>Ga0209085_1001138_pt1 | contig 17058 bp, 16 predicted proteins | sample C_131016_EF_Meta_FD_187310 | JGI IMG/M metagenome (GOLD analysis project Ga0209085, IMG submission 187310) | Freshwater microbial communities from Lake Croche, Canada to study carbon cycling - C_131016_EF_MetaG (SPAdes) (version 2) | ecosystem: Environmental > Aquatic > Freshwater > Lake...
TTTATGCTCAAGGCTGTCCAACTGAGCTACGCTGCCACGTCAGAACATTGTAGCAAAAATCAATCTGTTTTTCTAGGGTATAATAGGTATGAAAAGGATTTTAAGAATATCTTATGGCAATAGAAAAACCAAAATTTAAACTGCTCAAAAAAGATGGAGATATAGAGCTCCGCGAATATGAAGGCTATATAACTGCATCTGTTTACACATACGCAGAGGGACACAACACTTCTGGCAACCAAGGATTTAATAGCTTGGCTGGATATATATTTGGAGATAACACATCAAGACAACAGATGAGTATGACCGCACCAGTGATAACAACAAGAGAAGATGTTTCAGAAAAAATATCAATGACGGTGCCTGTTATGACCGAAAATGAGGGTGAATCTAAGTACAAAGTTTCTTTTGTTATGCCATCAAAATATAGCCTAGACCAGTTGCCTACCCCAAACAATAGCGATGTTAAGCTGAGTGAAGTACCCAAGCACAAAAGTCTGGCTATTAAATTTTCTGGATACTCAAACGATTCAAAAGTTGATGAAAAAATTAGTGAGCTAAAATCTTGGGCAAAACAAAATGACATTACGCTTACTGGTAAGCCAAAGCTGGCTCGTTACGACGCACCATGGAAACCAGGTTTTTTGCGGCACAACGAAATAATTATTGACTGCAAATAGCCAAAATTTTGTTATATAATTAACTTACATTCCGCACTATACACACTGGCCTATATTGGCAAAGCGTCCCTGGTGAAAGGATCATTCATAAATCATGTCTTCGAGCTTCCTAGGCTGAAACGAACAGGAAAGAGCGGGCATACAATAAAAATCGTTTCTAATTAATTTTTAATTGGGATATTTTTAATATGAATGACGAACTTGCTTTAAGAGAAAAGGTTGTAGTACTAAGTGTTTTTGGCGGCGGATTGCACCCGTGCAAACCAGTGAAATTTAAAAGGGCCAGTGGACGGGAAATACAGGTGAGTGAAATAGGGCTTGTCTACCCTGCTCTGCGCGGCCGACGCGAAATACATATATTTGATGTGTCCGACGGGCAGGCAGATTATAGGCTGGAGTTTGATGCGCGGACACTTAGCTGGTATTTGACGCAGGAGGCTGATCATTATGAACGATAGTATCAATCCGGCAACGCCGTTAGTAATGCATATAGATCTTAACTCTGCATTTGCAACAACCGAACAGCAAGCCAGGCCAATGCTTCGTGGCAAACCCGTGGCTATAGTAAATCGCCGTAGCCCAAACGCTGCTGTGATAACTGCAAGCTATGAGGCCAAGGCCAAAGGCGTAAAAGTTGGCACGCGTATGATGGAGGCGAAGCTTTTATGTCCAGGCATTATAGCCGTAGAAAGTGATCCCTTAAAATACCGATTCGTGTTTAAAAAACTGATAGGCATACTTAGCGATTATTCGCCCAAAGCTACCATGAAAAGTATCGACGAGGGTTTGATAGATTTTAATGGCATGGCTATTAATCGGCCAATGATAGATGTGGGTATGGAGATAAAGCAACGTCTCAAAAACGAAATCGGCAATCATATGAGATGTAATGTTGGTATAGGAACGAATCGTTTCTTAGCCAAAACAGCAGCTGGCTTGCATAAACCAGACGGCCTGGACGAAATTAATAGTAAAAATCTAAGGACAGTATTTTCCGGCATGAAACTGCGAGACATCACAGGCATAGCCGATGGCTACGGATCTAGGCTTGAAGCTGTAGGCATAAATACACCACTAGAATTTTTAGATGCAGATATTTATACGCTAGAAAAAATTGTGTTTAAAGGAATTGTTGGTCGGCAGTGGCACATGAGACTTAAAGGCTGGGAGGTTGATGATCGAGAATTCAAGATGGGAAGAGTCGGGAGACAATATGTACTTGAAAGTGCAAATTTAAAATACGATCAAATCATCACAAGGCTACATAGCTTGTGCGAGTCCGTAGGCTACCGTTTAAGGTCGCAAAATAAATCGGCTAGGGGAATTTATGTTTATGTAAGAACTCAGCGAGGATATTATTGGCATAAAAGTAAATTAATGACACTTCCCTTTTTCAGCAACAAAGCAATCTACAATTTATCTCGACAATTATTTTTTTACGCTCCAGGAGAAATCCGTGAAATCGGCGTGCATTGCTATCATTTGGAAGATTATGACCAGTCGCAAATTAGTTTGTTTGGTGATGAAATAGCCAGGGAAAAGAATCTAAATCTCGCGGTCGATACATTGAATGATAGATACGGAGAGCAGACAATTCATTCGGCGCATACTCTTGAATCTGGAGACTTTGTAAAAACAAAAATACCTTTTGGGGGTGTCCGCTATTTTTGAATTATGATAGTATAAATATAAGCATTATGAAAATAAAAAATCAAAACAAACACAGTGCGTTTACGATAGTAGAACTACTTATAGTAATTGTCATAATAGGTGTGTTAGCGGCAATAAGTATCTTAAGTTATAACGGAGTTACAGATAGGGCAAAAGTTGCGAGTCTTAAGTCTGATTTATCTGGAAATGCAACTCAGCTAAAACTATACAATGCACAATATGGTTCGTACCCAACGGCATTAGATGCAAACAAATGTCCGAGTGCACCTAATCCAACTACGGAATCTACTTACTGCCTTAGAATATCGAGCTCTAACAGCCTGGGTTCTTATAGTGGTACGATTACTGGATACTCACTTAAGTTATCAAATTCAGGCACAAGCTACGGATTAACAGAATCTTCAACACCTTTTGCAGTTAATACTGTTACTGACGGAAGCTACATACAAATAATAAACAGACCGAACTGTCCATCTACTCGCACTCGTGCAGTTGATGCCCGAGATAGCCATACTTATTGGGTTCAACAGATGGGTGATGGCAAGTGCTGGATGCTAACTAATCTAGGTTATGCCGGAGGCGGAACTAATACATATGGAGATGTAAAAACCTTAACAAACGGCACTGCGCTAGCAGCTACATACACAACAGCTAGCTACTACGTGGTTCCAGCGACCACAAACTATACAACAGAACCAACTGCACCCGCTACTGCAGTTGATGGTACGGGTCAGTTTGGCTATTTATATAACTGGTGCGGTGCTATGGCCGGACAAGCTACTGCGGCATGTAACAACACAACAACTCCAGATCCTGATGTAACAATATCAATATGTCCGTCTGGTTGGAGGTTGCCTACGGTAAGCCCAACAAATGAATTCACGGCTCTAAATAGCGTTGTTAATGCGGGATCATTTACCACGGATGCTGGCTGGATTGCTTCACCATGGCTAGGCCAAAGAAGTGGCCGTTGGGTGCTCGATGGATTTTATAATCAAAATAGCGGAGGAGGCGGATTCTACTGGGCGTCAACTCAAGTTGATGCAATTCACGGATATAGTTTGAACTTCAATAATACTTACACTGGATATGTAAATACTGCAGACCCGATAAATACAAATAAGCCACACGGTACTGCAGTAAGATGTGTAGCATCCTAGTTTTCGAATAAGATTATCGATTTACAAGTATAATATAATAAGTGAAAAAATATATTGTAGCTGTTAGTGGTGGTGTGGATTCGGTGGTTCTTTTAGATATGCTTGTAAAACAAAGCGACGCAGAGTTGATTGTTGCACATTTTGATCACGGCATCAGAGAAGATTCTAGGGAAGACGCTGAGTTGGTAAAAAATCTAGCTGAAAAGTATAACTTGAAATTTGAAACAAAAAGAGAAGAATTGGGTCCCAATGCAAGTGAAGAGAAGGCTAGAGATAGACGTTATGCGTTTTTGAATTACCTGTCGAAAAAATACAATGCTCAAATTGTAACCGCGCATCATAGCGACGACATTATTGAAACAATCGCAATTAATCTACACAGGAAAACTGGCTGGCGCGGACTTTCAGTTATGGATTCTGAAACTCTAAGACCACTACTGGACAAAACTAAAGAAGAAATTTTAGATTACGCCAAAATTAACAAACTAGAATGGCGTGAAGATTCAACAAACGACAGCGATAAGTATTTGAGAAATAAAATGCGCAAAAAAATGAGCAATATTTCTCTAGACAATCAGAGACAAATACTTGCACTCAGAAGTGCGCAAGTTGAAATTAAAAATCTAATTGACAGGGAAGTAAAAAGTATACTAGCGCACGAAGATAATATCGATAGTAGGTATTTTATAACTCATATCGATGAGCCCTCTGCCCTTGAGTTAATTAGAAAATTAACAGAAGGCAAGCTAACTAGGCCTCAGGCAAGACGCATGATTCATTCAATCAAAACCTCAAAACACGGCAAGAAATATGAGGCCGGTGCGGGTGTAGATATCGACTTTTCATCTCGTAAATTCACTGTAAGAATGCTAAAATAATAAGACTTGATAAATAGGAAATATAAATGCAAAAACCATCACTACCGAAACCCGGCAAAAAACCTACAAAAATAGCTAAACTAACTATATTTTGGACAATAATTATTTTATTTGGACTTTCTGTATATGCAGCCTTATCTCCAGTGTCAAATCTTAAAGAAGTTGCAATCTCAGATGTTATTAAAAGGGCAAATAATGGTGAGATAAAGAAGATTGATCTCCAGGGAAATGAAGTTAAGGTAACAGCTAAAGATGGTAATGCTGCTACTGAACATTCAATCAAGCAAGATGGAAGTATATATGATCAGGGATTAAATAAAGATGCCTCAGTTGAAGTAAACGTAACGCCACCTTCAACTACCGGTGATGCTGTTTGGAGTGTAGCTTCAATCTTGCTACCAACAATCATAATAATTGCATTCTTCACATTTATGATGAAGCAAGCTCAGGGTCAAAACAACCAGGCAATGGGATTTGGTAAATCAAAAGCGAAACTCTACGGTCAAGACAAACAAAAAGTTGTTTTTGACGACATCGCAGGTAACCAAAGTGCAAAAGATGACTTGAAAGAAGTCGTAGACTTTTTGAAGAATCCAAAAAAATACGAATCACTTGGAGCTAAAATCCCAACAGGCGTATTGTTAGTCGGTAGTCCCGGAACTGGTAAAACATTACTAGCCCGTGCTGTGGCTGGTGAAGCAAATGCACCATTCTTTTCTATCTCAGGATCAGAATTTGTTGAAATGTTTGTAGGAGTTGGAGCATCACGAGTTCGTGATTTATTCTTGAAGGCAAAGAAAAATGCTCCAGCAATTATTTTCATTGACGAAATCGACGCAGTCGGACGCAGGCGCGGCAGCGGAATGGGTGGTGGCCACGATGAACGTGAGCAAACACTAAACCAGATTCTTGTTGAGATGGATGGTTTTGAAAAGGGTGCAAACGTAATTGTATTAGCTGCAACTAACCGTTCTGACGTACTTGATCCTGCCTTACTACGACCAGGACGTTTTGATCGAAGAATTAACATTATGTTGCCAGAGAGAAAAGACCGTGAAGCTATATTAAATGTTCACTTCAAGAAAAAACCTATGGACGATACAGTTGATATTGGATCACTTGCTGCAAAAACAGCAGGATCTTCTGGTGCAGACCTTGCAAACATTGCTAACGAATCTGCAATTATTGCAGCTAGCCGAAATGCTAAAAAAATCAGCAATAAAGATGTTGTTGAAGCTTTTGAAAAAGTTGCAATTGGCCCAGAACGAAAAGCAAAAATTATGAATGATAAAGAAAAAGAATTGACTGCTTATCACGAGGCAGGTCACGCAATTGTAGGACATGTACTTCCAGACAGCGACCCTGTTCACAAGGTTACTATTATTCCTCGCGGCGGTACAGGCGGAGTAACATGGTTCTTGCCTCCTGAAGACAAAAGCTATACCAGCGTTATAGAATTTAAAGATGTTCTAGCTCGAGCCCTTGGCGGTCGAATTGCAGAAAAAATTGTATATGGTGAAGATCGAATTACAACCGGTGCAGGTTCCGATCTACGTAAGGCAACTGAAATTGCACGCGATATGGTGATTGAACAGGGAATGGGAACAAAACTACGCGACCAAGTATTCCATGAAGATAATGGCGGAATGGTATTTGATCGCATGACTCATGAGCGACCATACAGCGATGACACCGCGAAGAAAATCGACGAAGAGGTAGCCGTGCTTATTAAAGAAGCTGCCGGACGAGCCGAGTCTGTACTCTTATCAAACCGTTCATTCTTAGACAAGCTAGCTAAGAGTCTAATAAAAGAAGAAACCCTTGAAGAAAAAACAGTAGCCAATATTTTAGACGGAACTAAACTACCGAAGGAAGCGCGTTTGTACTAAAAGAATATGCAAAGCATAAAAAAAATCCTATCGAAGCCAAATCGTAAAGCATCTTTGCAGCTTGCCGCTACACTACTTGCGGCAAGCTCGCTAATTTCTAGCATACTCGGATTGGTCCGCGACAGGCTTTTGAATTCTCTTTATTATGATACATACCCAAGTGGCATTGATGCTTACACGGTAGCATTCACTGTTCCAGATTTTATGTTCTTTATATTAGTTTCTGGTGCGTTAAGCGTCACATTTATACCAGTATTCAACAAGCGTATGGCTACAGGTAATAAAAAATCTGCCTGGGAACTTTCTACAAGCATTTTGAATTTCATGGCACTCACTACCTTGATTGCCAGCGTTTTGATAATTATTTTTGCTGACTACTTAGTTAAGTATATTGTTGGTCCAGGGCTAGATGAAGCAAGCATGGGACTTGCAGTGAGTATGATGCGCGTGATTGCTATAAATCCATTCTTATTTGCGATAGCTACTGTAATTTCTAGTATGCAACAGGCAGTCGGAAGATTTATATTTTTTGCACTCGCGCCAACTATCTATAACATTGGAATAATAATCGGAAGCACTTTCTTTATTCATGGCATCAATATATTTGGATGGCAAGTATTTGAAGGAGGAATAATGGGTGTGGCTCTGGGTGTTGTACTAGGCTCAGTAATGCAGTTGATTGTAAGTAGTATTGGACTTTACGGACTCGGATTTGATTACAGATTTAAAATTTATTTCAAGAATAAAGGATTTAGAGAAGTGCTTCGTTTGCTGCCAGCTAGGTCACTCGACCAAGGTATCGACTATGTAAACGGAATCGTTGAAACTAACTTGGCTTCAAGAATGGTTTCAGGAAGTGTCCGTGCGTTTCAGCAGGTATCCGCACTTTCAACAGTACCGGTCAGTCTGATTGGAGTAGCAATATCAACAGCAGCTTTCCCCCGCATGACTGAAAGATTGGGTCAGGGGAGGCCAGACTTATACAAGCAAGAATTACAGTCCGTGCTTCGAGTTATTATATGGTTGTCACTCCCAGTCGTTATAATAACTTTCTTCGCCAGGGGATACCTGATCAACTTTATTAAAAATGGTGGTGACAATTTGATGGCAGGTATTTTAGGCATCCTTGCTTTTACTATGATTTTTAGATCTATCTATCACATATCAGCAAGAAGCTTCTATGCGCATCAAGATACCAAGACTCCGCTATTTGTTTCTATATTTACAATCGGACTTAACATAATGCTTGCTCTATACGTGACTTTTGTACTTAAGATGGGTGTTTACGGACTGGCCATGTCGACACTTATAGCATCAGCAGCTGAAGTGACAGTGTTGTTTGTAATTATGTCTCGCAGAATCAAAGGTCTGTTTGACTCAAGCTTTGTTTCGGCGATCTTTAGGATGCTCAGTGCAACTGGATTTATGTCGATTGTTACTTATATTCTTGTTGCAAGTTTCCCTCTTCAGGCCGTCGACCAATCGTTCTTCTCAACATTCCCTAAGTTCGTTTTGATTGTCCTTACTAGCCTAACTTCATACTTTGTTTTAAGCTACCTCTTGAAATTAAACGAAGTATGGCCTATATTAAGGCGATTGAAGAGAATTATTTTCTATCGAATTGGATAAAGCTATGAATCAACAAAATATACGAAATTTCTGTATTATTGCTCATATCGACCACGGCAAGTCGACGCTTGCTGACCGTATGCTTGAAATAACCGGAACTGTAAAAGAACGCGACATGAAATCGCAGCTTCTTGATAGCATGGATTTGGAAAGAGAAAAGGGAATAACAATTAAACTTGCCCCAGTTCGAATGAAATATAAAGGATTAGATCTTAATCTTATAGATACACCGGGCCATGTAGATTTTAGTTATGAGGTAAGTCGAAGCCTTCAGGCATGTGAAGGCGCAATTTTAGTTGTCGATGCATCGCAAGGAATCCAAGCTCAAACTCTAGCAAATGTTTACCTTGCTATGGGTGCAGACCTGACAATTATTCCAGTTTTAAATAAAATTGATCTACCAGCCGCAGACGTTGAACGTGTTAGTGCGGAAATAATTAATTTATTAGGTTGCGATGAAGATGACATCTTAAAAATCAGTGCGAAAACTGGCCAGGGCGTAGAAGAAGTGCTTGATGCTGTAATCGAAAAAATTCCTAGTCCAGCCGGTAAGTCAGATGAGCTTACAAGAGCTTTGATATTTGATAGCTATTATGATGATTATCGCGGAGTTATTTTGTACGTTAGAGTCATCGATGGCAGTATTAAAAAATCCGACACAATTGAAATGCTGGCTACCAGCGCAAATGGATTGGCTCTTGAGGTCGGCAGCTTGAGTCCTACTATGACACCAGAGAAAGAGCTATCTACCGGTGAAATTGGCTATATTGTTACTAATCTTCGAACCACACGCGATGCCAGAGTTGGAGACACAGTAACTGTAAAAAGGTCACATGCCTCAGACGCACTACCCGGTTATAAATTGGTCAAGCCTTTCGTTTACGCGGGATTTTTCCCGGTAAGCAACGATGATTACCAAGAATTGAAAGATGCAATTGAAAAACTTTCCATGAGTGATTCAGCTTTGCAGTTCGAGCCTGAAACTTCACCTGTTTTAGGTTTTGGCGTAAGGATAGGATTCTTGGGGTTGTTACATATGGATATTATTCGCGAAAGGTTGGAACGTGAGTACGATCTTGATTTGGTTGTGACAAATCCTTCAACCGACTATCAAGTTGTAATGGTAAATGGCCCAGACGTAGATATTAAGAGTGCAAGTAATCTTCCGGACATGAGTAAAATCAAAGAAATAAAAGAGCCTTGGATTAATGGCGAGATTGTTGTTCCGAAAGAATATATTGGTGGAGTGCTGCAGTTAATCAACGGCAAACGTGGTCGTCAAAAAAATCTTAGCTACATAGACGAGCGAGCATTAATAAGCTTTGAAGCACCTTTAGCAAATCTTCTTACTGATTTTTATGACCAACTAAAGTCTATAACTAGTGGATATGGATCATTCAACTACGAATTAGATGACTACAGAGTCGAGGATTTGGTTCGTGTAGATTTTTATGTAGCAAATGAAATAGTAGATGCGTTAAGCGTTATGTGCCACAGATCCGAAGCACAAAGCTTGGGCAGAGAGATAGTCGACAAGCTAAAAGAAGTTATTCCAAGGCAGAATTTTCAAGTAGCCTTGCAGGCGGCTATCGGTGGAAAATTCATTGCGCGCGCAGACTTATCTGCTTATCGCAAAGACGTAACAGGATATCTGTACGGTGGTGATGTTTCAAGGAAAAAGAAACTTCTAGCAAAACAAGCAAAAGGTAAAAAGAGAATGAAAAGATTTGGTAAGATTGACATTCCAAGTGAAGCTTTTACTGTTATGCTTCGTCGCGACTAGCTAGATTGTATAGTGCATTGATAATATCTTCATGTACAGACTCGCGCGATTTTGAAGCGTCGATAGTAGTGCATAGTCCCATAGATTTGTAATTTTCAATCACTGGTTGGGTCTTTTCTTTGTATTGCTTCAATCTATTTTCGAGTATTTCTCTTGTATCATCGTATCTATTACCTCGATCTTGAATCTTAGGAAGTTCTTGCCATCTTTGAATAACAATGTCTTCACTTAGTTTCAGTTCAATCACAGCTTTTAGTGGATGATTAGATGCTTTGGTGGCGTGAACTACATAATCTTCCTCACCGTGCCAGCGTCCAACCGAGTTAAGAACTATAGGTTTGCCTGTAAATCCTTCACGGGACAGATAGGGAATCACAATCGAAACATATTCATCAGTTGGTGTGAGCTCACCAGTCAGCATATAATCTTTGATATGTTCGGGCATTCCGTTACTGCGAAGAATATCACCTCCACCAATAAGAGATGCATTAAGCTCTATAGCCAAGATTTTTCCTTGAGTATCTTTTCCGGCAAAGGGAAGACCAAATATATTTATAGATCCGGTTGCTAGCCATTGTTTTATTAGCTTTATTTTGTTTTCGTTGTCCATGTATTGTAAGTATAGCAGATGTATAAGTCTTGGCACTCGTTGACAGTGAGTGCTAGTAAGTTGTACAATTGTGCCATGGAAATGACTGAAAGACAGAAGCAAATTTTAATAGCTGTTATAGAACAATATGCAGAAATAGCTGCACCTGTTGGCAGCGTTATGCTTGCAAAATTGTTTAATGTTTCTAGCGCTACTATTCGCAGTGAGATGTCGCGTCTGGAAGAAATGGGCTTAATAGATCAGCCACACACTAGTGCTGGCCGAGTACCTACCGATGCTGGTTATAGGGTATATGTAAATTCTATTTCAGATAATTCTTCCGACAACCTACCGAGAATTGAAAGAAGTACAAAAGCTATCGATGCTAGAGTAAATACACAAACTGACAGAGCTGATAGAGCTATTCGATCAGCAGTCGATAGTTTAGTAGATCTAACACACAACCTAGGACTTGCAACAATTGGCGACGAACTATATCTTAGTGGAATCGGAAATCTGTTTTCTCAACCAGAATTTATGCAAATTGAACACGCTCAGTCCGTTGCGCGCTTACTTGATAATCTAGAGCCTTGGCTACGTGAAGCGAAGCCAAACCAACCACTAAATGTGTATATTGGTTCAGAAAATCCCATAGGACGATCTAGCGGCGCCAGCTTAATTATCAGTAAATACCGCTCACCATATAGCGACAAAAGCTATATAGGTGTTCTAGGATCTACGCGTCAAAGTTATGCAAAAGTTATGCATCTTGTTAAGCATGTAGGATCTATGTTGGAGGAGACATTATAATGCCGAAGAAAAATGAAGATCAGCAAAAAATCGAGGAACTGACATCAGATCTACAAAGAACTAGAGCTGATTTTGAAAACTATCGAAAAAGAATCGATATTGAAAAAACACAGGCGAGAGAAATGGGTCAGATCTCTGCAATTATGAAGCTGCTACCTGTAATCGACAATATTGAACGTGCTATTTCTTATGTGCCCGCTGAACTAGAAGATAATCAATGGGCTCAAGGTGTTAAGTCTTTGACAAAAAATCTAGAGAAATCTATCGAAAATATGGGTATATCCAGGATAGACTCAACACCAGGTACAGTTTTCAACCCAGAATTTCATGATGCGATACAATTTGATGAAGATGCAACAGGTGAAACAGAGATTATAGAAGAGTCTTTACAGCCAGGATACATGCTAAATGGCGTGCCGATACGCCACGCGATGGTGAAAGTAACAAAAAAATAAAAAATTGTTCGTTAGCACTCTTGACATTAGAGTGCTAATTTTTCTATAATTGAATTAATAGCAATCTACCTAGTAGAGTGCTAAAATGATAGAAATTAATCATTAGCTAAATTAATAGGAGAATATATAACTATATGGGTAAAATTATCGGAATCGACCTCGGTACTACGAACTCGGCTTTTGCATACATGGTAGCTGGAAAGCCAGAAGTAATTGCAAATGCTGAAGGTAACCGTACAACGCCTAGCGTTGTCGCGATCAATAAAGCTGGCGAACGTCTAGTTGGCCAAGTAGCTCAACGTCAGCGTGTAACCAACGCAAGCAATACTATCTATGGTGTAAAGCGACTTATCGGACGACAGTTCGGCGATAAGGAAGTTAAAAAGGATCTGGACATTATGCCTTACGAAATTGTTAAAAAAGGCGAAGGCGTAGCAGTAAAAATGGGTGATAAAGATTATAGCCCAGAGGAAGTCTCAGCTATGATCTTGTCTAAGATTAAGGCAGATGCCGAAGCATTTCTAGGAGAAAAAGTTACCGAAGCAGTCATTACTGTACCTGCATATTTTGACGACTCTCAACGCCAAGCTACTAAAGATGCCGGTAAAATCGCTGGTCTTGAAGTAAAGCGAATTATCAATGAACCTACAGCCGCTGCACTTGCCTATGGCTTAGAAAGCAAAAAAGATGAAAAGATTGCAGTATTCGACCTAGGTGGAGGAACATTTGACGTATCTATTCTTGAGCTGGGTGATGGTGTATTTGAAGTCAAGTCTACAAATGGCGACACTCACCTGGGAGGAGAAGATTTCGATAATCGTATCGTCAACCACTTCTTAGATGTATTTAAGAACAATGAAGGTATTGATCTCCGCGGTGATAAAGCAGCGATGCAACGTTTAAAGGACGAAGCTGAAAAAGCCAAGAAAGAACTTTCATCAACAAATGAAACCGAAATCAACCTGCCATTCCTAACTGCAGACGCAGAGGGACCAAAACATTTCGAATACAAACTTACTCGATCTAAACTTGAAGAACTTGTTGCAGATTTGATTAGTCGATTGGCCGATCCTGTAAATAAAGCGCTCAAAGATGCTGGACTAAAAGCCAGTGAAGTTAACGAAGTAGTACTAGTAGGCGGTATGACACGCATGCCAATAGTAGTAGAAAAAGTTAAAGAAATTTTCGGTAAAGAACCACTAAAAGGCGTAAACCCAGACGAAGTCGTGGCTATAGGTGCTGCAATTCAAGGTGGAGTGCTTGCTGGTGATGTTAAGGACGTATTACTTCTAGACGTTACTCCTTTATCTCTTGGTATTGAAACTATGGGTGGCGTAGCTACAAAGCTTATTGAGCGAAATACTACTGTACCAACAAGCAAATCTCAGGTTTTCTCAACTGCTAGTGATAACCAACCACAAGTTGAAATACATGTTACACAAGGTGAGCGTGAACTTGCAGCTGACAATAAATCTCTAGGACGATTTGTACTAGATGGTATAGCACCTGCACCTCGCGGTGTTCCACAGATTGAAGTTACATTTAACCTCGACGCAAACGGAATCTTGAATGTTTCTGCACGTGATAAAGGAACTGGTAAAGAGCAAAGTATCACTATCTCAAACAGTGGCAACCTGTCAAAGGAAGACATTGAAAAAGCAGCAAAAGATGCTGAAATGCACGCCGATGAGGATAAGAAGAAACGTGAAGCAATTGATGCGCGTAACCAACTAGAGTCTGCAATATATCAAGCAGAAAAAATGCCTGATGAATTCAAAGATAAAATTTCTGATGAAGACAAAAAAGCAATCAAAGAAGCAGCCGATGAAGCTAAGAAATCTTTAGACAAAGAAGACAAAGACGACCTTGAAGCAGCAGTCAAAGCATTGAATGATGTCATCATGCCTATCGGTACAAAAATGTACGAAGAAGCAGCTAAAGAAGAATCTAAAGAATCCGATGATTCTAAAAAAACAGATTCTAAAGATGAACCTGTTGAAGGCGAAATCGTAGACGAAAAGTAAATTAAATCTCAGCACGCCAGAATCGGCATGCTGAAAAATGATAAAATAGTTAACAATGAACAAACGCGACTACTATGAAATTTTGGGTATTAGCAAGACTGCCTCTGCTGATGAAATAAAAAAAGCTTATAGAAAAGCCGCTGTTAAATATCACCCCGACAAAGAAGGCGGCGATGAAACAAAGTTCAAAGAAGCTAGCGAAGCATACGAAGTTTTAAAAGATTCTGGCAAGCGTCAACGATATGATCAATTTGGTCATGCCGGAGTTGGATCAGACGGCGGTGGCGGTAATCCATTTGAAGGATTTGGCGGATTTGGTGGTCAAAATGTTCATTTTGATTTTGGAGATGGCGGACTTGGTGACATATTCGGCCAATTCTTTGGTGGTGGCCAGCAAAGAGGTAGAGGTCCAAAACGTGGGCGAGATATTGAAGTTTCTTTGCAGTTAACGTTTGAAGAAGCGGTGTTCGGTAGCGAAGAAAACATGGAAATTAACATGGACGTAGAATGTTCGCACTGTAAAGGCTCAACTGTTGAGCCCGGACACGATATGAAAACCTGCCCAACATGTAAAGGTGCTGGATATGCTAATAGAGTTATGAATACAGTCTTCGGTGCTATTCAACAGCAAGTAGTTTGTGAAGATTGTCATGGACAAGGAAAAGTACCTGAAAAAATCTGCAGTGTTTGTAAAGGCAAGGGTACTGAAAGAAAAAATCAAACAGTCAAACTAAAAATACCTGCAGGAATTGATGACGGTGCGACTATTCGCCTAAGTGAGAGGGGTGAAGCTATCGCTGGCGGTAAACGCGGTGATCTATATGTTCATATACGAGTTAAAGCACATAAAAACTTTACAAGAGAAGGTGACATTATACTTTCTCAAGAGCATATATCTATGGTAGATGCTGCACTAGGTACGGAAATTGATGTAGATACCGTTGATGGAAAAATTCGTATGAAAATCCCAGCAGGTACTCAGTCAGGAACTGATTTCAAGTTATCTGGCCACGGCGTACCACATATGCGAAGCGACAAAAGGGGACCGCATATCGTAGCAATTATCGTTGATATTCCAACAAAACTTTCAAAAAAGCAGGCTACATTGCTTGAAGAGTTCAAAAATGACAAAAAACACGGCCTATTTTCATGATAAAATTAAACCTGTGCTATTAAGCATAAGGTTGACTAAATAGTCAAAAAATGGTAAAATAAAGAGGTATGAAAGATACACGCGAAATATTTGGTATTGTTGAGCATGTTAGTCTGCCGATTTTAGGTCTTTTTGATATTGCAGCAAAAATTGACACCGGAGCTTTCTCGGGTGCAATGCATGTTACAGACATAAAAGAGTACATAAATGAAAAAGGTAAAAAGCGTCTTGAATTTATTCTTCCTATCACAGGTAAGAAAATAGATTTAGGTAAGTTTACTCGCACATATGTGCGAAGTTCAACCGGCCATCAACAAAGACGATATCTTTTTGATACGACTGTTATGGTCAATAATGTCGAGTATCCGATTCGCATAGGTCTTTCAGACAGATCAGACATGAGCTACGAGATATTAATCGGTAGGAGATTCCTCCACGAACATAATATACTAGTAGATGTAAAACATAACCAAGAATACGACTTAGATCGAGGAAAAAAAGTATGAAGATAGCAATTTTATCAAATGGAACAGGCAACTACTCTACAAAAAGATTGCAAGAAGTAGCAGAAGGACGAGGACACGAAGTGTCTGTTATTAAGTATAAAGATTGCTACGCGAAGATTGAGCAAAACAATCCCACAGTTAGCTATCACGGCGAAGACTTAATCAAGTACGATGCAATTATTCCTCGTATTGCTAGTTACATGACTAAATATGGAACGGCAATTGTTAGACAGCTTGAGATGCAAGGTGTATACACTGTTTCTAGCTCTATTGCTATTACCCGTTCACGCGATAAGCTTCGTAGTATGCAGCTACTTGCTAAATCCGGAATTGGTATTCCCAAGACTGTTGTATCTCGCAACACCGCAGATATTGACGACTTACTAGAACAACTAGGCGGAATGCCAGTTATTATTAAGCTTGCTCGTGGTACTCACGGTAACGGTGTTGTACTTGCTGAAACTAAAAAAGCAGCTAAATCAGTGCTTCAAGCTTTCTATCTTACAAATGATGACGGTACAAACATTTTGCTACAAGAATTTATTAAAGAATCTGCAGGTACAGATATCCGTGCCTTTGTTGTTGGCGGAAGAGTCGTCGCAAGCATGAAGCGCCAGAGTCTTGACGACGAATTTAGATCAAATCTTCACAAGGGAGCAGAAGGTACTACTATTAAGTTGACTGAAGCTGAAAAGAAAATAGCAATCAAGGCTGCTAAAGCTATGGGATTAAACGTCGCCGGTGTGGATCTTATGCGCAGCGAACGTGGTCCACTTATTCTTGAAGTAAACGCTAGTCCTGGATTTGGAATCGAAAAGATTACTGGTCGTGACGTTGCAACACCAATTATCGAATACATTGAACAAAACGCTAAGCGAAGAAACAAAAAAGATAAAGTTGGCGCATAATATTGGTATAATGAGCTTATGGCTATAAAGCCATAGGCTTACCAATATGAATTCAACAATTTTAATACCTATAATCGCAGTAATATTATTTGCTCTTGGCTTCATCAGCAAGCGTAGGTTTGGTTTAATTGGCCTAGCGCTTGCAGCCGGATCGGTGCTAAGCACAATCTGGCAGGACGCAGCCAGCTTGATAGTATCTGGTCTTGGAATAGTACAAAATGGTCCAATGACCACTGCGTTAACCTTAGGAGTTCTTACGCTCTTACCTGGTGTCATTTTATTGTTTCACGGTCACGCACATAGCGCCAAGCCTGTAAGAATAGTTAGTTCGCTGCTATTCGCACTTGTAGGTACGGCATTTTTGATTGACCCTTTAAAATATGCGATTGATTCGACAGGTTCGAGCTTAGATTTTTATAACACCATTCATTCATACAAAGATATTATTATCGGCGTGGGTATGGTAGTGGCGATTTTGGACTTATTTTTTACCAAGCCACCAAAGCACGATAAAAAATCAAAGCATTGACAAAATAACACCTTAGATGTAAAATATTACATGGTTTGGGACCATAGCTCAGCTGGTTAGAGCACCTGCCTTTTAAGCAGGGTGTCGTGAGTTCAAGTCTCACTGGTCCCTCCAAACGAAAATTGAATCACCCTTCAGGGTGATTTTTTATTTAGATTATTAAGTACGTGTCCGAGTTGTTTAATGATTGGTCCTTCGGGCTGTAGTATTTTAGCTCGCCCAGCAGCAATTGATTTGATTTCTTCTTCAATCCAGTGATAGTGAGTGCATGCTAATACTATTACGTCAGCGCCATTTTTAATTACTGCTTCAATGCTATTTTTGATTTTGTTGTGTTCTATTTTGCTATGTTCAATCATCGTCGCCCATTCACTACAATCTGGCTCAAGGATTG
>Ga0209085_1001139_pt1 | contig 17034 bp, 6 predicted proteins | sample C_131016_EF_Meta_FD_187310 | JGI IMG/M metagenome (GOLD analysis project Ga0209085, IMG submission 187310) | Freshwater microbial communities from Lake Croche, Canada to study carbon cycling - C_131016_EF_MetaG (SPAdes) (version 2) | ecosystem: Environmental > Aquatic > Freshwater > Lake | place...
CCCGGAGGGAACACGAGTTCTGAAAAAGGGAACAGCTGTTCACTCGGAGGGAACACGAGTTCTGAAAAAGGGAACAGCTGTTCACTCGGAGGGAACACGAGTTCTGAAAAAGGGAACAGCTGTTCACTCGGAGAGAACACGAGTTCGCAAAAAGGGAACAGCTGTTTGCTTGGGCTAAACTTCGCGGTGACGAGTTGGCAATAAATTGAAAAAAACATTTTTTGCTCTCGATCATTTTGAATCGTGCAAGTGCTCAAAGTTCGCAGAGTGGCTTGCAGACTTGATCGGGAGTCCTTTAGGGCAACGAAAAAAACGCGATTTTTGATTGTAACGAAATTGTCACAAATCTTTATTTGGCTCTTCTGTGCCTCTTGTCGATATCTATTGGGACGGACCAAAGCTCACTGCTGCACTCCGGCACATACACAACACAACTACTCAAAATCATGATCAAGCATAAACTCTCACTGTTTGCTTTGGTTGCCTTGGGCGTTGTGGCTTTTGCCACACCATCCCAAGCGGCCACTTACAACGCAGGCGATCTCATCCTCGGCTTCCGCGTCACCGGCGGCACAGGATCGGGATCTGACTTGCTCGTTAACCTCGGTTCATCCACAACCTATCGTGACCTCAGCTCCAATTCTCTGAACCTCACGAACATTGCAACTGACCTAGCATCCACTTACGGCGCGTCTTGGTATGATCGCACCGATCTCAGTTTCGGTATCGCGGGCGTCTTCACCAACATCTCTCTCGGGAACGGTGGGGTGAATAACAATGGTGATCCAGGTCAAACATTGTATTTTTCCAAGTCCCGCTTAGCTACGGGAACCGAAGGAAGCGCACAAAGTTCAGTCCAGTCGAACTACTCGAACACGAACTTTGGCACAGCCTCCGGTCAGATGAAATCTTTGGGATCCACAGGCTATGCTACTGCGACCGCATCTTCGAACAATTCGAGGGTTGCAATTGTGTCTTCATCTGGCAGTAGCAGTTGGTCAACCTATACGAACCCAGTTTCAGGCCTTGATTTCGGTGTCATCGATGGAGTTGAACAAAATTTTGCCTCCGGAAGCTGGCAGGGTGGAACATTTGGTTCGGTCTCCAACGTCGAGGGAGTCTTGGATCTCTACCGTTATCTCCAAACAACCACTGGAGCTAGTCCTACTGGCACTGCAAAAACCGGATTATACTTGGATTCCATTGTTATTGACCAATCAGGCAATCTGAGTGCGATCGTTACATCGGCTGCTGTCCCTGAGCCTTCAACATTTGCTATGGCGGGAATCGCCGCTATCGCAGCAGGCTTCGCTGCTTATCGCCGCAAAAAAGTCTCCGCAGAAAAATAAACTTACGATTACAAAACCAACCCACAAAAACTAAATATTACAAAATGAAACTCAATTCCTTGCTTATCGCTTCTGCTGTTGCCCTCGCTTCTGCGAGTTTGGTCAAAGCAGACGTCACTATCAACATCACGGGAGCTACAGCTTTCCGTTCCGCAGCCTCAAACGCCATCAAGAACTCGTTCACCAGCGTGAACTATGCTTACAATGGTTCGTCATTTACCGGAGCAACCTATCAAATCCTTAAGGGTTCATTCCCCGGCGTTACCGGTAACACGACCATTCGCACCAACTGGTCTGGTTCTGTGGAAGGTATCCGCGACCTCTCCCAACAAAACAATATCAGTTTTCTGCCAACGTCGACAACTATGTCTTCCGGTGGAACATCTAACGCAACGACATCCAGCTTGGACAGTGCCAAAGCAAACTTGGCTTTTTCTGACATCTACTCTGCTTCGACACCGTATGACAGCGGAGTGACTGGAACTGTGGCCGGTATCATTGCATTCCGCTTTGTAGCCAGTGAGAGTGCAAATGGAACCCTTACCAACGTTACATCCCAACAATTCCGCGGGCTGGCAACTAACGGAAACGTGAAGGCTTACATCTTCACTGGAAACTCTTCACACACAACTGACGTGTATTTAACTGGCCGAAACGACGGATCGGGAACTCGCGTCACCGTGCTCGCTGAGACTGGTTTCGGCTACAGCAATTTGGTTCAACAGTATAAAGCAACAATGGGCGCTGGCAATGCGACCATCTCTGAGCTTCGACTTTGGCCAACTGCTGATGGCTTAAATGTCTCCAACATTTACAACACAGATACAGATGGCAATGGTGGTTATTCAAGCGGTGGCACTGTAGCAACTGTTCTTGGCGGAACATCATCTTCAGTAATAGTTAAGGCTGCAGACGGAACTACTATCACTACTAAACCCCTCTTTGTGCTTGGTTACCTTGGAACTAACGATAGTAATACTGCGGTGTCTAATGGGGCCGTTGCTTTGAGCTATAATGGTGTTTCACTCGGCGTTGACGGTAATGGTATTACAACTCCTAGTGTGATCCAATACGGTGCTTACACCCTCTGGGCGAATGAGCAGCTCTACTTGCGCACAGGCACAGACACGGGTGATCTGGCTACCGTCAAAGCCAAAATCTTAGCTGATATTCCAACTAATCTCGGCAACGCTGGACTTGCTTTCAGCACAATGATGGTCAGCCGTTCCTCTGACGGCGGTCTTGTTGGCGAATAACATCAAAATTAAACACTGGGTGGTTAATTCCACTCACTAACCATAGAATGGCGCCGAAGGTTTCTTTCGGCGCCAATTCTATTATTGTATGGCACTTAAAACTAGTTTAGGAATCTGCTTGGCCCTCTGTGTGCTTGGACTTACTGCCGTTTCTGTATTAGTGGTTCCATCCCGATCCGCGCGTGAACCTCTCACCTCGTATGTTCATTTTCAAAACAACCAAGCAATCTCACCCCAACCCGCGTCCATTCAGATTCGGCCTACTAGTAAGGATTCGATGAATCCAGTTATGCTGCCTCAGTTGATTCAAGACACTCCCGATCTTTTGAACAAGGAAGGCTTAAGGGATGATCACGATGCAGGTTCCAAATCATCCAACCGTGCCCAATATCAATTCCAACCCTTTACTAAAATAAAATTTTCAAAAAATCTCTCTCTCAATTCAATAAGCTCTCCGAAAGTTGTTCAGAGCACTTTCATCAATCTGCAGTCAACTTCCGCTTTATCTGAAGTTATCGATGTGCCGGTTGGCGTAACAATTCCAGCGGCTTTGGCTCAAATGGACTCCAAATCCAGTTTAGATGTGGTCTCGCAAAAGGAGGTCGAGGTGATTGCTGAAAGTTTTTTTCAGTCCCTCGATGCGGAGACCCAATCTGGAGTTTCGCCTGAATGGGCTTGGAGGAAGCAACAGCAACTGGCTGATGAACTTTTCAGGGCTCGCTACGGTTGGGAAGCCTTTAATGCCGAGAGTGCGAGGGCGAACCAACAAGCCAAAAGTCAGTAGCAAACTTTTTCAGACCTAACCCGAATCCAGCAGAATTGCTCACACTCGAGCATCGGGGCAGATGCGAGAAAGAGCAACCGGAGGTTGGACTGAAGGAGTCAAAGGACACAGAGAATGATCTGTTGATGATTCGATGCGTTCCCACCCGAAAACTGACATTGAACCGAATTTACAGAATCTAAAAAATAAGAGGTAGGAGTTTCTGACAAGTCAGGAGAAACCCGTCGGAGGGTCAAGTTAATACTTTGGCTGTGGGGGAGCCTTATCGTCTTCAGTGTTCAATGCCGCTTGTCGATCCAAGCCTGTTTCGGCAAGGGCTTGGGAGATTTCCGCCTCGGTCAGGCCTGAGAACAGGTTCCGAAGAGTCACCCGTGCCGTGACCTCTCCTTGAACATTTGCGCGGAAAAGCCATTTGAGCGCTTCAACCTTGCTCCTGGGAAGTGTATCACCCATCAGATAAACGTGGGCGAGGTGGACTTGGGCTCGCGGCATGCCTTTTTCGGCAGCTTTCTGAAAGTATTCTGTTCCTTTTTTACGATCGAAAGGCACTCCTAGACCATTGTAATAAATTCCGCCAACGGCATTTTCTGCCAGAGGGTTCCCTTTTTCAGCCACACACTCGTAATACTTCAGAGCCTCCTTGTAGTCCACGGGGATGCCTTTGTCTCCGAAGTAATACCACTCCGCTATTGCGATTTGTGCCTTTTCCATATCTGAATCCGCCGCCTTTTTCATGTAGGAGAGCGCGACATCGGTCTTTCCCACGCTCTGATCCATAACGATCTTGGCGTAGTTGAAAGCTGCTGTGGGTGAACCCTCGTCTGCAGCGTCCTTAAGGAAGCGGAGCCCTTCGTGTTCATTCGCTGGAACTCCTCTCCCTGTATAGAGCATGTAGCCAAGACTGGCCTTGGCCTGCAAATGATTTTGTTCGGCAGCCGCTCGCATGAGTTCGTAAGCACGCTCTAGGTCGCGTTGGGCAGGTTCTCCCTTCATGAGGGCCTTGGCGGCCTGATAATTCTGCTCGGCTTGCGATTCGTCGCAGACCCCAGAGCACATCAATGCCATTCCAAGAATGAAAAAAACGACCATGCGCAAGAGCTGGGAAGACCAACTCGGCCTCAGGTTTAACCCGAATCCAGCAGGACTCACCGAAGAGCGCGCAATCAGGCGGCTGGGCAGCCGCGCGGTAGACTTGCCGTAGGCAGCCCAAAAGGCGAGATGAGCGGGAGCGAACGAGTCAAAGAACACGGAGCATGGCATGTTTGTTATGTGTGGTTTTTTCAATGATTTATTCGATATCAAACAAATCCCGAAGCATTTCCGGATCATCCTCTCCATACTATCCTCGTGTCTAAAAATTCCTCTACTGGTTCCATGTTGGTGCCGACTTTGAAGTCACGCATGCCGACTTGAATTTTCGAAGGGCGCCTCGGTTCTGAAAGAGCCTCTGTTTCGTATCGCATGTGGGTTTCATTGGACTGAATAGAACAAACACAGGAAGTAATTTAGCACAAATAAAAAATGAAAAAGAAAGTTGACTTCTTCAAAGATTCCGCTGCCAATTTGAGCAACTAAGTTTGTTCTTCGTCGCTTTGATGGTCGTCACTATCACCGCCACCATAGCCTAAGACTTCCACCGTAATGACCGAAGGTGTTTCTTCGACTTGCTGGCTGGGTGTCCGAGCTTGGTTGCTAACGGAATTGGAGGCAGAGTTGGCTGCAGCAGTGCTGGATGATCCTGAGGTGAGACCGCCAATATTTGGGGCCGCAACAGTCGGAGTCGAGGGGACCCCCGCTGTGGTGCCACCAGCGGAAATGTTATCAGCATTCAGAATCGAGACCGCGGCGATGACAATATCTCCAGTGGAGCGAATGCCCGCTTCGCCCGCATCGACGGTGCCACCTGGCGCAATCAGGTTCACATTGCCCGGTTCTACTCCCTCCACAGAGGCCAAGACACCGATGCCGCCGCCAGTGGCAAGACCACCCAAATCCGTTTGGATATCTGCACTGGTGGTGTCGATCAAGACGCGAGTGGGAGGAGCTGTGACGACTGTCTTCGCGGCTGAGCCTGCGGCGATGTCCCCTTCGGAAGACCAGATAGTGAGGTCTCCTCCGCGCAGGGTGAAGATACGACACTGGCCGATATCTACATCGTTTTTGGTGAAGACGGAGACGGCGCCACCATATTCTGTCACGATTCCTGGCGGTGTAAGCGGATTTCCTGAAATGCTGGCGGCCATGGTGAGACCACCGCCGGGGGACGCCAGGGTGATACCGCCGCCCTCTGTTGTGCGGATATCCCGAGAACGCGTAAAGATGTCGCCGGTCTGGGTTGCGGAGCCAAAGAGTGCTGTGATGGCCTCAAACCCTGCTGAGTAGCTTCCTGTTTCCGTGTATTCCTTTGCCGCTTCGGACAAAGAGGTGAAAAAGAGAGGAAGTTGATTAAGGTAATCTTGCTCGCTCGAGGGCGCAGAAGGCCCGAAAGAGTTCTTGGCAAGCGAGCTGCCCGCCAGACCGATAGCCGGGCCATCTTCTTTTCCACCCAATCCAGCCATCACGACCAGTTGGGCTCCATTAAAAGGTAGGTAAGGATTTCGGCTGTTTCCGATACTCGTAATGCCCGCTCCGCGCCCATCAGCAAGATTTTCTCCATTTCCGAGATCCAACGTCCTACCCGCGAGAACTTCGAGGTAGCCAGAGCCCGAAATTTGGAGATCCCCCGCTAGAGCCGAGATTTTCTTGCCAGTCACTGTCGTGCCACGAACTGTTAAATCCACATTTCCGAGGTTTAAATCAGACGCGGTGGTGCGGAGAAGGGAACTCTCACTATATGGAATGATATCTCGACCAGCGGAAATAATTGAAATATCGCTTGGACGGCTATTTTGAAGATAAAGCGCCACATCCGTGATATCGCGGGAGGCTGAGATACGACTTTGCTTTGCCGAATACAAGGTCAGGCCGCTGATGTCACTACCCAAGGCATAGAGGTAAGCTGGAACGGAATCCGCCGAGTGGAGGATGCTCTCAGCGTGCCGGATTTTCTTTTTCGCTACAGCCGCCTCCACGCCAGCGTAAGAGCCCGTTTCGACAAAGTAATTATCCACAGGATCAAGGAGCAGGTTAGTCGGCGTTGATCTCAAACCTGCGAGGTTTCTGCCGTAGATGCTCTGTAAGGAATAGGGGCTAAACAAAGATGGAAGAAGCGAGGGATCTGCATCCGAGAGGTTCAGAGAGGCACTACTGAATCCTGTCAGAGTCTTGGCGGAGTTCCGCCCGAGGGCATTCAAGCCCGAAATTGCTCCTGCTGCCAGAATCTCAAGACCGCCCTTTGCATTTGGATAGAGGCTCGCCTCCCCTGTGATATTAATACTGCCTCCAAATGATACGCTCTTGAGCGAAGGTGGAAGAGTGCTGCCTACAGTCGAAAACACCGTCATGGATCCTATGTTTCCTTCGGCTAGGCGGATCCATGGCTGGGCTGAGGATGGATTGGTGGAGAGGTAGAGATTTTGATTTCCCAACCAAAAAGCCAAAATGCTTTGACCATTAATACCGGTTTCGGAATCATAACTCACTGCAGGTGAATCAAAAGTCGTGAAGCGATGTGTGATGCTTCCTCCCAGGGATTGGACATTCAGGCTCGCATCGCTTGAATAGGTGTTGAAGTAAGTTTTATACCAGAACTTGTTTTGGAGTCCTTGGGGCAGCCAGAAGGCGTTGACCACTGGACCGAGCAGGATGTCCTTGCGAGCGGAAACATCGAAAGAGCTCTTTCCTGCATAGAGCGTGGTTGGCAGCCATGTCAATTCGTCTCCATCCAACATGGGAGATCGACTGGAGTTTGTCACGATAGAACCAGCGGCAAAAATCTCTCCTGATCCCCGCTCGACGTAGTAAACCCCACCGCTGAGGTCCCTGCCTGCGCGAACAGACAGGTCTCCACCGCCGAGTTCCAGGAATTTCGTTGGATCGGGAGCAACTCTGTTGCCGCCAGAGAGACCGGCTGCTCTGGCGTTTGTCGGTATGAGAGCGTCCACATTAATGATATCCAAACCAGCATTCATCCGCAAGTTGCCTCCACCAAGTGTTCCAACTCCCTCGAAAAAGTTGCTGAAATCAATCCACCATGTCGTTGAGGCGGAAGCATCAGTGATCGTTGCATCTCCGGCATCTACTCCTCCGACACCGAATTTTCCGGTGGTGTCGACGTATCCCCGCCTGTAGAGCCAATTGCCTGGTAATTGCTTGGAAGAGTCGATGGTATCTACGGAGTTGACTACCGAGTAACGCCCGATTGTCCCAGCGGCATTCAGGAAAATATTTCCACCTGCCATTGACCACTGAGGCCTGTAATTTTGTTGAACTGGACCAAGTTGAGATGTCTGAGACGGATTTCCATTTACTGCTACCACGACTGGGGTTACAAAGTCATCGGAAGAGTAAATGGAGTTGGGATTGGCAATTTTCGACCCAGCGGTATAGATCGAGGCGAATGGGTTCAGCAGCTTGATATCCCTGCCTGCGGCCAGATCGATGTTGCCTGTCCCTGTTCTGATGACTTGGAACCTTGTGAGATTTGATGTGCCGATAGCGCCTGCCGTGGTGTTTTGACTGCCTGACGGGTTGTAGGTTTTCCCAATGCGAATGGATCCCTTTGTGGAATCCAGACCAGTTGATGATAAGACTTGCAGAGCATCGGCAGCTCCAAGATCCGCCCCGGCTACAATGCGGAATGACCAAGACTGTGTGTTCGTGGGCAGGTTGTTGTTGATGGCTGCCAGCGGGGAGAGCCACATTGAGGAGTATCCGTTTGCGGCCGAGGGTGTCACAGCCGTAAAGCTGTCACTGAGAGTGTTCCAGAAGACGACATTTCCCGGTGCGCGAAGAGTTAAGACGCCTGGAGCTGACTTGGGACCGAAGCGGAAGTCCGCAAGGTTCCAGTCGAGGCTCCAATTGGATGTGGATGTTCCGAGCGTAATGTCACCGTTCGCCGTGGTATTGATGATTTCGGCTCCTGGGGCAATGACAAGAATGGAAGAGAGGTTCTTCGGATCGCCGGTGCCGAGTAGGGCATCTCGCATGGTTGTATAGCCTGCCGTCGTGGATCCTGCGCTTCCTAAAAATTGCAAGCCATTGTCGTAGATTTGCTTTTGGACGCCAGTTGTCGGAAGGGAAGAAAAGCTCGAGCGTGATCCCGTAATCTGTCCCGTGGCTCCGGTGACCGTGAAGACTTTGTAACCTTCAACTAAAAGGCTGGATGCACCCAAGATATCGCCTTGAATTTGTGAGACAGAAACCCCGAGGCCAGCTCCAACAGATTTCTGAGGTGCCCTGAGCTGGACTGTTCCGGTGAACTGCCCGTTGAAGGCACTTGATCCAACATCTGTGTAAGAACCGGGAATGTAATCTTGGACGGAGAGAATCATCTTCGAATCAGGCTGGATGTCCAAGAGAGCCGTGGAGCTGAAAGATCCATCACTCTTCGAGGTTCCGGCGGACAAGGAGATGGAACCGCCTTTTCCTGCACTGTCGAAATGCTGGGCAGCGACTGTAAGCACGGAGTTCGGAAGGAGCGTAATGTTTTCCCTCGCTGAGAGGGCGATCTTCCCTCCAGTCGTTCCAGAGGCATCAATTTGCCCTGCTACTGAGATACTTCCCGAGTCGGCAGAGAGCAAGAAGGACTTGGCTCTCGAAATCCCCTCCACTAAAACATCGCCTGTTCGAACCCGAAGATTGCGTTCAAGGTTGAATCCGCCGCTGTCAAGAATTTGGCTTAAATCTTGGAAAGAAGGCAGTGCAAGGGTGTTGAGAAGGAAGACGCCGGAGTTGAAGTTCTCGAGAGAACCGCCAGATAAAGTTCCCGCCGACTGGAAGGCTCCTGACGAAGAGATGGCCAGTCTTCCGGCGTTGCCTCCAAGCGGGTGGGAGGCCACGGAAACTTGGCTCCCAGCCAAGAAGCTTACGCCACCTGCTTTTGCTGTCACATTAATCTCACCCGCATCGGTGTAGCGGGTTAAGTCATAAAATGTTTGCTTTGTCCCTGAAACATCGATGGTCCCACCTATGGTCGTGCCTCCGTTGGTCGCGATGATTGATACCAGACCGCTTGGAAGTCGGATCGAGGAGTTTTGAACCACAGACGAACCTTGGAGCGTGAGGCTGGCTCCTAATTCATTCGGAGTAGTGGAGGATGCACCAGTGGATTGGATGTTGAGTTGTCCTGCTGCGATGATCGACTGCTTAGCCGCTCGGCTTCCTGTCAAGAGGGGTGTGGCTATCTCGAGATCGCCGGCAGTGAAGAATGTTCCCGTTCCGATGAAGGTGACACCAGAAGTTGCTTCGAGATGTGTTGTCTGGTAGCCGCCAATACTGAAGTTATTTTTGTCGAGAGTCAGGCTTTTTGACGCAATCTCAAAAGTTCCTGCCAATCCAGCTGTCGAGTGCTTGAGTCCTGTGGAGGAAGTCGGATTTCCAAAGACGACCTCCTTTGCAACCAAGCTCACCGTTCCTGATCCTTGGTTATAGCCACGGATACTTAATTCTTGATCTGTTGTCGTGGAATCGTCTCCTCCGGCTTGGAGTGTCAACTTTTGCAAGGAATTCGAACCCAGAGTTCCAGAGCCATAGATATCGATAACGCTGTAACTTCCTAAAAGCAGATTTTTCGACGACATCGCATCGGCCAAAAGATTGTCGCTAAGTGTCAGATGTGGTGCAACAAACGAGCCTGGTAGGGCGCCAACTTGTGGGGCAAGCAGGATGCTCACTTGTCCGCTAATCATACTGAGATTTTCAGCTTGGACATGGCTGGTGGAATCGATCGAAGTTGCATACGTAGAGTCAAGAAGCACAGTCGCTCCTGAAACTGTCGACCCAGCGCCGAGGAAAAGGTTCGGTGATTTTGATCCCGTCAAGCCGCTTCTTGACGATGTAAAAAGAGGGTTGCTGCTTACCGCAAGGGCTACTCCATCGCCAGTGAGCGAAATCGGCAAAGAATTTTGCGAAAGACCACTTGAGAGAATTGAGGAACCATCTGCCAGTGAGATGCTTTCTTTCGAAACGAGGATAATTTCAGGCCCTGAAAGAGGTTCTCCAGGATTTGAAACATTGATTGAATTGGAGCGAACCTCGACCTGGCTAACTGAAGAGGAGGATTGTCTTAAACCGCCTATAAGGATGCTCGAAGCTCCCCAGTTGGAGAGGATTCCTGAATTCAGCGAAACTCCAGTGGTCCCTCCCGATGAAGAACCCCCTGTAATGTTGATATCGGCGAAACTCGCAATGTCAATTGCAGACCCTCGAGCGGAAGAAAAGGGTGTCGTGAGAATCTGGCTGTTCATGCGCAAAGCCGAGTTCGCACTCACAGCCAAATAGCCTGAATCTATTGGGAGTTCTTGGACATTATCTTGGTTGAGACGCGACGCTGCCTCTTTCATGAAAGTGGAGGCCTTAAATACTGTGTAGGAAGCTCGAGAGGCGATCACTTCAGGAGTGGCGATCTCATAGAGGCTGCGCACTGCCGTGATTTCTTGAGCTTTGTTGAATTGATTGAATCTGTATCCCGTGACGAAACTTGACCCCTCTTCCAGAGTGGTTCCTCCCGTCCGAACATTCAAGTTGGTGAGTTCCGTCGCTGGAGTTACCAAGAAAGCGCCCGGAATCAGTGCATAGGCTTTGGGAAGAAGAGTGTAGCTTCCCTCGGCCAGCGTCGAACCTTTGCCTATGTAGATTTTGTCGCCAACTCCTAGGCTATTTGAGATAAATCCTGGATTTCCTGTGAGCAGGTTTGCGCTGGAGCCTGTATTGAAAGCACCTGCTGGAGCCACGCTTGAGCTGAATGCGGGAAGAATAGCATAAGATTCGGGAACGAGTGCCCAGTAGCGACTGGCACTTGGCCGCTTGGCAGGGTCCGAGTCTCCATCTACGGAGACGCGGGCTGACCATGTTTTGCCTCCGTATGTCACCAACTGCCCAGCAGTGTAAGAAGCCGAAGGCGTCCAATCGCCACTGGCGGTTCCAAGAATGTTAATTGTTCCGCCGATGCCGCTGTTCCAGCGATAAGCCAAGAGGTCTCCACCGCCACGCAGGTCGATTTGAGCACCTGTATTCATCAAAACACTTTCTCCACCAAATCGGATGGCTTTAGATGGCAGACCTGAGGCAGTCACGTTCATACCTCTCGGATCGATCCAAGCTAGTCCATCTGAACTCACACCATAAGGAATTTGCATCCCTAGACCAGTCAGCGGATCAATAGCAGAAACAGATGTCGAGCTGCCATTCTCCAAAGAAACCAACTGAGCCGTTGGGATTATCATTGAAGGTCCTCCCACTACATCGGTTGGTTGAGTAAACCCGATATCTGTTAGGTTAAAGTCTGTTCCATCCCATCCGAGGTAAATTGACCCAAGTGGAGCTCTTAATGTTCCTCCTTGGAAGATATTTGAGGCAAAGATCGAAAGAGTTCCGCCTGCTGAGAGAGGTGGAGATTGGGTGCCGGAACCATTGATGCGAATGGTGCTTTTCGAACCCGTTGGATCATAAGCGATGATTTTAAAGTCCGCCAGTGTGGTTGGATAGATTTGGGCAGCAGTTAAAGTCAGGTCCCCAACCATGCTTAGCGTTCCGCTGCCTCGAATATCGCCGTTGTTTGCAGCTAAAGAAGCTTTCCCGATGTTCTGAAGAGACAGGGTTCCCACATCAATCCAAGATGCGCTGAGCGCGATACTGCCAGGACCATAGCTGGGTTTGGGGTAGTAGGATTTATCTGAACCATTCACGGGATACTGTTGGAAGGCATAAAATGTGTCTGATGGCAAACGTGGAGTGGCAAGTTTTTGACCTATGGCAATATATGGTGCATTTACAGAAACCGCAGAGTCTGCTTTGATAACCCCTCCGCCCGCCAATCTCACCATCCCGTTTGCAGTGATGGAAATTGGGCCACGGAATTCCACATTTCCTCCATAAGGAATTGGATCGCCTCCTGAATAATACTTGTAGCCTAGATCCAGTGAGGCAAATCCACCGGACGAAAATTGAGAAAGTGAGAAGTAACCGATTCCAGGATTTGGACTTCCAGACTTGAAGAGTGGCTCCAAGTCAGGTGGCTTGAGAAATAGTTCCATTTCTCGGCCAGCGAGAGGATGTTTCGCAAACTGGGAGGCTTCTCCCTCTTGAGCCACGATGAGATTGATATCGGCGCCAGTTCGTGAGGAGTCTGGAGGATAGAACTTGCCAGAGGAGATAGAAAGTTTCCCACCAGTCGCCGTGGGACCTCCGGCAAATCCCTGGAGAAGTCCATCGTTGTAAAGCATCTCAGAGCCCTCAAGCTCGATAGAACCGCCATTGCTGTCGATTTTTGTTGGAACACCAATTCTTCCCCATGGAGCCTGAGTTAAAGCAACTTGGTTCTTTTTGATTGTGGAAATCTCCTCTCCTCTAACAATGGAATAGGGATTCAAATCAACAGTTGCTGAGGAACCAGATGCATCTAAAACAGCGCCTTTTTGAATAATAATATTGCCACCCACTAAAATACTTCCACCGTCTAGCAATATTCCTGTATTTCTCTTGAACGAATCAAATTTCTTCAAAAAAACTCCTGAGACATCGATCTTCGAAGAACTTCCGATAAATGTCGTTGGAAGGGCGAAAGATGACTTGTCAGCGAGGCTACCTAGAGCCTTGTAGGAGCCACCACCTGATATTGAGACTTTGCCGCCGTGGTTCACAATCGATCCAAGGACAGCCACCGTCTCCCCACTCAGTGAAACAGTTGCTCCTGGATCTGTGATAATCGATGCTCCGGCGCCAAGAACCACAAGACCAATAGCTTCAACTTTATCCTGAGTCAGAGGATCGTCTGCTCCAAGCCCTTGGAGGCTCAGGCTCGTAGAGGTGCGTTCACCTTGAGGTTTTAAAGTGGGGACAAAGGCTAACACCGGACTATTACTCCGAGCCAAAGAAATCGCGAGCGGCTCAATTTGGGTTCCATCGGCGACCAGCACCGCAGGGGCATTTGAACCATCAGCCAGAGATTTTCCAATGCCTCTAACTGTGAAACTTGTGAATCCTCCTTTTTGGAAAAATGAAGGGTCGATGAGAAATGCTTCCGGATTGCTGCGCTGGTTGGCAATTTCTAGAAGCGAAGATTGTAGGGTCAACGATCCGCCTGACGTGACTGCATATGCCTCAAGGCTACCATCTAAACGGAGAGTGCCTCCAATTGTTGTTTTTAACGATGGGTCCCTGCCAGCAAGCAGTGAGATCGAACCGGCCGCACCATAAGTGAATCCTCCTTTTGCTTTGGCTTTGGCTCCCGCAGAGGCGAGGAGCGTGCTTCCTCTATCCAAGGAAACATTGTAACCTTCCAAGCTGATTGCTCCACCATTGATTGAGCGACGATTGTCAAACGCGACTTGGGAAGTGATCCTCTCGTCCACTAACATTCCTGAAACATCGAGAACCCCTTTTGATGCGACAGTGATATCACCGCGTCCAAGAACCACCGCAGGAGCGGCATTTAACGGTAAAGTATCAGTTTCTTTGAGTCGCTGATATTCGAATGGGGAGAAATTATAAGCTTTGAGGGAGATACTGCCGCCGGGCGCAGTCAAGGTTCCCTTGATACGTGTATTTGAGGAACTGACGACGAGTGCCCCGCCAGCAGGAACGCTGATCTCAGTTTCCGAGGGAATCTCAAACTCGCCGTCCGGATTGTAAATCACCAGTTTGCCAAATCCTGAATCAAGTGAGGCGTAAATATCTTGTCCGATTATAAATTGTGTCGTGGAAGAGCCAGACAGACCAACAGGAACGAAATTGACTAAAGTATACGGCGGGCCTACTTCATGAGGTGCAGAGTTTGAGAGCACTACAGAAGGATGATAGGGAGAGACTTGAATGAAGCGGATATCGCTTTCGGAACGAGCTATTCTTTCCTCGGAGGTGAAGGATAGGTTTAAAGTGGATCCGACTGGTGGAGTGTCAAGCTGCCGTGGTCCTGTCACTGTTTGTCCTAGAAGCTTTCCAGAGATGGATAGTGCAGAGGCTGTTAAGCTCAGACTCCCGCCGGGTGCTCCTTCCCGGTATGTCGATTCGCTAAACGCTCCTGTTGGCAGTAGCGGCTTCTTGAAATCCTGTTTGATACCCCATTTGGAGGAGGATTGAGTTGCTTCATCAGAAAGAATTCCATCGTAAGATACATTCGGTGTCGCTTTCGATATGTTTACTATGTTTTCTCCACGAAGTAGCTGCGTTGTTTTGACAAGCCCTCCCTCGTTCTGGTAAAATCCACCTGAAACATCCAAAACGGCATCTTTTTGAACAACAATCGAATCTCCTGCTTGAAGCAACAATTCACCACCTTTTGCCGTGAGCTGAGAAACGTCTCGTTCGACCAAACCTGCGATGCCGTTCAGATCGCCTAGGGGAGTTCCTACCCACTGCCGCCCAGAGTAAATGCCTGAATTTCTCAAGTCCACCCTTAACGGTTTGCCTCGAATGCCAGTGCCTCTTTGAACAGGAGAGTCTGCGAGTTCATTCCCACCGAGTTTGACATCAACTAGGTTTTGTGCGATTGGCACAAATGCTCCTGCTGTGCCGCTCACATCGACAATAGCCCCTGAATCAACATAAATCTGTCCTGTAGTAAACTGGAATCGTTGCACACCCGATTGAACATTTGAGCCCAGATCTGCTTGGATTTTGTTCGGTGCTGAATAAACAGTTCGGTCGGATTCTTGGTCTTTGTATGGCCAAATACCTGCTTTGAGAGATATCTTTCCGGATGTTGCAGAAAGATAGGCATCTGGAGCCAAATAAATTCCGAGACCAAGAAGGTTTACTGCCGATATTTCGGGTAGGCTTGTTCCCGGGATCAGTTTTTTATCAGCGAGGTCTGGCGCAATTTGTGTGATGGAATTTTTTGCTAAATTCACGGTTCCCGTAAATTGCGAAAAGAAGATTGGAAGCCCTGACTTGTCGAAGTCTGGGTTCGCAGCGGCTCCATAACTGGCTAGTAAATCAATTCGCCCATTTAAGCTGACGGATGTTGAGGAGGAAAGAATCCCTTGCTGATCGATAGCTTTGCCAACGGCCAGAATGCTTCCCGTTTGAGACTCCACGACACCTGTATTGGTAATTGTTCCTGCATAGTCACCTACATTGCCTACCCAAGCATCAAGTCCTCTCAGACTTGGATCGTTGCTGTCGTGCGCTTGGATTCCCACTTGGAGACCGGCGGCGAGGATGGTTTGGCCTGCAGGGGTTAAGATTTGGCCTTCGTTGCGGACGTTAGCACCCACGAGCATGACGCGACCGCCGTTTCCGTCGGCGCTGGTTGGGGTTTGCAGGAGGGCGCCGCGTTCGACGACGACATTGCCGTATTTTGCTCCATCTGGAAGTGGGGTAGGAATGAATTCAGGCGTGCCATCGGAACCGCCGGGGACGCTCAGGCCTGAGAAGAGGAACTGGGCGTCTTTGTTGTTGAGTAGGCCGTTTTTGACAAGGTTGTCGTTAATTGGGAGGGCGGAGGCGACGAGGGTGCGGGCGTTGACTTGGGAACCGGCGCCGAAGATGATGCCGTTTTGGTTGATGATGTAAACTTGGCCTTGGGCGTTTATTTTGCCTCGGATTTCGGAGGGTTGGGCGGTGGGGTCGAAGACTTTGTTGAAGGCGATCCATTTGCCGGAGTCGGCTCCGCCGGCGGATTGGTCGAAATTGACGGTGGTCTGACTGCCGACATTGAATGTTTCCCAGTGGAGGAGGGCTTGGGAGGCGGTTTGGGTGATGCCGACGGTGTTGCCTGAAGCAGTAGGGGCGTTGGCACCTTCCCAGTTTTGGAAATCGTCTTTTGTGTAGATTGCCTTGATGCCTACGCCTGCTTTTAGCTGGGGATGAAGACCGCCTGTTGTGAGGCCGTTGGGGATGGTATTCGCTCCGGCTGCGGCACGGGCGGAGGCTTGGAGGGCGCGCATGTCGTTGACGGCCTTTGTGGTTCGGGCTAGGCGGTCTTGGGCTTTGACTTTGGCGGCCTCGGCTGCGGCTGCTCCTGCGTTGGCGCGGGCGTCGGAGTTTCGTTTCGCGTTGCCGGCACTGGCCCCGCCTCGGAGGATGTCGCCGGCTTGTAGTCCAGCGGTGGGCATGGTGGCGAGAAAGGAAGCGAGGAGGGTGCATGTGAGAACGGCACGCGAACGCCTACGCGCTGCGAGGAACTCGAAGGCGCGGAGGTGGTAGCGTGTGCGGTGGCCGGTTTTCAACATGGTGCTGAGATTTTTGACAGAATTAACAGAATTGACAGAATTTCAGAAAATTTTGACAGGATGACAGGATTTGCAGGAGTAACAGGAGGGGGGAGGATTGTGTCCGTGCTGCCGCTTTCTTAGATTTAAAGCCTGTATTCCTCCTCTGTGCTCTCTGTGTCCTCTGTGGTAAATAATTCTTTCGTTTGAGAAGGTAATTTCGGCGGTTTTGTGGTTGGGTTGAGGGTTGGTTTTGTGACGATTTTGTGACTTGCAAAATTATTTTTTGTCGTCTGGCTTGAGGAGGGTAGGTAAGGCGATTTCGTCGAGGGTGATGGGGGTTTGGGATTGGAGGCGTTGGAGGTAGGCTTGGCGGTTTAGGTTCTGGCGTTCGG
>Ga0209085_1001141_pt1 | contig 17025 bp, 14 predicted proteins | sample C_131016_EF_Meta_FD_187310 | JGI IMG/M metagenome (GOLD analysis project Ga0209085, IMG submission 187310) | Freshwater microbial communities from Lake Croche, Canada to study carbon cycling - C_131016_EF_MetaG (SPAdes) (version 2) | ecosystem: Environmental > Aquatic > Freshwater > Lake...
AAATCCATGGGAAGAGTTCTCACGTGCTCAGCAAAAAGGCGACAAACTGACTGGCGCAATCAAGTCGATTACTGACTTTGGTGTGTTCATTGGTTTGCCTGGCGGCATCGATGGCTTAGTTCATCTCTCTGATATCTCTTGGAATGAACCAGGCGAAGAAGCTGTTAAGAAATACAAAAAAGGTGATGAAGTTGAAGCCACGGTATTGGCAATTGATGTTGAGAAAGAGCGCATCTCTCTCGGTATCAAGCAATTGTCTGGCGACCCATTCAACAACTACACATCCGTAAGCGACAAGGGTAGCCTTGTTACTGGTACTGTGAAAGCGGTTGATGCTAAGGGTGCAACTATTCACTTAGCTGATGAAGTTGAAGCTTACTTACGTGCTTCTGAGATTTCAACCGATCGCGTTGAAGATGCACGCAATGTTTTGAAAGAAGGCGATAGCGTTACTGCCATGATCATAAATATTGATCGTAAGTCACGCGTCATCAACCTTTCAATTAAGGCAAAAGACAGTTCTGATCAACAAGATGCAATGAGCAAGCTCCAAGGTGATGCGCAGTCTGGCACAACCAATCTAGGCGCCTTGTTGAAAGCAAAAATGGACAATCAGGGTTAAATCAATATCGCCGCTTCCTTTTGGGGAGCGGCGATTTTTTTTGATAGATCATGACAGATCAAGAGCAACAAGCCATTACTCGCTCCGAACTTGTGGAGAGTCTCGCGGAACAATTTCCGCAGCTCTTGCCTAGGGATGTGGAGCTTGCAGTAAAAACTTTGTTAGATACCATGACTCATGCTTTGGCTGAGGGTAAGCGTATTGAGTTGCGCGGCGTTGGTAGTTTTGTATTGCATCACCGTCCTGCGCGCACTGGTCGCAATCCCAAGTCTGGCGATAAAGTCTTGATTCCAGAAAAACGCGTTCCGCATTTCAAGCCTGGTAAAGAGTTGCGTGAGAGAGTGGATTACAAGCCACTGAAACAGGCGGGCCCCAAAGAGGGTTCCGGTGCCTAACATTCAGGCTCATCCTCAGTGGTCCATCAGGACCATTTTTTTATTTAATTTCTGTACGCCATGATTCAGATTGCGACATCTTGGCTTTTACTTCTTCCGGTTATGTTTGGGATTGGCTGGCTGGCATCACGCTGGGACCTACGTCTTGAAAATCGGATGGATGAGCTTGAGCGTATGCGTCAACAGCGCTCCACCTTTAAAGGCTTAAGTCTTTTATTAAATGAGCAACCTGATCAGGCAATTGAGACACTCGTCAAAATTGCGCAATTAGATCCAGAGACAATTGAGTTGCATTTTTCATTAGGTAATTTATTCCGTCGTCGTGGTGAAACTGAGCGTGCCATCAAGGTTCACCAGCACTTAGCCAATCGTGATGATTTGACGCCACGTGACCGAGATCGTGCTGCTTATGAGTTGGGCCGTGACTTTCTGCGTGCCGGCCTATTGGATCGCGCTGAAGCCTCACTAAATCGTGTAGGTGAGGGGAAGTTTGCAGTTCCGGCAAAAGAGAGTTTGTTGGAGATGTATCAAGTTGAGCGAGATTGGAAAAAAGCCATCATCGCCGCGCATGAGCTCTCTACATTGCAAGGTAAATCTCATCAAACTGAAATCGCCCAATTTCATTGTGAGTTAGGTCAAGAGGCTTTGCGTCGCAAAGATCTGATTGAGGCTGAAGAGTCTATTCAACGGGCCTTAAACGCTGTTCCGAATCATGCGCGCGCTGTGATTTTGCAAGGCGATTATTTTATGGCGACAGAGCGTCCAGCTCAAGCTATTGAGGCATGGAGCATTATTGTCAACTCGCATCCAGCTTATATGCATTTATTGGCTGATCGCTGGATGTTAGCGCATACCGAACTAGGAAAAACTGACGAGGGTCTAGATCGTTTGTGCGGGCTATTAAAAACGCAAGCATCAGGTGAGCTTTTGGATATCACTCATAAGCACCTTATGAACATTCGGGGCCCTCAAGCGGCGAATGTGATGTTGTCTGATGTTATCCAGCACTCCCCAAGCTTAAGTGCTTTATCAAAACTAGCTGAAACGCGTTTAGCGATTGAAGTGAATGGCGCACATCCGGACAGGGTGATTGAGCTACAGTCAATTTTAAATATATTGCGTCAGCGTACTACCAGTTTGGCTAGATATACTTGTGGCAATTGCGGTTTTAGGGCGCGTCGATTTTATTGGCAGTGCCCTGGTTGTAATCATTGGGAGGCATACTCCCCAAGACGAGCCGAGGGCACTGCACCTAGCGGCCCCTCAATGTAAATAAGAACGGAGATCAGTTGAAAGTCACTATCATCGGCAGCGGTTATGTAGGTTTGGTTACTGGCGCCTGCCTTGCTGAGCAAGGTAATAATGTGTTTTGCCTAGATTTAGACCCTAAAAAAATTGAGATTCTCAATTCTGGCGGCGTTCCAATTTATGAGCCCGGCTTAAAAGAGATGATTGAGCGTAATCGTGCGGCCGGAAGATTGCAGTTCTCCACTGACATTCCTGCATCAGTTACTCATGGCGATATTCAATTTATTGCAGTAGGTACACCTCCGGATGAAGATGGTTCTGCTGATCTGCAATATGTAGTTGCTGCAGCACGAAACATTGGTCGTCATGCAACTTCGCCCAAGGTGATTGTTGATAAATCGACTGTGCCAGTAGGTACTGCAGATAAAGTATCTATAGCTATTAAAGAAGAATTAGAAAAAAGAGGTCAGCCAGCTGACTTATGTTCAGTGGTTTCTAATCCAGAGTTTTTAAAGGAAGGCGCAGCAGTCGAAGACTTTATGCGCCCAGACCGAATTGTGATTGGCACTGAAAATACTCCAGCAGGATTGAGAGCTAAGGAGCAAATGCGCAAGCTCTATGCGCCGTTTAACCGTCACCATGAACGTACCTATTACATGGATGTGAAGAGCGCTGAGCTTACAAAATATGCAGCCAACGCAATGTTAGCTACCCGTATCTCTTTTATGAATGAGTTGGCAAACTTGGCAGATTTAGTTGGTGCGGATATCGAAGCGGTCCGACAAGGTATTGGCTCCGACTCCCGTATTGGTTATGGTTTCTTATATTCAGGAACTGGTTACGGCGGCTCTTGTTTTCCTAAGGATGTCTCCGCGCTCTCCAAGACGGCGAAAGAGCATGGTAGAGATTTAAAGATTTTGGATGCTGTAGAGGCGGTCAACGAGCTGCAGAAATACATCCTAGTTGAAAAAATCGAAAAACGCTTTGGCAAAGACCTTAAAGGTATGAAGTTTGCTCTGTGGGGTTTAGCATTTAAGCCCAATACTGACGATATGCGTGAGGCCCCTAGCCGTGTGATTATTCAAGAATTAGTAAAACGCGGCGCATCGGTTGTTGCCCATGATCCAGTAGCAATGCCAGAAGCAAAGCATTGCCTGGAGTTAGACTTCAAGGATAGCCCTGAAGGCCTTCAGAAAGTATCTATGGTCGATAGCCCAATGGCAGCCTTGGATGCTTGCGATGCCCTAGTGATTGTGACTGAGTGGAAAGCCTTCCGTAGTCCAGATTTTGATCAAGTCATGCAAAAACTAACCCGCCCCATCATTTTTGATGGCCGCAATCTCTATGAACCAAGCGCTATGCAGGAATTAGGTATTGAGTACTATGGTATTGGGCGACATAATTAAGTCATTGCAGAAATAATCCCATGGAAAAAGCGAACCGAGACCAGTTTTCTAAAACCCGTTTATTAGTGGTTGGCGACGTCATGCTCGATCGCTACTGGTTTGGTGATACCAATCGGATTTCTCCTGAGGCACCTGTGCCAGTAGTGCAGGTTGGTAAGATTGATGAGCGCTTGGGTGGCGCAGCTAACGTTGCTCGTAACGTAGCGGCACTAGGTGCCCAAACTGCCATTCTGGGTATTGTTGGTAATGACGAGCCTGGTAAGCGTGTAGTGGAGTTACTCAAGTCAGGTGGGGTTGATAGTCAGCTCGAGATTGACGCAAATGTGCCAACGATTGTGAAGTTGCGCGTCATTGCCCGTCAGCAACAATTAATTCGCCTTGACTTTGAACAGCCTCCAAGTGAAAAAGCACTTGCCCATAAGTTAGAGCGTTTTGAAAAATTGGTAGGTAGCGCTGATGTAGTTATTTTGTCTGATTATGGCAAAGGCGCCTTAGGTCAAGTAGCTCATATGATTGAGCAGGCCAGAGCGCAGAACAAAGTCATCTTGGTTGATCCTAAGGGTGAAGATTATGAAAAATACCGCGGTGCTACTGTCTTAACCCCGAACCGGAGTGAATTGCGTCAGGTAGTTGGCAAGTGGACTAGTGAAGAGGATCTCACTAATAAAGCACAAGCCCTCAGAAAGTCATTAGATTTACAGGCACTACTTCTCACCCGCTCAGAAGAAGGTATGAGTTTGTATACCGAAGCGGGTGTCAGTCACGTTAAGGCGCAGGCACGCGAGGTGTTTGATGTTTCTGGTGCTGGCGATACCGTGATTGCAACTTTAGCAGTTGCCTTAGCTGCCAAGTGGCCCTTAGAAAAAGCGATGGCCTTAGCAAATCGTGCTGGTGGTATTGTGGTCGGTAAGCTTGGTACTGCAACTGTTACTTCAGAGGAATTACAGTGACTATTATCGTAACTGGCGCTGCTGGTTTTATCGGCGCAAATATCGTGCAAGCGCTCAATGTGCGTGGCGAGAAAAATATCATCGCTGTAGATGATCTTCGTCCTGCAGATAAATATCGCAACCTTGCTGACCTAGACATCATCGACTATCTTGATAAAGATGAATTTCTAGAGGCTTTTAGAGGCGGTAAGTTTGGTAAAGTAAAAGCAGTATTTCATGAAGGTGCATGCTCTGACACGATGGAAACCGATGGTATTTTCATGATGGCGAATAACTATCGCTACACCATGGACTTGCTTGATATCTGCACAGCCCAAAAAGTGCAACTGCTCTATGCATCTTCTGCAGCAACTTACGGTGGCTCAGATGTATTTGTGGAAAGTCGTGAGCATGAGAAGCCGCTCAATATTTATGGCTACTCTAAGTTCTTATTTGACCAAGTGATGCGCAAGCGTTTTGCAGAAAAAGCAAATACTGCACAAGTGGTTGGTTTTCGTTACTTCAATGTGTATGGCCCTCGCGAATCACACAAAGGCCGTATGGCATCCGTAGCCTTTCATCAATATCACCAGTACAAGGCGAATGGCCATGTCAAACTCTTTGGTGAGTATGGTGGCTATGGCCCAGGCGAACAAAGTCGTGACTTTGTTTCTGTAGAAGACGTTGTGAAAGTAAATCTATTCTTTTTAGATCATCCAGAACTGAGTGGCATCTTCAACTTAGGTAGTGGCCGCGCTCAACCATTTAATGATGTAGCGCACGCAGTAGCAAATGCTATGCGTAAGCTCGATAAAGCAAAACCGGCAACCCTACAAGAATTGGTAAAAGAAAAAGCCATTGAATACATTCCGTTTCCGGATACGCTCAGAGGTAAATATCAGTGCTTTACTCAAGCAGATCTGACAAAACTTCGTGCTGCTGGTTATACGGAAGCATTCCTGGATGTTGAGCAGGGTGTAGGTCGCTATATTAAGTGGCTAGAGGCCAATTCAGGATTCTTGGCTAATCCCCTTTAGGCTATAAAAGCATCCTTTATGGATGCTAATTCGCAGGGGGGATAGGGTTTTTATCAAGCCCTCCTAAGCTAGTTTTGGGCTAATATATCCTTATAAATTCTAGGGGATTTCTCTATGCGCAAGTACTCAATCATTGCCACACTCATGCTTTGCTGCAGCGTGACACTCTTTTCAATGCAATCATTTGCAGCGCTGAGTAAAGACGATACTGAAGTTGAAAGTGTTAAAGCGCCGCCAAGAGATGTGAAAGATATTTTGCTTGTATTGAATCAAGCGCGCACTGATAAGACTTTGATTGAAAAAGCAAGCAAAATTCTAGCCCTACCTGTTCCGATTACGAATGATTCAGAGATATTGAATCATTATTACTACCGCCGTGCCAGCGCTGAGGAAACCTTAGAGAACAGTAAAGGCGCATTAGAAAATTTAAAAAAAGCTGCTGTTGATTATCCCAGCGTGCAAGTTGAATTTCGTATTGATGAGCTATTTCAGTACGCTCAGCAGGAAGCATTACGTGGAAATATGTTGACAGCTAAAAAAATTGTTGAAGACATCAAAGGCATTATTCCTCAAAATATTCGTGGCTGGATGATTACGATGGATCGACAAACTACTCAGTACTGTCTATCGCTAGGAGACTTTGAATGCGCTAAAACTTCTTTAAGTAGCTTGGAAAATAATTACAGTAACTTGATTAATACTGCTCGAAATCCCAATCATTTAAATCGTATGAGTTGGGAGATTAATTTAGAGGCTACTCGTGCTCGATACTTTTTGGTTGAGGGTAAGTTTATCGAAGCGGAGCGAGGTATTCGTAAATCCCTAGTGCTTAATAAGCAAATTTTGGACGATATCAAAGATCGTGGCCGCGACTCATTGGATAATGAAAAACGAGTTGTACAAGATGCGACATCTAATGCTCGAGGCTTTTATACCCAACGCGTCTATTTGATGAATGACATGGCCCGATCATTTTTGGGTCAGAGAAGGCTAGTGGATGCCGAATATTGGTCGCGTGAAGCTACGATGCTAGCAATTACTCAGTTTGGACCCAATTCCGGGAGAACTGCACAAGTTTTATTGACTCTAACTAGGGTAGTAGCTGAGCAAGGGCGTAATGCAGAAGCTGTTCTCTTGGGTAATGCTGCATTAAAGGTCGCCCAACAATCTACTAGCTATCCTGCTTCGACCTCCATTGCGTATGCACGCAAGACTCTAGCTTCCACTTTAGTTGCCGAAGGTAGGTATGCCCAAGCAGAAAAAGTATTTTCGGAGATGGTTGAGGGTGTAAGGAGTGACCCAGAGATTGCTGCTAAATATCCTGCGCAAGATTTAGATTGGGCTCTTGCGCTAGTGAAAACGGGTAAAGCGTCGCAAGCTGCAACCATGACTGGAGAGATGCTGACTAAGAATGGCCCTCGGATGGAGAAGGGGTCTACTCGCTTGGCCATGCTGACTGCTTTTAATGCATCTGCTCTTCAGGCATCTGGCCAATCCTCGCAAGCCTTGTCTGAGTTCAAAGCATCCATACCTATTCTTATTAATCAATCGCGTAACGATATTGAAAACTCTACTGGTACAGTTCGCCAAACTCAGCGCATGACCTTTGTATTGGAGGAGTATCTCGCTTCCCTTGCTCAGCAAGCTAAAACAGACACCTCTGGCGCTACTGCTGCCGAAGCTTTCCAAATTGCTGATCTTGCACGTGGAAGCGGTGTCCAGCGCGCTTTAACTTCTAGTGCAGCGCGTGCCAACATCTCTGATCCTCAGCTTGCCGGACTAGCTCGTCGTGAGCAAGATTTACAGCAGCGCATCAATACCTTGACAGAGCTCTTAACCGGATTACTATCCGCTCCACCTGCACAGCAGCTTCCTGCTGCACAAGCCAAGATTCGTACAGACATTACTACCTTTAAATCTCAACGCGAAGATCTTAAAAAAGAGATCGAGAAAAAGTTTCCCGATTATGCGGAGTTGGTTGAGCCTAAACCTGCTTCGGTAGAGCGTACTCAAAAGTCACTCAAGCCAGATGAAGTTTTAGTCTCTTGGTATTTTGGGGATAACGTCGGTTATGTTTGGGCTATTACTAAAGATAAGCCTGTGCAATTTGCACAGATCTCAATTGGTCGTGCGCAAATGGCTAAAGAAGTTGCTCAGTTGCGTAAAGCGCTCGATCCTGGTGTTGCCACCATTGATGAGATTCCTCCTTTTGATGTAGTACTTGCTAATCAACTCTATCAACAAGTGCTTGCTCCGGTGCAAAGTTCCCTTGTGGGTAAAAAAGTGATGCTCACGGTACCTCATGCTGAATTGGGTCAATTGCCACTCTCTTTATTGGTCACTAAGTCAACTGCGCAACCTACTAAAGGCGGCGTAACACCATTTAGCGGCTACAAAACAGTACCGTGGCTAACCAGGGATATTGCTGTTGCTCAGATTCCCTCTGTTACCGCTCTAACCGCCTTACGTTCATTACCGGCTGGCAATCCCAATCGTAAAAACTTTATTGGTTTTGGTGACCCCTACTTTAGTGCTCAACAAGAGCAACAAGCGGATAAGCAAGTAAAGGCAACTCAACTGGCAACTCGTGGCAGGCCACTCAATTTACGCAGTACTCCGAAGACCTCTGGTGTGAGCTCTGCTGAGTTAGCACTTTTGCCACGCCTACCAGATACTAGTCTTGAGTTAGAAGAAATTGGCAAAGCGATTGGTGCCGGGGATGGCGATATCTTCTTGCATAAACAAGCTTCAGTTAAGCAAGTGATGTCTACAGACCTATCTAATCGTAAGGTAGTGATGTTTGCTACACATGGTTTAGTGCCAGGCGAACTCAATGGCTTAACGCAGCCAGCGCTAGCTTTATCTTCTCCGGATGTCACCGGTGATAAAGATGATGGTCTTCTGACGATGGATAAGGTTCTTACCCTAAAGTTGGATGCTGACTGGGTAGTGCTCTCTGCTTGTAATACTGCAGCAGGTGAAGGTGCTGGATCTGAAGCAGTCTCTGGTCTTGGTAGAGCCTTCTTCTTTGCTGGTGCTAAAGCACTCTTAGTGTCTAACTGGCCTGTAGATTCAGTTGCCTCTAGAACCATGATGACTGATCTTTTTAAGAATCAGCAAAAGACTCAAAGTACCAGCAAGGCTGAGCTCCTCAGACAAGCTATGCTGAACCAAATTGATCAAGGCGGCATGAAAGAGGGCGCTAATATGAAGTACGCCTATGCCCACCCCTTGTTCTGGGCCCCCTTTGTGGTAGTTGGGGATTGATTTAAGATCTAGCTATTAATTATTCGAGGCTTTTATGAAACTGAGTCATTTATTACTTTCTGCATCATTAGCTGTCACTTCCCAGTGGAGTGTTGCCGCTTCTTTGATTAGCGCAAAAGAAGCAGCACTGCCGCCTGCCTCCGGTACTTTGGCAACCCGAGGGATTTCTCGTGGCCCAGCGGTTAAGTTAGCCTCACCAGAAGTGGATACTCCTGTGGCGGCACCATTTGATTTCAAGGTCAACTTTGAGCCACGTGGTGAAGCGAAGATTGACCCAAGTTCCGTCAAAGTGATTTATATGAAATCGCCTTTTGTCGATCTAACTCCTCGCTTAAAGAGTGCTATCACTGCTAATGGCATTGATTTTGCAAAGGCGGATGTTCCTCCAGGAACCCATACGATCCGTGTAACAGTGAAAGATACCGAGGGACGCGAAACGAATTCAGTATTGAATTTAGTAGTGAATAAATAATGAATTGTCCATATTGCCTATCTGAAGTTTCAGAAGAGGCTCACGTCTGTAAGACTTGCAGTCGCGATCTTTATCTTTTTAAACCGATGATGACTAAGATTGCTAGCCTAGAAGGGCAGTTGGCTGCAGTTCCCAGTCAAGAAGTAAATGAGCTTAGGATTGCTGAGCTTGAATTCCTGCTTGATGAGCAAACTCAGAAGCTTGTTAACAGGTCTTTATTGACCTGGGTAATGGATATCGTTCGTTATTTGATCGTGCCATTACTTTTGTTGCTGCTAGCGCATTGGTTAATTACGGTTGTTTATGACACTAAGATGGTTTACCTGCGCCTCATCTCCATGATTCTGCCACTCCCTTTTGCTTATTTCTTATTTAAGGGTCATGCACATAAGCTTTTTCCTTGGTTTGTTGGCGTAGTCTTTTTGGCTATTAGTTCGGTGATTGGTATGAGTTGGATTACGAGCTTGGTTGATCGCTCACCCGTATGGCCGCAAAATTTTTTCGAATGGAAAGAGGTTTTAGAGTACTCCGCTAGTATTGCCTTTAGTTTTTTAACGGGCATGCTACTTGGTGGAGTTGCCTATACAAGTAAACAAAGGCGTCGTCAAGCTGGCATTATGAATATGCTGATCAAAGTAGCATCAACTCACTCTGGAGGTGGTGCTTCTATTCAAGGTGTGCATGGGCTTATGAAGAGTCTTCAAGAGTATGGCGGTACTGTGGTTGCATTAGGAACTACAGCGGTATCAATTTATACGGGTCTTAAGGGAATTATTGGTTAAGTAAGATTTCACTTATTTACTTGTCATCACTAAATTCTAGTCATCATTAACCGGCCTCATTCGTTGTAAAAAATCCACGCGCACTTTGTGTCCGTGGATTTTTTATTTACTACTGGAGAATTGATGAATAAATATTTAAATATTGGTATTGCAAAGGGTTTAATGAGATCTGCTGCCTTTGTAGTGGCATTAGTAGTTTCTTCTCTTGGACTTGCTACTGCCTCTCCAATTAATGTTAATACTGCTACTCAATCTGAGTTAGAGAGCATCAAGGGGATTGGACCTTCTAAGGCCAAAACCATTATTGCTGAGCGCTTGGATGGTGGTCATTTTCAAGATGCCAATGATTTGCAGAAGCGCGTCCGAGGCATTGGCATGAAATCCGTTGAAAAGATGGTGAATAACGGTCTAAGCATTGAGGCACCCAGCTCCTTTCGAGAGCCTAATGGCAGGACTAAAAAAGAGGGTGGTGCCTCTAGCAGACGCAATTCTCGTACTCAAACTGGTAATCGCCATCAACCGGAGCGTTCGGGAGCAGGCCGCAGAAATTAAGCCCTTACGCGTATAGGTTTGCTTACGGCTAAAATGGCTTTATGAGTAAACCTTCTTACCTGACAATTTCACAAACTGTAGGCAATACACCTATAGTTCAATTGCAGCGGATTCCGGGTCTCGAGAACTCGACCCGCAATAATGTGATTTTGGGTAAGTTAGAAGGTAACAATCCAGCCGGGTCGGTGAAAGACCGACCTGCGCTGTCGATGATCATGCGCGCACAAGAGCGTGGCGAAATTAAACCTGGCGATACCCTCATTGAAGCAACGAGCGGCAATACTGGCATTGCTTTGGCTATGACAGCTGCTATGTTGGGCTACAAAATGGTATTGGTAATGCCAGAGAATCAAAGTATTGAGCGTCGTCAAAGTATGGCTGCTTATGGAGCTGAACTCATTTTGACAGCAGCTTCTGGTGGCATGGAGTTTGCGAGGGACTATGCACTTCAGCTACAACGAGAAGGGCGAGGTAGATTGCTAGATCAATTTGCAAATCCTGATAATCCACGAGCACATATTGAAACCACTGGGCCAGAGATTTGGCGCGATACTGATGGGCAAGTTACCCACTTTATTTCGGCTATGGGTACCACTGGAACGATTACTGGTGTCTCAACCTATCTCAAGTCTATGAATCCTGAGATTCAGATTGTTGGTGCACAGCCCGAAGAGGGCTCACAAATTCCAGGAATTCGTAAATGGGCTCCAGAATATTTGCCGAAGATTTACCAGGGCGATAGAGTAGATCGTATTGAATACGTCACTCAAGCCGATGCTGAAGAGATGGCGCGCCGTATGGCAGCCCAGGAGGGTATCTTCTGCGGCATATCTGCTGGAGGTGCTTTGGTTGTAGCCTTGCGTATTGCGCGTCAGGTTGAAAATGCCACGATTGTATTTATCGTTTGCGACCGCGGCGACCGCTACTTATCTACGGGGGTCTTTCCGGCCTAACTCAGTAGCTTAATTTACTTTAGGCTTTTTCTTTGCCTTGGATTTCTGACTCTTATACTTCTCTCTGCCGCTTTTGCTGCTTACTGCTTTACTGGAATTTTCTACCGGCACTACGCTTTGATTCTTATACCCCAAAGCCTCTGCAAACTCAGCAACACTTTGTGCATAGAAGTAACTCCGGTTATATTGCACGATTGTCAAAAAGTTGTTTAAGCCAACAAAGTATTGGACTTCGTCTACGCCATCTTTATCTGGGTAGGGTAGATCCACAATAAATGCTTTGCTGTTGGGCTCAACACCACCACTTTGCAAGTCACCTTGTTGTTTGGTCAAGATCCCTTTTTCAATTAGCTCTTGAATAGTATGTTTTAGCTGTGGCTGTCCATCGGCCAATTCTTTAGCGGCTGTTATGCCATCAATTTGCACAGGAAAAGAAATGGGCATGCCAGGCTGCCAGCCATGCTTTTTCATGAAGTTGCCAACACTAGCAATGGCATCTTTTGGGTTTTGCTTTAAATCGATTTTTCCATCGCCATCACCATCAATTGCAAAGCTACGAATACTGCTAGGCATGAATTGCGGTAAACCAATTGCACCCGCATAAGAGCTGTTCTGATTTAAGCAAGCGCTAAAGTGAGTGCTATTGACACCTTGCATGCTGTTCTTTGCTGGTAACTTGCCACCTGCTTCATTCCAGCATAAGAGAATGAGTTCTTTGAGCTGATCTCTAAATAGTTGCTCACGGGCGAGTTTATTGGGCGTCTCGGGGTAGCTAAAGGCCAGGGTAGATAAGACATCTTTGACTCGGAAATTACCGGTCTGGCGCCCGTAAATAGTCTCAATACCGATGATGGCGACAATGATCTCGGCAGGAACCCCAGAATCTTGCTCAACTTGGCTCAAAAAGGCTTGGTTTTCTTCCCCAAAGGCTTTTCCAGCCTTTAGTCGGACAGGTTCAATAAAGCGTTTACGGTAGGCAAGCCAATTTTTCTTAAAAGTGCCCGATGGGGGTAATACCAATTTGCGTATAGAGGGAATCGTTTTAGCATCTAGAAAGCCCGATTCTAGGCTTTGCAGGGGGATTTCTTGGGTTTGGGAAACTTGAGTGAGTAATTCGTTGAGGTTTTGACTGACTTGCGCTTCTGTAGCCACATCATCAGCTTGGTTTACGATGGATTGATCTGGCTTTGTCGATGGCGTTGGCGCGCTTGCACAGGCAGCCAGAAGCAAGGCTAGTAGTAAGTAGGAGATACGTAGATACATGCGCACTGTGATGGATTGTTGAGAAATAAACACGTTTGCCAAGATTATAAAAATAAGAGTTTTGCTATGAAAGACTTAGAGTAATGACAACAGGATACATAACTCATCCAGATTTTCTGAAGCATGAGATGGGAAGTCATCACCCAGAGTGCCCTGAACGAATTCAGGCGATCAATGATCAATTGATCCGCAGTGGTGTTGATCGCTTCCTTCATCATTTAGACGCCCCCCTGGCAACTGAAGATCAATTGGAATTAGTACATAGTCAAGAACACGTCGCATTTGTCAGAGACCGCGCTCCAGAGAGTGGCTACTTCATGCTAGATGGTGACACTATTATGAACCCTCATACCTATAGGGCATCATTGCGTGCAGCAGGTGCAGCAATAGCGGGTGTTGATGCGGTGATGAAGGGTAAAGTTGATAATGTATTTTGTGCTGTCAGGCCGCCTGGGCATCATGCCGAGCCAACCCGCTCTATGGGTTTTTGTGTGTTCGATAACGTTGCAGTTGCAGCGCGTTATGCTCAGGAAGTTTATGGCATTAAGCGCGTCGCCATTATTGATTTTGATGTACATCATGGCAATGGTACTGAGGCAGCATTTTTCAACGACCCTAGTGTGATGATGTGTAGCTTTTTCCAGCATCCTTTTTACCCATACAGTGGACTAGATTCCTCGGACAATATGGTGAATGTGCCTTTGCCGGCATCCACTCGCGGTGATGTGGTGCGATCGATTGTAGAAGAGCGCTGGCTGCCAGCCTTACGTAACTTTGAGCCAGAGCTGATTATTATTTCTGCAGGATTTGATGCGCATCGTGAGGATGATTTAGGTCAAATGGGGTTAGTGGAGGACGATTATGTTTGGATTACTCAGCGTCTCAAAGAAATTGCGAAAGATTATGCACAAGGTCGCATAGTCAGCTGCTTGGAGGGGGGTTACAACCTCTCTGCTTTAGGACGCAGCGTAGTGGCTCACGTCAAGGCCTTAGCAGATATTTAAGTCGCTCTAATTGAATAAAAACCGTTATTGAAAGTACATGATGGCAAATATTTATGAACAAGGTTTGGATCGCAATGCAGCGAACTTTACCCCGATTACCCCGCTGCTATTTTTAGAGCGTTCAGCAGCAATTTATCCCAATAAGACTGCCATCATTCATGGGAAATTACGACAAACTTGGCAGCAAACAGATGAGCGTTGCCGTCGTCTCGCTAGCGCTTTGCAAAAGCATGGTGTTGGCTTAGGGGATACGGTTGCAGTGATGCTGCCTAATACGCCCCCTATGGTCGAAGCTCACTTTGGTATTCCGATGGCCAGTGCCGTATTGAATGCTTTGAATACCCGCTTAGATCCAGAATCAATTGCCTTCATGCTCAATCACGGTGAAGCCAAAGTCGTGATCGTTGATCCAGAATTTTCAGCAGTGATGAAAAAAGCGCTAGAGATTGCTCAAAAAGAAAGTGGCCGCGATGTTTTGGTTATCGATGTCGAAGAAAAAGAATTCGAGGTAGCGGGTGAGAAGTTAGGAAAACTCACTTACGAACAATTATTAGCGCAAGGGGACCCCAAGTTCGCTTGGCAAGTTCCTGTAGATGAGTGGCAAGCTATTTGCTTGAACTACACCTCGGGTACTACCGGCAATCCTAAAGGGGTTGTCTATCATCACCGTGGTGCAGCCATGAATGCCGTATCCAATGTACTAGATTGGGATATCAATAGACACCCGGTGTACTTATGGACCTTGCCAATGTTCCATTGCAATGGCTGGTGCTTCCCTTGGACTATTGCAGCGCGTGCGGGCGTCAATGTTTGCATGCGGCGTGTGGATGCACCCCATATTTTTACTGCGATTAAAGAGCATGGAGTTACGCACTACTGCGCTGCACCGATTGTTCACAACCTTTTGGTTAATGCCCCAGACGAACTCAAGGTGGGTGTGCCTTCAGGGGTGAAAGGCCTTATTGCTGGTGCTGCGCCCCCAGCTTCGATCATTGAGGGGATGGAAAAGCTAGGCTTTGATTTAACCCACGTATATGGTTTAACTGAGACTTATGGCCCAGCTGCAATTTGCGTGAGACAAGATGAGTGGGATGATTTAGATATCGGCGAGCGCGCTCGCTTGAATGCGCGTCAAGGCATGCGCTATCACCTGCAACAAGCAATTGATGTGCTCAATCCAGAAACGATGCAGCCAGTTCCTGCTGATGGTGAAACGATGGGTGAGATTATGTTCAAAGGGAACATCACCATGAAGGGTTACCTGAAGAATCGGAATGCTACTCAAGAAGCTTTTGAGGGCGGCTGGTTTCATTCGGGGGACTTAGCTGTAATGAACCCCGATGGCTACGTCAAGATTAAAGACCGCAGTAAGGACATCATTATCTCTGGCGGGGAAAATATTTCTTCTATTGAAGTAGAAGATGTTCTATACCGCCACCCTGCAGTGATTGCAGCGGCAGTAGTTGCTAAACCCGATCCAAAGTGGGGTGAGACCCCATGCGCTTTCTTAGAAATCAAGCCTGGTGTAGAGGTCAGCCCAGCTGACATCATTGCCCACTGTAAGCAGCATTTGGCTGGATTTAAGGTGCCCAAGGCAATTGTCTTTGGGGAGCTACCCAAGACCTCAACCGGAAAAATCCAGAAGTTTGAACTACGGAAGCAAGCTGGGTCTGCCACTGCTATTGATGTCTAGTTCTCGGGGCTTGGAGCGGATAAAATAAGCAGTTAAGCAAATTTTTGCAAATTTTTATCAATATTGAGAATTCCAAATGAAGATCTTAGTGGCAGTAAAACGTGTTGTTGATTACAACGTCAAAATTCGAGTGAAGTCTGATGGTTCAGGCGTAGATCTAGCGAACGTCAAAATGAGTATGAATCCTTTTGATGAAATTGCTGTTGAAGAGGCGGTGCGCTTAAAGGAAGCAGGCGTTGCAACTGAAGTCGTAGTGGTCAGTGCTGGCGTGACACAATGCCAAGAAACATTACGAACTGCTTTAGCGATTGGTGCTGATCGTGCCATCTTAGTAGAGTCTGATACTGACTTGCAGCCACTTGCGGTTGCTAAGATTCTGAAAGCCCTCTCTGAAAAAGAATCTGCTCAAATCATCATCCTTGGTAAGCAAGCGATTGATGATGATAGCAATCAGACCGGTCAGATGCTCGCTAGTCTATTAGATATCCCACAAGCAACTTTTGCATCCAAAGTGGTAGTGGCCGATGGTAAGGCGACTGTGACGCGCGAAGTTGATGGTGGTTTAGAAACTATTGCCCTGACTTTACCGGCAGTGATTACTACTGACTTACGTTTGAACGAGCCGCGTTATGTCACTCTACCCAATATCATGAAAGCCAAGAAAAAGACTATTGATATGGTGAAGCCTGAGGATCTGGGTGTGGATATTGCCCCGCGCCTTAAAACCCTAAAGGTTGAAGATCCACCTAAGCGCAGCGCTGGCATCTTGGTGGCTGATGTAGCAGCCTTGGTAGACAAACTCAAAAATGAAGCGAAGGTGATTTAAATGGCTACTTTAGTGATCGCTGAACACGATAATCAATCTTTAAAAGCAGCCACCTTAAACACTGTGGCAGCTGCATTGCAATGCTCTCCTGAAGTAGATGTACTAGTTGCTGGTAACCAGTCTGATACGGCTGCAAAGGCTGCTGCTCAAATAGCGGGTGTCCGTAAGGTGATTCAAGTTGATGCTCCTCAATTAGCTGATCAATTGGCTGAGCCTTTGGCTGCGCAGATTCTGTCGCTTGCAAATCACTACAGTCACATTTTGGCCCCAGCAACCGCTAACGGTAAGAATGTGTTGCCACGTGTCGCCGCTAAGTTAGATGTTGCCCAGTTATCTGATATCACCAAGGTAGTTAGTGCTGATACTTTCGAGCGCCCAATTTATGCGGGTAATGCGATTGCTACCGTGCAAACTAGCGATCCAATCAAAGTAATTACAGTTCGCACTACGGGTTTTGATCCTGTGGCTGCTACTGGTGGTTCGGCAGCGATTGAAAAACAAGCTGCTGTAGAAAGTAAATCCTCATCATCTTTTGTGGGCCGTCAACTAACGAAGTCTGATCGTCCAGAACTGACT
>Ga0209085_1001145_pt1 | contig 16981 bp, 15 predicted proteins | sample C_131016_EF_Meta_FD_187310 | JGI IMG/M metagenome (GOLD analysis project Ga0209085, IMG submission 187310) | Freshwater microbial communities from Lake Croche, Canada to study carbon cycling - C_131016_EF_MetaG (SPAdes) (version 2) | ecosystem: Environmental > Aquatic > Freshwater > Lake...
TCACGCTCCAAACGCTCTTGCACGATTTCCATATGCAACAGACCAAGGAAACCGCAACGGAATCCAAAGCCCAAGGCTTGCGAGACTTCAGGCTCGTAGTGCAAGGAGGCGTCGTTGAGTTTGAGTTTTTCCAAGGCGTCGCGCAAGGAGTCGTATTGGTTGGCCTCGGTGGGATAGAGGCCGGCAAACACTTGCGGTTGAATTTCTTTAAAACCTGGCAAGGCTTTTTCGGCGGGGCCGAGGTTGTTGGGGAGTTTTTTCTCCAAGGTGATGGTGTCACCCACCTTGGCGGCTTGCAGTTCTTTGATGCCGGCAATGATGTAGCCGACTTGTCCTGCTTCTAGCGATTCGCGCGGTTGGTTGGCAGGGGTAAAAACGCCGAGGTTGTCTGCGTTGTAGACCGCGTGCGATGCCATCATCTTGATGCGCTCGCCTTTGCCCAAACGCCCATCAACAACACGCACCAACATGACTACGCCGACATAGGTATCAAACCAACTGTCAATGATCATGGCGCGCAACGGCGCTTGTGCGTCACCTTGCGGCGGCGGAATTTTGGCGACTACAGCTTCGAGAATTTCATCAATGCCCATGCCTGTTTTGGCAGAACAAGGAATTGCGTCGGTGGCGTCAATTCCGATGACGTCTTCGATCTCTGCTTTGGCGTTGTCTGGATCGGCTTGAGGCAAATCCATTTTGTTGAGCACTGGCAGAACTTCAACGCCCAAGTCGAGCGCGGTGTAGCAATTGGCAACGGTTTGCGCTTCGACACCTTGGCTAGCGTCCACAACAAGCAATGCGCCTTCACATGCGGACAATGAACGCGAGACTTCGTAAGAAAAGTCAACGTGACCCGGTGTGTCGATCAAATTGAGGTTGTAAACCTGCCCGTCTTTCGCTTTGTATTGCAGCGCAGCCGTCTGCGCTTTGATGGTTATCCCACGCTCTTTTTCAATGTCCATCGAGTCTAGAACTTGCGCTTGCATCTCGCGGTCTTCGAGCCCGCCGCAACGCTGAATAATGCGGTCGGCGAGCGTCGATTTGCCATGGTCGATGTGCGCAATGATGGAGAAGTTTCTGATGTGATTCATCAACGGGAGCACTTAAGTGATTGAATTCAAAGGGATGAAGACATGAAAAAAGGGCGCGTCAGATGCTGACGCGCCCAGAACCAACAAGCAATGGCAACTGCGATAGTTGGAAGTTCATTGTAGGCAAAAAAGCCAAAACACCAACCGACCATTGGCTTAAAAGGGACACGTTGCGGAACCGCCACAGCATCTTATTCACAGCTTATCAACATTTCTATCACAGGTTATATGGACAAGCTGTGGGTGAACTGTGGAGCACCTGTGGAGCAACCCAAGCAATTCCGCATCATGGATTTTAAAGGGTTTTATATACCAAAAAGACACAAAAATACTTCATTGATATATTGAATACGACCATTCAAGGAATTTAGTAAGTGCTTGCCAACATTCAAGATAGTGGGCAGAAAGCTAGAAATAATTTTTCTGCCCACCCCAACTTTTTTACAACAACCTCACAATCGAGTGTGGTTTAAGGCTTTTGCGAGGAGGGTCGGATCACGATGTATTGCGCCCATTCGCCGCGTCGAATGAGCAAACTTACTGGCTTGGCGCGATCCACCTTGGCTACCAAAGCTTCCAAGACCTGAACCGAAGGGGTTTCGGTATTGGCCAAGGCCAAAATCACGTCGCCTTCTTGAATGCCCGCGCGCGCTGCAGCTTCAGCGGCGGCGTCAACACGCACACCACCTCGAACTTTGAGTTCTTTCTTTTGGGCGTCGGTCAGATCACTGATCGTCAAACCTAAGAATTTAGCAGCGCTCGATGTCACAGGTTTTTCGGCGGGTGCCGCAGCTTTTTTGGCAGGCGGTGCTTCTGGCTCAAACTCGCCTACCGTGATTTGCTTGTCGATCAAACTGCCACGACGCCATACTTGTATCGCGCTCTTCGTCCCAGGTTTGGTGTTGCCCACCATGCGCGGCAAATCAGACGATTTTTCGATCGGCTTTCCATCGAATTTCAAGATGATGTCACCCGGCTCCAATCCAGCTTTTTCAGCAGGAGAACCTTGCTCGACGCCGCGCACCAACGCGCCTTGGGTTTTGGTAAGGCCTAAAGATTCGGCGACTTCTTTGCTGACTTGGTCAATCTGCACACCAAGGCGACCACGTTGCACACGCCCTGTGGCGCGCAGTTGTTCGCTCACACGAATGGCTTCGTCAATCGGAATGGCAAAAGAGATACCCATGAATCCGCCAGAGCGCGAGTAGATTTGGCTGTTGATGCCAATCACTTCGCCGCGCATATTAATAAGCGGGCCGCCGGAGTTGCCTGGGTTGATCGCCACATCGGTTTGGATGAATGGCAAATAGTCGCCCGTGTCGCGTTGTTTGGCACTCACGATGCCGGCTGTGACGGAATTGTCGAGACCAAAAGGCGAGCCAATCGCCATCACCCATTCACCAACTTTGAGGCGCGATACATCGCCAATGCGCACCGCTGGCAAACCTGTGGCTTCAATTTTCACCACAGCCACATCGCTTCGCTTGTCGGCGCCGACGATACGGGCTTTGTATTCACGCTTGTCGGGCAAGGTGACGAGTACTTGGTCTGCGCCTTCGACCACGTGGGCGTTGGTCATGACAAAACCATCGGCAGACAAGATGAAGCCAGAACCAACACCCCTGGGTTGCTCTTGTTCAGGTTGCGTGCGGTTGGGGCGTTGTTGGCGTGGGCCATTGGGTGCGGGCATGGGCACCCCGAAGAAACGGCGGAACAGTTCCTGCATTTCTTCATCGGGTGCGCCCGATTGCGGGTCGCGTGCAGAGACTTTTTCAAGCGTACGGATGTTAACCACCGAAGGGCCAACCTGCTCGACCAAATCCGTAAAGTCAGGCAAAACGCGGCTGGGCTGTGTTGCAGCTGGCGCTTGCGCAAAGGAGGAGGCAGCGCCCAAACCCATTACGACCGAGAGGCAACTTACAAGAAACACGCGAGAGAAAGATCTATTCATAGTCATCTTCAGCATCCAAAAATTGTCAACAAAAACTACAACGCCCCACAGACAAATGAGTCCGACGGGGCGCTTTGCAAGGCAGGGAAATTAAACGCGCTTGAAAAGCAGAGCGCCGTTGGTGCCGCCAAAACCAAAGTTGTTTTTTAAGGCCATGTCAATTTTCATGTCACGGGCCGTATTGGCGCAAAAATCCAAATCGCACTCAGGATCTTGATTGTGCAGATTAATGGTGGGAGGGACTTTTTGCGTATGCAAAGCCATCACGGTGAACACGCTTTCTATGCCACCCGCTCCGCCCAACAAATGACCCGTCATGGACTTGGTGGAACTGATGGTGAGTTTTTTAGCGTGGTCGCCCAAAGCGGCCTTGATCGCGTTGGTCTCGTTGGTGTCGCCCAATGGTGTTGAAGTGCCATGGGCATTGAGGTAATCCACTTGGTCTGCGTTCGCGTTGGCATTGCGCATAGCGCTAACCATCGCACGGCGCGGGCCGTCCATATTGGGTGCTGTCATGTGACCTGCATCACCACTCATGCCGTAGCCGGCGAGTTCAGCGTAGATTTTGGCGCCGCGTTTTTTGGCGTGCTCGTATTCTTCTAGCACCACAACACCAGCGCCCTCACCCAAAACAAAACCGTCGCGGTCTTTGTCCCAGGGGCGAGAAGCGGTTGCAGGGTCGTCATTGCGGGTAGACAAGGCGCGCATCGAGGCAAAGCCACCAACGCCCAAGGGGGAAATGCAACCCTCGGAGCCGCCAGCGATCATGACATCGGCGTCGCCGTATTCAATGTGGCGTCCTGCTTCACCAATCGCATGCAAACCCGTGGTGCAAGCCGTGACAACCGCGAGATTGGGGCCTTTGAAACCAAAGCGCATCGACACATGACCGGAGATCATGTTGATGATGGAGGCGGGAACGAAAAATGGAGAAATGCGTCTAGGGCCTTTGGCCAGCATTTCGTTGTGCATGTTCTCAATCAGCGGTAAGCCACCAATACCTGAGCCGATCAACACGCCAACGCGGGTGGATTCTTCTTCCCCTTGTGCGTCGCCCGTGGGCAGCCCTGCATCTTGCACCGCTTGAACAGCCGCAGCGATTCCGTAATGGATGAAACTGTCCATGGATCTCGCTTCTTTGGGCGAGATATAGGAATCAATGTCGAAGTTTTTGACTTCTCCAGCGATGTGGCAGTTCAGGCCAGAGGCGTCAAACCGTGTGATCGCCGCAATGCCGGACTTTCCTGCTAACAGATTGGCCCAAGCCTCAGCCACCGTGTTGCCCACGGGGCTGATACAACCCAGACCGGTCACGACGACGCGACGACGGCTCATGCAAAGTTTCCTGTGATTTAGGCTTTTTTGTGTGTCAACGCGTAATCAATCGCGTTTTGCACCGTGGTGATTTTTTCGGCGTCTTCGTCCGGAATTTCGATTCCGAATTCGTCTTCTAAGGCCATCACCAATTCCACAGTGTCCAAGGAGTCAGCACCCAAATCGGCCACAAAGGCTTTTTCGCTGGTGACTTGTGACTCTTCCACGCCGAGTTGTTCGGCAATGATTTTTTTGACACGTGATTCGATATCGCTCATGAGTTCCCTCAAAGGGTTGTGAATAAGTCCGCTATTTTAACTGCGCGGACACTCAGTTTTTTAATACTTTTTTCTAGTACTTTTTAAGCCATAAACATGCCGCCGTTGACGTGCAATTCCTGCCCCGTCACATAGCCGGCTTTATCGCTTGCCAAAAAGGCCACCGCATGGGCTACATCGGCAGGCTTGCCAAGATGGCCCAAGGGAATTTGTACTAACAGGGCTTTTTGTTGCTCTTCGGCCAAGGCGGCGGTCATATCGGTTTCGATAAATCCAGGCGCCACGCAGTTGACGGTGATGTTTCGACTGCCCAACTCGCGCGCCAACGCACGGGTCATGCCGGCCACACCCGCTTTGGCAGCAGCATAGTTGGCTTGGCCTGCGTTGCCAGAAGCTCCGACCACGCTGGTAATGCTGATGATGCGGCCATAGCGCTGCTTCATCATGGGCCGCATAACGGCACGCGACAGGCAGAAAACAGCTTTGAGATTGGTGTCGAGCACGGCGTCCCAGTCGCCGTCTTTCATACGCATGGCCAAGGTGTCACGGGTAATGCCCGCGTTATTGACCAACACATGCAAGGCTTTGTGCTCGGTGGTGATTTGCTCGACCAAAGCGTCTACCGCGGCGGCGTCATTCACATTGAGATTGGCACCACGGCATTTGGCGTGGGCGGATAAAGCTTGGCTGATTTTGGCGGCACCTTCGTCTGTGGTGGCGGTGCCAATGACTACAAAACCTTGGTGTGCGAGTTCCAAGGCGATCGCCGCACCAATGCCACGCGAAGCGCCAGTGACTAAGGCAATGTAGGGGGTGGTTTCTTTCATTTTTAATCTTATGTAGTTAAGCCAAAGCCGTTTTTACCTCTGCCAACGAGGCAGGGTCATACATGGGACATCCGGTGAGTTCAACGTCAATACGCTTGGCCAACCCAGCGAGCACTTTGCCAGGGCCGCACTCGACCAGGGTATGCGCACCGCGGGCTTTGATTGCGGCGACGCATTCGACCCAACGCACGGGGCCAAAGGCTTGGCGATACAGAGCGTCGCGAATGGCGTCGGCATCGGTTTGTACCGCAACGTCGATGTTGTTAATTACTGGAATAGCGGGCGTGGCGATGGGGGTGGCCGCGAGTTTTTCTTTCAAACGTTGCGCGGCAGGCAACATCAAACTGGAATGGAAAGGTGCCGACACAGGCAAAGGCAAAGCGCGTTTAGCACCTGATGCTTTGAGCATTTCGCAGGCTTTTTCGACAGCGGCTTTGCTACCTGCAATCACAGTTTGTGCGGGGTCGTTGAAGTTCACGGCTTCCACAACTTCGCCAGAACCGTTGGCAAATGTGGCTTGCGCTTGGGCACAACCTGCGATAACTTGTTGGGAATCCATTCCCAAAATAGCAGCCATCGCACCTGTGCCGACTGGCACAGCGTCTTGCATGGCTTGCGCACGAAAGCGCACCAATGGCACGGCCTGCGCTAGCGTCAAAGCGCCAGCCGCAACAAAGGCGGAGTACTCACCCAGCGAGTGACCCGCCACAACAGCAGGTTGCGCGCCGCCTTCTGACAGCCACACGCGATAAGCCGCGATGGCAGAGACCAACATCACGGGTTGTGTATTGGTCGTCAAGCCGAGTGCTTCTTTGGGGCCTTCGTGAATAAGTTGGCCGATGTTTTCGCCCAAAGCGTCAGAGGCTTCTTGTAGGGTTTGTTTCACTACGGGGTGATCACCCCAAGCGTCCAACATACCAACAGATTGCGAGCCTTGGCCGGGAAATACAAATGCAAATGGTTTCATACGGATTTACAGTTTCAGTAAAACAGCGCCCCAAGTAAAGCCACCGCCCACGCCTTCGAGCATGAGGGTTTGGTTGGGCTTGACTTGACCGGCGCGCACCGCGGTGTCTAGTGCTAAAGGAATTGAAGCAGCAGAGGTGTTGCCATGGTCTTGCACGGTCAACACCACTTTGTCCATCGAGAGCTTGAGTTTTTTTGCGGTACTTTGGATGATGCGGATATTGGCTTGGTGGGGAATCAACCAGTCAATCTCAGACTCTTGCACGCCTGCTTTGTTCAACACGGCATGGGCCGCGTCTTCTAACAAACCGACCGCCAATTTAAAAACTGCCTGTCCGTCCATCTTGAGCAAGGGGTCGCCCAATACGTTGCCATTGCTGACATGTCCGGGAACGCACAAAATGCCCACGTGTTTGCCATTGGCGTGGATATCGGTGGCCAAAATGCCGGGCGTCTCAGACGCTTCCAACACTACTGCGCCAGCACCGTCGCCAAATAAGACACAAGTGGTGCGGTCTTTGAAATCGAGCAAGCGCGAGAAAATTTCAGACCCCACCACCAAGGCACGCGTGGCATTACCAGCGCGAATCATGGCGTCGGCCACGGTCAAAGCGTAAATAAAACCTGTGCAAACAGCCTGAACATCAAATGCGGCGGCGCCTGCGATTCCTGCGGCGTCTTCATTGATTTGGGCCAGCTCGTGCTGCAAGATGCAGGCGGTCGACGGGAAGACCATGTCGGGCGTGGACGTCGCCACGATGATCAGGTCAATATCTTGGGGCTGGCGGCCGGCGGCGGCCAAGGCGTTTTTGCAGGCCTCGAAGGCCAAGTCACTGCTGAAAACACCAGGGGCGGCAAAGTGGCGGGCTTGGATGCCAGTGCGCTCAACAATCCATTCGTCTGACGATTCAACACCCAAAGTGGCTAGTTCTGCGACCAAATCCGCATTGGTTAACCGACGGGGCGGAAGGTAACTTCCGGTGCCAGTAATACGAGAAAAACGGGTCATCAAGGGAGTGGCTCAGTCCGAGACGGGAGCCGCTGGCACGCTCAACAAGGGGGCGGCATGGGCGATACGGTCACGAACGCGTTCGAGCAAGTTGTGGTGTGCCGCATCATACGCGCGGGTCAAAGCGGTCTCGAAAGCTAGTTCGTCTGCCGAACCGTGGCTCTTAAACACAATGCCATTGAGACCAAGAAGGGCTGCGCCGTTGTAGCGGCGGTGGTCTACTTTGTCTTTAAAGTCAGATAAAACAGGATAAGCGCAGATAGCGGCAATTCGCGTATAGATATTGCGCATAAACGACTTTTTGAGCGTTTCGCTGATTTTATGAGCAAGCCCCTCGCTGGCTTTTAGGGCCACATTGCCGACAAAACCGTCGCAGACGATCAAATCGACTGTTCCCTGGTAGATATCAGTGCCTTCAACGTTGCCGTAGAAATTGAGATCACCGCTGTTAGATGCTGTTCGCAACAGTTCGCCTGCTTTTTTGATGATTTCGTTGCCTTTAATCGCTTCTTCGCCGATATTCAATAGGCCTACCGTGGGGCTTTCTATGTCATAGAGCACCGACACCAAGGCCGAGCCAAGCACTGCAAACTGCAATAAGTGCTCAGGCGTGCAGTCGACGTTGGCGCCCAAATCGAGCATGGTGGAGCCACCACCTTTGAAATTGGGCATACGTCCAGCGATCGCAGGACGCTCAATGCCGTCCATGGTTTTGAGCACATAACGGGCAATCGCCATCAAGGCGCCCGTGTTACCTGCGGAGACAGCCGCTTGGGCAGCGCCATCTTTGACCTGCTCAATGGCCACGCGCATGGAGGAGTCTTTTTTACGGCGTAAGGCGACTTCGATAGAGTCGTCCATTTCGACCACTTCTGTCGCCGCCACTACTTTGGCACGAGGATGGACGAAGCCAGACAAAGCTTCTGGCAAACCTACCAACAACAAAGATGCGTCTGGGTGGTTATTTAAAAACTGCCTGCACGCGGCCAGTGTGACGCGGGGGCCGTGGTCACCCCCCATGCAATCAACGGCAATTGTGATCATGCGGGTATCTTTAGGGAGAAAAACAAAAGCCCGAGGCGCTATGAGTGCCGCGGGCCGTTTGGTATTGGCGTGGATTACGCTTCGGTTTTGCTTTTCAGCACTTTACGACCACGGTAAAAGCCGTTAGGGCTAATGTGGTGACGCAAGTGGGTTTCGCCCGTTGTAGGCTCTACGGCCGTACCGGGGGCAGTCAAAGCAGTGTGCGAGTTGTGCATACCGCGCTTGGAAGGAGATTTTTTGTTTTGCTGGACAGCCATGTGAGGCTCCTAGACGGTTAAATGGGTTAATTTACGGTGCCGCCACTAGCAGAAACCAGTAACACACTAAGCCCATGATTATAGCGTATCTCGTCTGATTGTCAGTTTTTGCTAAGCCGCATCGTGGCCAAAACCGCAAAAGGGTTGGGTTTGGTGTCTGCTTCCGCGCCGGAATCTTCTTTCGAAGTGGGCGCGTGCTCACTTTGACAGCTAGTGTGCATAGGCACCAAAGGCAAAGCCATCAACAACTCGTCTTCGACCAAGGCCAGCAAATCGAAGTCTTTGCTAAGCACCAACAAGTCTTCATCGCTTTCATCGTCTTGGGCCTCGGCCGTCGCCTCGTCTTTGACAAAACGAAAACTTCTATCGATCTCCAAAGCTTGCTCCACCGTTTTCAAACAGCGTTGGCAGGTCAGTGGAACCTCGGTTTTGGCTTGCAAATGCATCCAGACGGCATCCTGTCCGTCGCTAGCTTGACGCAACTCGCCTTGGGCAGACCACTCTGCCTTGCCGGCGACTTCTTCTGCGCAGTCCGCGCGCAAGCGGGGCATGCTGTGCAAATCGACCTCGCCCGACAACGCGCTTTGGCTCGTTGCGAAGGCCTTTAGATCAAGATGTTGCGGGCTGAAGGGGGATGACATGGAGTGCAGTGTAAGAGAATCACGTCCTATGCCCCCTACCCCTCGCCTCCTCATTTTGGGTTCCACCTCGCGCTATCGGCACGAATTGCTATCTCGTCTGCGCATCCCGTTTGACGTAGTCGCCCCCGATGTGGACGAAACCCCGTTCGATGGAGAGTCTCCGCTCGCCCTAGCCAGCCGTTTGGCGTTGGCCAAAGCCCACGCGGTAGCCAAACTTCACCCGCAAGCTGTTGTCATCGGCTCCGACCAAGTGGCCGACTTGCATGGCGAGCCTTTGGGCAAACCTGGTAACCATGCACGCGCCGTGCAACAGTTGCAACGTATGCGCGGGCAAACCGTTGTGTTTCAAACAGCGGTGGCCGTGGTGTGTCACGCAACCGGCTTTGAACAAATGGAAGTAGCCCCCGTTCGCGTGCGCTTTCGTGACCTCACCGATAACGAGATCGAAGCTTATCTGCAAGCCGAGCAACCCTATGACTGCGCAGGCAGCGCCAAAAGTGAGGGGCTTGGTATTGCTTTGTTGGACGCCATCGACAACGACGATCCAACTGCGCTCATTGGCTTGCCATTAATAAGGACCTGCAAGATGTTGACAAGCGCGGGCATCCCTATTTTTTCAGTGCCAAGCCATTAACCCAGCAGTTTTAAGCAGCTAGCCAAACGCCGCTCGACCAACACTTTCATGACCGCCCCACAAAAAGGCACCCTCTACTTAGTGCCCACACCACTCGACTTTGGTTGCGACACCTCTGCACCCATCGCCGACGTATTACCGCAAGCCACTTTGCGGGTCGCGTCAGTCCTGACCCACTGGATCACAGAAAACGCCAAAAGCACGCGCGCATTTTTAAAACGCGTGAATGAAGTTGCGCCACTCACCGTCTCTTTGCAAGAGATGCAAATCACCGAACTGCCACGCGAAGTTCATAAAAAAGGCGATCACCAAGGCGAGTTTGATGCCAAGCCCCTGCTTGCATTGGCATTGAAAGGCCAGGACATCGGTTTGGTCAGCGAGGCAGGTATGCCAGCAGTGGCAGACCCTGGCGCTTCCGTCGTGTTAGCAGCGCACCAACTGGGAATTCGTGTCGTTCCTTTGGTGGGCCCCGTATCGTTGCTACTAGCCTTGGCCGCCAGCGGTTTGAACGGACAAAACTTCGCCTTCGTGGGCTACCTGCCGCAAGACAGTGCAGCGCGCTTACAACGCATACGCGAAATTGAAACGCTGGCCATGAAAACCGGCCAAACCCAACTCTTTATTGAAACGCCCTATCGCAACAAAGCTTTATGGGAAGCGCTGCTCAAAGGCTTGCAACCCAACACGCGACTTGCGCGCGCCAGTGGCATGACCTTGCCGACTATGGATGTGAAGTGTTTTGCGGTGAAAGATTGGCGCCAACAAACAAGCGGCATCAATGATGCACCAGCAGTGTTTGCCATTGGCAAATAATCAGCTAATCGAAATTACTTAAGGCGAAAAACTTCAGTAATTTGCGCATGAAATCAAAAGCCAAAATACTTTGTAAGTTGGCTTTTAACGAACAGCTGGTTGTCTCTGCAAAGCATGCACCGCGCCTTCACCCATCGCCGCACCAAAGCGTTTAGCTAAACGTTCAGCCACATTGTCGTGACGGGTGTAGTCGATGATGTCTTCGGCTTTGACAATTTCTCGCGCCACGTAATCTAAATTACCCAAGCCATCGGCCAAACCTAAATCAACCGCTTGCTGTCCACTCCAAAACAAACCGGTGAACAACTCAGGCGTTTCTTTCAAACGCTTGCCGCGTCCTTCACGCACCACCTGAATAAACTGCGCGTGGATTTGGTCCAGTAACGTTTGCGCATGGGTGCGCTGGGCTTTGGTTTGCGGGCTGAAAGGGTCTAAGAAACCTTTGTTCACGCCAGCAGTCATTAATCGACGCTCGACGCCTAATTTATCCATCAAACCGGTAAAACCAAAGCCATCCATCAACACACCAATGCTGCCAACAATGCTGGCCTTGTCGACATAAATTTCATCAGCGGCAACGGCAATGTAATAAGCCGCAGAAGCGCAAGACTCTTCCACCACGGCATAAACCGGCTTCTTGTGCTTGGCTTTGAGACGGCGAATTTCATCGTTGATGATGCCGGCCTGCACAGGACTACCACCTGGTGAGTTGATTTGCAACACGATGGCTTGCGAGCCTTCGTCTTCAAACGCAGCACGCAAGGCATTGACTGTCCATTCCGCGCTGGCGTCAGCGCCGTCGGCAATCTCACCTTTGATAGCCACCACGGCCGTGTGCGGCTGGCTAGGCCCCGAACTTCCCACCCCTGCTCGGTGCAAACCTGCCCAAGCCAATGTTGCAGCCAGGACCAACCATGCAAAACGAAAGAATATGCGCCAGCGCCGGCCCGCGCGCTGTTCGGCCAAAGTAGCAAATGCCAAACGTTCTAAGGTATCGCGTTCCCACACCACTTTATGGCTGGGTGCGGACGGATTATTGGGTTGCTGGTGGTTATCTGACATGTCGGGTGTTAAAGAGGAAATTCAAAAGGTTTTAAGTTGTAAGCAGTATGCCAGTGGACCACGCCGTCTGTTTCAGAAAGGTCAATCTTGACCAAGCCGCCGCGGCATGGGCCGCCAGAGCATTCGCCGGTATCGGGCGCATACACCGCACCGTGCGTTGCGCACAGCAACCACCTGCCGGTATCGTCAAAAAACTGGTCGGGCTGAAAATCCAGTTCCATAGCCACATGGGTGCAACGATTCAAATAGGCATGGGGCTGGCCTTCAAAACGCACCGCAAAAGCGCGGCAGGTTTGGCCCGCATAGACCACATCAAACGGTACGGCTCTTGCGCCTTCTTGTAAATCTGCACTGGCACAAAAGGCTATGCGTTGATTTGCGTCATCTGGGTTCATCCTGTCCTCGCTACCCGTTTACCAACAACCAATCGTGTAACTCCCGCACGGTGTGAGCCACAAAGCGCGGTTGCAAAGGCGCAAATTCTGAATGGTCGTGCGCGCCGTAACTCACCCCCACACTGGGGCAACCGGCTCTTTTGGCCATTTCTAAATCGTGGGTGGTATCGCCCACCATCAAGGTGCGCTCGGGCGGCACACCAAATTCGCCCATCAACTCTTGCAGCATCAAAGGGTTGGGCTTGCCCGCGGTTTCGTCGGCGGTGCGCGAGGCATCAAACAAGCCCTGCAATTGCACGGTATTCAAAGCCTCTGACAAACCTTTGCGGCTTTTGCCGGTGGCCACTGTCAAAACATGCTGACGTTCACGCAAGGCGTGGAGCATGGGCAAGACGCCTTCAAACAAGCTGATGTCGTTGACATGCTGTTGGTAATGGAAACGGTAGCGCTCGCCGAGCAAAGGGTATTTCTCTTGTGGCACATCGGGTGCGGCATGGGCCAAGGCAGGCATGAGCGCCATGCCGATCACATAAGCGGCTGCCGTGTCACTAGGTTTGGCGCCACCCACATCTTGCACCGCCGCTTGGATGCAACGCGTGATGATTTGCGTCGAATCAAACAAAGTGCCATCCCAATCGAATGCGATCAGATCAAATTGCCGAGTCTTTGTCGCGGAGCTCATATGGGTATAGGAGGTTGCACAGAATCGATAAATTGTTGCAGAGCCGCTGGCATTGGGGCTTTGACGGTAACGGGTCGCGCGCTCACAGGATGCTGAAACTTCAATTGCCATGCATGTAAAAACATGCGTTTGAGACCCAGCTTTTGCAACTGCTTGTTTTGCTCAAAGTCGCCGTATTTGTCGTCGCCTGCAATCGGATGCCCTTGGCTGGCCAAGTGCACGCGAATCTGGTGGGTACGGCCCGTTTTGATCGTCACTTCCAGCAAGGTGTAAGGCCCAACCGTGCGCGCCACACGCACCAAAGTGATGGCGCGCTGCCCGTTTGGGTCGTCCTTACCCACCACTTTGACGCGACGCTCCCCTTCGCCTTCACCGGTGGCCACGGTGTATTTAAATAGAGGCACATCGATCACTTTTTTATTAGACGGCCACAAGCCCAAGACCAAGGCCAAATAGGTCTTGCCAGTTTCGCGGTCACGAAACTGGTCTTGCAAATGTTTGAGGGCACTGCGTTTTTTGGCTATCAGCAGCACGCCCGAGGTTTCACGGTCCAAGCGATGCACGAGTTCCAAGTTCAAACTAGCCGGCCGCGCGCGACGCAATTGCTCGATCACCCCAAAACTCACGCCACTGCCACCGTGCACCGCCACACCGGCGGGTTTGTCGATGGCGATCAAGGCTTCATCTTCCAACAGCACCTCAAACTCGCGGGCAGGGGCGGGAGCGTCTTCTTTGGCTTGCACTTGGGCGGAAATGCGAACGGGTGGAATACGGATTAAATCTCCAGCAGCCACCCGCTGATCTGCAGAGGAGCGGCCTTTGTTCACACGTACTTCACCCGAACGGATGATGCGATATACATGGGTTTTGGGTACCCCTTTGAGATGGCGCATCAAAAAATTGTCGAGTCGCTGCCCGGCCGAGTCGTCGTCTACGGCTAGGGTTTTCACCGAGGGGTCTGGGGCTGGGTGGATAGCCCCTATAATGTGTTTCACCAGCGTTTGCTTGTAAGTGCTTGATTTAACTGAGATTAGAGCACGGACAGAGTAACGCGGTGAGGTCGATGCCCCTTTTGGACCCGTTTCGCAGACCCAGTACCAAAGAGACTGGATGGCCAAACGCCCCAAAAGTTGAGCAGACGCTCAGAAAACACTGAAATGGAATACCCCAAAGTTGGTGAGGCGCTAAAAGAGCCTCATCAGCGGATTACAGCGAGTTAGCAATCCCATGGTTGTCGCGATATTTATCTCCGAACCCGCTCTCATCCACGCGCCCACCCTCCGTCGGCAGCGCTAGTAGCGCACGCCTTGACGGTCGCCACGGCAATTCCCTTCGTTTTTTGACGTCCTCTCTGGCATCGTTGGCCCGTCATGGGCCTGTGATGTTTAAGAAATGTGAAGGTACGCTCCATGAAACGGATGCTCATTAACGCCACCCAGGCAGAAGAACGCCGCTTGGCGATCGTCGACGGACAAAAACTCCTCGACTACGAAATCGAAATCGAAGGCCGCGAACAGCGCAAAGGCAATATCTACAAAGCAGTTGTGACACGCGTCGAGCCCTCGCTCGAAGCGTGCTTCGTTGACTACGGCGAAGACCGCCATGGCTTTTTGCCATTCAAAGAAATCTCCAAACAGTATTTCGCCGCTGGCGTGTCGGTGAGCCAAGCGCGCATCCAAGACGTCATCAAAGAAGGCTTCGAGATGCTGGTGCAGGTCGAAAAAGAAGAGCGTGGCAACAAAGGCGCCGCACTCACCACTTTCGTCAGCCTTGCCGGTCGCTACGTAGTACTTATGCCGAACAACCCGCGTGGCGGTGGCGTCAGCCGTCGCATCGAAGGTGACGACCGGGCAGAACTCAAAGAAGCGATGGACCAGTTGGAATATCCCAACGGCATGTCTATCATCGCCCGCACCGCCGGCATCGGACGCAGCGCGCCCGAACTGCAGTGGGACTTGAACTACTTGCTCAAACTCTGGGGCGCGATCGACGGCGCCAGCGGCACCAAAGGTGCTTTCTTGATTTACCAAGAATCGAGTTTGGTCATCCGCGCCATCCGCGATTACTTCAACAACGACATCGGCGACATCCTGATCGATACCGACGATATCTACGACCAAGCGCAGCAGTTCATGGCCCACGTCATGCCCGAGCATGCCGCCCGCGTCAAACGCTACCGCGACGAGACGCCACTCTTCAGCCGCTTCCAGATCGAACACCAAATCGAATCGGCCTATGCTCGTACGGTCACCTTGCCATCTGGCGGAGCTATCGTGATCGACCACACAGAGGCTTTGGTCTCGGTCGACGTCAACTCAGCCCGCTCCATCAAAGGCGGTGACATCGAAGAAACCGCGACCCGCACCAACCTCGAAGCCGCCGACGAAGTTGCACGCCAAATGCGCTTGCGCGATTTGGGTGGACTGATCGTCATTGACTTCATCGACATGGACGAGAGCCGCAACCGCCGCGATGTTGAAAACCGCCTGCGCGATGCCCTGCGCCAAGACCGCGCCCGTGTGCAATTTGGCACCATCAGCAAATTCGGCTTGATGGAAATGAGCCGCCAACGCCTGCGCCCTGCGCTGTCCGAAGGTGCTTCCATTCCTTGCCCACGCTGCGGTGGTTCGGGCCATGTGCGCGACACCGAAAGCTCGGCTTTGCAAATTTTGCGAATCATCCAAGAAGAGTCGATGAAAGAAAACACCGCCGCGGTTTACGCGCAGGTGCCTGTCGAAGTTGCCTCTTTCTTGTTGAACGAAAAGCGTACCGAGATCGCCAAGATCGAAATCCAACAACGCTTGAATGTTTTATTGGTTCCCAATAAAACGCTCGAAACGCCTAACTACAAGTTAGAGCGCTTGAAGCACGACGACCCGCGCTTAGACCGCATCGAAGCTAGCTACAAAATGGCCGAGGAATTCGAAGATCCGACTGCTGTCACACGTCGCTCACAAGAGCCCACCAACAAACAATCGCCTGTCATCAAAGGCGTCTTGCCAGACTTGCCAGCGCCGATTGCAGAACCCAAAGCACCCGCTCAACCCAAGCGCAGCCCACACAAAGCTACCGCCGAGGAAAAAGCACCTGCTGAAAAGGGCTTCTTCTCATGGATCAAAGGCTTGTTCAGTGGCGACAAAGCAGATGCTCCCGCTACCGACAGCAAAAAACCCGCAGACAAAAAAGATGACAAGCGCGAAGGCCGTGAAGGCGGACGCAACGCACGTGGTGGTCGCGGTGGACGCGGCGGCCGAGGTGGTGACCGCGCTGAACGCGGAGAGCGTAGCGAAGAAGGTCGCAGCGAGCGCCCAGCCCGCGGCGGTGATAGAACAGAACGTGGTGACCGTGCAGAGCGGGGTAACCGCAATGAACGTGGCGATCGCACCGAGCGCGCTGATGGCCCCAACGAGACCAACCCAGAAGGTCGCGCGCCGCGTCAAGAACGCGGACGTGGCAGACGTACTGGCGCAGCTACTGGTGCGGGCAATGCAACCAACGAGTCCAACTTGTCTAACAACACCGAAGCCACTAGCCAAGTGGGCGGTCCAGAAGACACCCTGCAAGCACAAGCCGAGATGCGCGCCAAGGCGCGCAACGAACGCATTGCGCGTGAAGACAATGGTGATGCTGGCGAAGCGACAAACCGAAGCGAAGCCCCTCGCCGTGAGCGCGCCCCGCGCGGTGAAAACCGCCGCAACGAGCGTCCTCGCCATGATGAATCTGCACAAACCGAAACACCTACGGGCTTGTCTTCTACCGAAGCGCCTCAGGCTAATGGCGAAGCAGGAGCGGACAACAACGGCGAGCGCCGCGAACGCCGTTCACGCGACCGATACGGCCGCGACCGCCGCGAGCGCGGAGGTGAGCGCACCGATCGTCAAGAAGGTAGTTCACAAGAACAACTGGGTTTTGACGACCAGCCTGCTACTGCGTCCACACAGCGTGGTCATGGCGCAGGAGCTTCTAGCCATGCGCAAACATCGCATGCAAACTCCGCAACTACCAGCGCAACAACGG
>Ga0209085_1001148_pt1 | contig 16956 bp, 18 predicted proteins | sample C_131016_EF_Meta_FD_187310 | JGI IMG/M metagenome (GOLD analysis project Ga0209085, IMG submission 187310) | Freshwater microbial communities from Lake Croche, Canada to study carbon cycling - C_131016_EF_MetaG (SPAdes) (version 2) | ecosystem: Environmental > Aquatic > Freshwater > Lake...
GCATGACCCAGCATTTACCTGCCGTACAAGCCTACCGCGACCGTTACGGCGTGGCCTGAGGCCCATCGCTGGCGGCCTGCTGGGGTTTCGGGCGATTCAAGTGCCGCCCAAAGCCCGGTTTCAGCCTGTCAAACACAAGGGACAGCCCGAATGACAGGAAAGGTGACGAACGGCTAAACTGACCGCTCACTGACAGAAGTTGGAGTACCCATGAACGCGCCCCTGCCCGAACACATACGCAAAGCCCTGGAAACCGTTCAGCTCGACGATAAATATACCCTTGAGCAAGGCCGTGCGTTCATGAGTGGCGTGCAAGCCTTGGTGCGTTTGCCCATGTTGCAACGCCAGCGCGACCAGTTGGCCGGCAAAAACACCGCTGGATTCATCAGCGGCTACCGTGGCTCGCCTTTGGGCAATTACGACCAAGCCTTGTGGAGCGCACGCAAGCATTTGCAAGCGCAGCACATCGTGTTCCAGCCCGGTGTCAACGAAGAACTGGCCGCCACCGCTTTGTGGGGCACGCAGCAACTCGGTTTTGCGCCGCCCGGCAACAACAAATTCGACGGCGTGTTCGGTATTTGGTACGGCAAAGGCCCGGGCGTAGACCGCACGTCTGACGTGTTCAAACACGGCAACATGGCGGGTACCACGGCTTGGGGCGGCGTGCTGGCCATCGCCGGCGACGACCATGTCTCCAAAAGCAGCACGGCGGCGCACCAAAGCGACCATATTTTCAAAGCCTGCGGCCTGCCCGTGTTTTTCCCTGCGTCTGTGCAAGAGGTGCTGGACTTTGGGTTGCATGGTTTTGCAATGAGCCGTTTCTCCGGCGTTTGGGCAGGCATGAAAACCATCCAGGAAATTGTCGAATCCAGCGCCACGGTAGACATTGACCCGCAAGGTTTGCAAATTGTCATCCCCGAATTCGATATGCCGCCTGGTGGTTTGCACATCCGCTGGCCGGATGATGCGCTGTCGCAAGAAGCGCGGCTGTTCAATTACAAATGGTATGCGGCGCTGGCTTATATACGCGCCAACCGTTTGAACCACACCGTGATTCGCGGCCCGCACGACCGCTTCGGTTTGATTGCCAGCGGCAAGGCCTACAACGACACACGCCAAGCACTGCTGGATTTGGGCTTGGATGACCACACCTGCAAGCGACTAGGTATCCGCGTGCACAAGGTCGGCGTGGTCTGGCCCTTAGAGCCGCAAAGCACGCGCGAATTTGCCGAAGGTTTGCAAGAGATTGTGGTGGTGGAAGAAAAACGCCAACTCATCGAATACCAATTGAAAGAAGAGCTGTACAACTGGCCGGATGCCAAGCGCCCGCGCGTGTTGGGTAAGTTTGACCAGGTGGAAGGTGACAGTGGTGGCGAGTGGTCCACACCTAACCCGATCAGCCACACCCTCTTGCGCTCTAACGCCGATTTGTCGCCTGCGTTGATCGCGCAAGCGATTGCCAAGCGTTTGAAAAAAATGGGTCTGGACGCAGACACCACGGCGCGCATCGATGCGCAACTCGCTGTGCTGGAAGCCAAAAACAACGCCATGCAGGTGCTGGAAGTCAAAGCCGATAGACAACCCTGGTTTTGCTCAGGCTGTCCGCACAATACTTCCACCAAGGTGCCCGAAGGTTCGCGCGCCATGGCCGGTATCGGTTGCCATTTCATGTCATTGTGGATGGACCGCAGCACCACTGGTTTCACGCAAATGGGCGGCGAGGGCGTGCCTTGGGTGGGCCAGCAGCCGTTCAGCAATGACCAGCACATATTTGCCAATATCGGCGACGGCACCTATTTCCACAGCGGCATATTGGCGGTGCGTCAAAGCGTTGCCGCCGGTGTGAACATCACTTACAAAATTTTGTACAACGACGCGGTCGCCATGACCGGTGGCCAGCCGATCGGCGAACGTGCCGAAGGTCATAGCGTCATACAAATAGCGCAAAGCATGCGCGCAGAAGGCGCCAAACGCATTGTTATCGTCACCGACGAACCGGAGAAATACGAGCCGGTTGGTCAAAACGGTGTGCCCGGCACTTTGCTGGGTTTGCCAGAAGGTGTGGCCATCGAACACCGGGACGATTTGGACCAGGTGCAACGCAGCATGCGAGAAATCAAAGGCTGCACCGTCATTATTTACGACCAGACCTGTGCCACTGAAAAACGCCGTCGCCGCAAGCGCGGCACCATGGTCGATCCTGCGGTACGCGTGGTCATCAACGAAGCTGTCTGCGAAGGCTGCGGGGATTGCAGCTCGCAAAGCAATTGCTTGAGCGTGGAGCCACTGGAAACCGACCACGGGCGCAAGCGCAGCATCAACCAAAGCACTTGCAACAAAGACCAAAGTTGTGTCAAAGGCTTTTGCCCTAGCTTTGTCACCGTCGAAGGCGGGCAGTTGCGCAAGAAAAACAAAGCCGACAACCGCCGCGATCCAGCGCAGCTCGGTGAATTGCCGGAGCCTGAACTGCCGTCGCTGACCCGCGGTGTTTACCCTGGCGGCTACGGTATCGTGGTGGCGGGAGTCGGTGGCACGGGTGTCATCACCATCGGGCAGTTGCTGGGCATGGCCGCGCACATTGAAGGCAAAGGCATCGTCACGCAGGACTCGGCAGGTCTGGCGCAAAAAGGCGGCGCCACTTGGAGCCATGTGTTGATTGCACAGCAGCAAGACGAGATTCGCACCACGCGCGTGTCCACCGCCGCCGCCGATTTGATATTGGGCTGCGACCCTATCGTCACTGCAGGCAAGGAAACCATGGTGCGCATGCGCCCCGGGCGCACCCGCGTGGCCATCAATGGTTTGGCCACACCGACAGCGGCGTTTGTGAAAAACGGCGCTTGGGCCAACCCCAGCGACAGTTGCCTGGAAGACATTCTGCAAGCGGTGGGTAACGAACCACGCAACATGGGAGCGTTCGACGCCAACCAAGTGGCTACCCAGTTGCTCGGCGACAGCATCTTCATCAACCCCATGGTCATGGGCTATGCCTGGCAACGCGGCTGGATACCGCTCTCGCAAGATGCCATCATGCGTGCGATTGAACTCAACGGCGTGCAAGTGGAATCCAACCGCCTGGCGTTTTGGTGGGGCCGTTGGTGCGCGCACGACCTGGACAAAGTGCTGGCTTTGACGCAACCTATGCAAGTGGTGAACTTCAAAGCGCGCGAGTCGCTGCAAGCCATTTTGCAAAAACGCATGGGCTGGCTGGAGCAATACCAAGACAAGGCTTACGCCAAACAGTACATGGCGTTTGTGCAGGATGTGCAGCAAAAAACCTCGCCACAAGTGGCCGAGGCGGTGGCGCGTAATTTGTATAAATTGATGGCGTACAAAGACGAATACGAAGTCGCGCGCTTGCATGCAGACCCGGTGTTTTTAAAGCGCATAGCCGATCAGTTTGAAGGCGACTTCACCCTCAATTACCATTTGGCTCCGCCGTTGCTGGCCAAGAAAAATGACAAGGGTGAACTGGTCAAACAAAAATTTGGCCCGTCTATGTTGCTCGGCTTCAAGCTGTTGTCACGCTTGCGCTTTTTGCGAGGCGGTGCGTTTGACGTGTTCGGTTATACCGAAGAGCGCCGCACCGAGAGAGCGCTGATTGATGAATACAAAGCCAGCATCAGCGAATTGATGGCGACGTTTTCGCCAGACAAGCATTCGCTGGCATTGGAAATCGCACGTATTCCCGAAAAAATCAAGGGCTACGGCCATGTGAAAGAACGTCACTTGAAAGCCGCACGAGAACAATGGGACGGCTTATTGCATGCTTGGCGTGCTTGATGCCATAAAACATTCGCTACGCAAGCAATGAAACATTGAGTACGCTTGGAGATGACGGACAGGCGTTTGGGGGTGTGGACACCGGCAGACCACAGGCTGCTGGGGAACAAAGGCCATACAGCCCTTAATTGCGCTTAGCCGACAAGAACGCCCGCTGACAGCAGGTTGCTTTAACTTTTACGTTGGTAGCGGTGTATTTCTATGGTCGAGTGCACGATTTCTTCGTGCACAGACAAACGCTGGCGCACCCGTTCAGGCGTCAACTCAGTTTCTTGCGTGACCACGGTCAGCGCACAAGAAAATACCTGCTTGCCGACACGCCACACATGCAAATCGGTGACCCGGGTTTGCGGGCTGGTTTCCACCGCCTCGCGGATTTCTTCCACTACGGGGTGGTCCATTTCACGGTCGAGCAACACCTTGCCAGTGTCGCCCAGCAAGCCGCGCGCCCAGACTGCTACCAGCACCGCGCCGACCAAACCCATGACCGGATCTAACCAGGACCAGCCGTACCACCAACCGCCGAGCAAGGCAACAATGGCCAGCACCGATGTGAACGCGTCTGCCATCACGTGCACATATGCAGATTTCAAATTCAGATCGTGGTGATGACCGCCGTGAGCGTGACCATGGTGTTGGTCGCGAGTGATTGCTATGGGTGGCTTTTCCTGCACAGCGTGTGCTTTATGCCCTGCTTGCGTAGAGCTGTGCTGGTTGGTGTCTGAGTATGCGTGTTGAGCGATAGTTTGCGCTGTTTGTTGCGGCAGATGGTGCGCGCGTCCCAAAATCAATGCGCACACCACATTCACCACCAAACCGAGCACAGCCACCGCAATCGCCTCTGGGTATTGGATGGGTTGCGGCGACCAGATGCGTTCTAGCGAACCGAACACCATCATCAGCGCCACGCCTAGCAACACAATAGCGCTGGCAAACCCCGCCAGAATTTCTATTTTCCAACTGCCAAAAGCAAACCGCGGGTCGCGTGCGTACTTGCGCGCCGTCACATAAGCCGTGGCTGACAAACCGATGGCCAGCGCGTGCGAACTCATGTGCCAACCATCGGCCAGCAGCGCCATGGAGTTGAACCACCAACCGGCGACAATTTCAACAAACATCATGGCCAGTGTGATCCACATCACCAGGCGCGTGCCACGCTCTGCCGCCTGACTGCCTTCGTCAAACACGTGTTCGTGAAGCCAGTCGGAGAGGGAGTCGTTGTGCATATCAATCCGAATGACTCATGGCCGCATGCGCTTGCTGATCCGCGTGGTAACTCGAGCGAACCATGGGCCCGACCGCAGCGTGAGTAAATCCCATGGCGTAAGCGCGTTCTTCAAACATTTTGAACGTATCAGGATGCACATAGCGCTTGACCTGTAAATGGTGGCTGCTCGGCGCTAAGTACTGACCCAGCGTCAACATGTCGATGCCGTGGTCGCGCATGTCTTGCATGCTGGTGAGTATTTCTTCATCCGTTTCACCCAGTCCTACCATCATGCCGCTTTTGGTCGGCACATTGGGAAACAGCGCTTTGAATTTTTTCAACAGGTTAAGGCTGAACGCATAGTCGCTGCCTGGGCGCGCTTCTTTGTACAAGCGCGGCACGGTTTCCAGGTTGTGGTTCATCACGTCCGGCGGCGCTTCTTTCAAAATGTCCAATGCACGGTCGTCGCGGCCGCGAAAGTCGGGCACCAATACTTCAATTTGTGTCAGCGGCGAAAGTGCGCGGGTCTGGCGTATACAGTCGACAAAATGCGCCGCCCCGCCGTCACGCAAATCGTCGCGGTCCACGCTGGTGATCACCACATAGCGCAGTTTCAGCGCGGCAATCGTGTTGGCCAGGTTGACCGGTTCGTTCGCGTCCAGCGGGTCCGGGCGGCCGTGACCGACATCGCAAAATGGGCAGCGGCGCGTGCATTTATCGCCCATGATCATGAAGGTCGCTGTGCCATTGCCAAAGCATTCGCCGATATTCGGGCACGACGCTTCCTCGCAAACGGTCACGAGTTTGTTGGCGCGCAGTATGTCTTTGATTTCGCCAAAGCGTGAATTCGGCGAACTGGCTTTGACGCGAATCCAGTCTGGTTTTTTCAATGCTTCGCCGCTGTGAACTACTTTCACTGGTATGCGCGACACCTTGTCAGATGACTTTTGCTTGGTGCTGGGGTCATAAGTCGGTGCGGTGTCGGGAACTTCAGGTGCTGTCATGGTGACCTTGGGGTTAAGGCATGAAGGAATTGGACAATTTGCTTCCCAGCATATCTGCCACGTCTTGCCAACTGACGGCTACGCCGATTGTAAAAAGATCGGTGGTTGCGAGTCCTGCATAACCGCAGGGGTTGATACGCGAAAAGGGCGACAAGTCCATGTGCACATTGAGCGCCACGCCATGGTAGGCGCAATGCCGGCTGACTTTGACGCCAAGCGCCGCGATTTTGGCCAAACCGCTGAAGTCAGGTGCCTTTGTTGGAAAACCGTGCTTTGGTCTGGAGGGCAGCAGCGCATGGTCAAAAGGCGCGTCAGGCCTGACATAAATGCCCGGAGCGCCAGCCACGCGGTGGCCAGTGACGCCAACATGTGCCAGCGTTTTCAACACGGCGTCCTCAATGCGGTACACGTATTCCTTGACGAAATAACCAGCGCGTTTCAAATCGATCAGCGCATAGGCCACCACCTGACCCGGCCCGTGGTAGGTGATCTGTCCGCCTCGGTTACTTGCCACCAAGGGAATATCAGTGGTTTGCAGCAAGTGCTCGGGTTTGCCGGCTTGACCTTGGGTGAACACCGGCGGATGCTCGCACAACCAGATTTCGTCAGGCGTGTGCTCATTGCGTCGAGCGGTGAAATCTTGCATCGCAAGCAGGCTGCTGGCGTAATCCTGCCGACCTTTGTGTGTGACCAAGGGCAAAACAGAATTGCCCACTAAAGTACCACTTTCACCATGGGGTGGCTGCTCAAGGTGCGGTAAAGCTCATCGAGTTGCTCGCGGTTATGCATGCGCACGGTCAGGGTCAGCCCAAGGTATTTACCGCCTTTGCTTTCCCGCGTTTCGATCGAACTTTCCAGCCAAGACGGGTCGAATTGACGGGCCACAAAGCTGATCGCAGGAATGAAGCCGTCCACATTCAACCCCATGACTTTGATTGGAAAATCACAGGGGTATTCAATCAAACTGTCGTTGGTTCCGGCCATGGCTAGGGTTTTTTTAACGGTAATTCGGGAAAGCCCTATAAGATACCCTACAATCAGTGGCTTTGCTGCAAAAGGGTTCCGTTGAGGATGACCGCGACAGATTCTTCTTTAGCCAGCAAAACGCATTCATCCGCAGACGGTGATGACGTGCTTCAGGAGCAGGAATTTCAACCCTGGAGTGCGCAACAAGCGCAGGCTTGGCGACAAAGTCAACCCGCGATGTCAGTCTGGCGGGTGTTGGCGGCGCAAATGTTGGTGGCTGTTTTACTGTCAACTACCGTCGCGCTTTGGTTCACAAGCGTTTCGCTTGGGTTGTCTTGGTTGTATGGCGCTTTGACGGTGGTTGTTCCCGCTGCGTTGTTTGCCCGAGGTTTGACTTCCCCAGCGGCTTCTCTCAATGCCATGACGGCAGCGATGAGTTTTGCGGCTTGGCAGGGAGTGAAATGGGTGTTGGCTGTGCTGCTTTTGGTGCTTGCACCGAGACTGCTGCCCGAATTAAGTTGGCCTGCCTTGTTGGCGGGCTTGATTGTGACGATGAAGGTGTATTGGTTGGCGTTGATTTGGGACAAACCCAAGTCTGTAGGTGCCACTGACACCGCTTTGTAAAGAGTTGAAAATGTCGGAAACAAGTACGCTGACTGCTGGAGATTACATAGGTCATCACCTGACCCATCTTCAAAGCAAGCCCATGGGCGGCGTGATTGACTTTTCAGTGGTCAATCTGGACTCGATTTTTTGGTCTGTGCTGCTTGGTTTGACGGGTTCTTTTTTCCTGTGGCGTGCCGCTCGTGCGGCCACGTCTGGTGTACCCGGGCGTTTTCAGGCCGCGGTAGAAATACTGTTTGAAATGGTCGACACCCAGGCCAAGGGCATCGTGCACAACGCCCACAGCCGCAAGCTGGTGTCACCGCTGGCCTTGACCGTGTTTGTGTGGATCTTTTTGCTCAATAGCATGGACTTTTTGCCAGTCGATTTGTTTCACAAGGTGTTTGAGTGGACCGGCTTAGATCACAGCATCCATTATTTCCGGGTGGTCCCTACAGCTGATTTGTCTACCACCTTGGGCATGTCTGTTTCTGTGTTGCTGATTTGCTTGTTCTACAACATCAAGATCAAAGGCGTGGGCGGCTGGTTACACGAACTCACCACCGCGCCATTTGGTGCGCATCCTGTGCTTTGGCCGATCAATTTCGGCTTTCAAATGATTGAATTTGTCGCTAAAACCGTGTCCCACGGTATGCGACTCTTTGGCAATATGTACGCAGGCGAACTCATCTTCATGCTGATTGCTCTCATGGGCAGCGCCGCTGCCATGAGCCTGAGCGGCATATTGCTGCCCATTGGCCACATCATCGCCGGCTCCATCTGGGCCATCTTCCACATACTGATTGTTGCGTTGCAAGCCTTTATTTTCATGATGTTGACTTTGGTCTACATCGGGCAAGCACACGACGCTCATTGATTTTTTTCTCAACCTTCCATCACCTTGCTTAGGAGCTTTTCATGGAACACGTACTTGGTTTAGTTGCACTTGCCTCAGGTCTGATCATTGGCCTGGGTGCCATCGGTGCTTGTATTGGTATTGGCATTATGGGTAGCAAATACCTCGAAGCTGCTGCACGTCAGCCCGAGCTGATGAACGAGCTGCAAACCAAAATGTTCTTGCTGGCTGGTTTGATTGACGCGGCTTTCCTGATTGGCGTAGGTATCGCCATGATGTTCGCCTTCGCGAATCCCTTCGTCCTCAAGTAATCCTTCCAACCGCCCATAGAGAGGTGTTGACGTGAGTATCAACGCAACCCTGTTTGTTCAAGCGATTGTTTTTGCGATTCTGGTCTGGTTCACGATGAAATTCGTGTGGCCGCCGATAGCAAATGCGCTGGATGAACGTGCTGAAAAAATCGCCCATGGCCTCAAAGCTGCGGAGCACGCGCACATTGAACTGACCAATGCCCACAAGCATGTGGAAGTGGAGTTGGCGAAAAATCGTTCAGATGCGGCGGCCCGCATTGCTGATGCTGAGCACCGCGCTTCAGTCATCATCGAAGAAGCCAAACACAAAGCCACTGAAGAAGCCAACAAAATCATTGCTGGCGCGCACATGGAGGCTGAACAAGCCATGCTCAAAAGCAAAGAACTGTTGCGTGACCATGTGGCAGTATTGGCGGTCAAAGGTGCCGAACAAATCCTGCGCAAAGAAGTCAATGCTTCTGTGCACGCAGATTTGTTGAGCCGCCTCAAAACTGAACTTTGAGGACACGACCCCATGGCTGAAATCGCAACCATTGCCCGCCCTTATGCCGAAGCCTTGTTCAAGGTTGTGCATGATCAGGCTGCGCAAGCTGTGGAATGGCTGGATGCTCTGGCTGTGGTTGCTGCTGACTCTGGTTTGCAGCAATTTGCCCATGACCCCAAAGTCAGTCACCGTCAGGTGCTGGAATTGATCGCGCATGTTGGTCCGAAAAACTTGCCTGCGGCAGCGGTTAACTTTTTGAGCGCGTTGGTAGAAAACGGTCGCTTGTCTGTGCTGCCTGAAATCGCCGTGCAGTTCCATGCGCTGGTAGATGCCCAAAGCGGTGTCCGCAAGGCCGTGGTGCACAGTGCCTTTCCCATCGAGGGCGCGGCCCTTGACGAATTGACCAAGGTGTTTGAAAAGCGCTTTGGCCACAAACTCAATGTGCAAGTGGCGCTCGAGCCCGAGCTCATTGGGGGCGTACGCGTGGTGGTCGGCGACGAGGTGCTCGACACCTCTGTCAAAGCCCGTCTTGAACAAATGAAAGTCGCGCTGACCGCCTGAGCAATCCCGCTCTTGCACATCAGCCTTACATAGGAAGAAGGAAAGAGTCATGCAACTCAATCCCGCAGAAATCTCAGAACTGATCAAAACCCGTATTGAGGGCTCGACAGGCAACACCAATGTGCGTAACCAAGGCACGGTCATTTCCGTGACCGATGGTATTTGCCGCATCCATGGCTTGTCCGATGTGATGCAAGGCGAAATGCTGGAGTTCCCCAACAACACCTTCGGCCTGGCGCTGAACTTAGAGCGCGATTCTGTTGGCTCGGTGATTTTGGGTGAGTACGAGCACATCTCTGAAGGCGACACCGTCAAGTGCACCGGGCGCATTCTGGAAGTGCCGGTTGGCCCTGAATTGATTGGCCGCGTGGTCAATGCGCTGGGCCATCCTATTGACGGCAAAGGCCCGATCAACGCCAAAATGACCGATGTGATTGAAAAGGTGGCTCCTGGTGTGATCGCGCGTCAGTCTGTCGATCAGCCTATGCAAACCGGTTTGAAATCCATTGACTCCATGGTGCCTGTGGGCCGTGGACAGCGCGAATTGATCATTGGCGACCGCCAGACCGGTAAGACGGCAGTGGCTATCGACGCCATCATCAACCAAAAAGGTCAGAACATGACCTGTATTTATGTCGCCATCGGTCAAAAGGCGTCATCTATCAAAAACGTTGTGCGCGCGCTTGAACAAGCCGGCGCCATGGCTTACACCATTGTGGTGGCAGCCTCTGCTTCAGAGTCTGCTGCCATGCAATACGTGTCTGCTTACTCAGGTTGCACCATGGGAGAGTACTTCCGTGACCGTGGCCAAGACGCACTCATTGTGTATGACGATTTGTCCAAGCAAGCAGTAGCCTATCGCCAAGTGTCTTTGCTGTTGCGCCGCCCGCCAGGCCGCGAAGCCTACCCTGGTGATGTGTTTTATTTGCACAGCCGTTTGCTCGAGCGTGCCGCCCGCGTGAATGCCGACTATGTCGAACATTTCACCAAAGGCGAAGTCAAAGGCAAAACCGGTTCATTGACGGCATTGCCCATCATTGAAACCCAAGCAGGTGACGTGTCAGCTTTCGTGCCGACCAACGTGATTTCAATCACTGACGGACAGATCTTCTTGGAAACCTCGTTGTTCAACGCCGGTATCCGCCCTGCGATCAACGCCGGTATTTCTGTCTCCCGCGTCGGTGGCGCCGCCCAAACCAAATTGGTGAAAAACCTCTCCGGCGGTATCCGTACCGACTTGGCCCAGTACCGCGAGTTGGCTGCGTTCGCGCAGTTTGCTTCCGATCTGGATGCCGCCACCCGCAAGCAACTCGACCGCGGTGCACGTGTCACCGAGTTGTTAAAGCAGGCCCAGTACAGCCCACTGTCCATCAGCTTGATGGGTGCCACGCTGTATGCCGCCAACAAAGGTTATCTGGACGACATTGAAGTCAAACAGGTGCTGCATTTTGAAGCTGGTTTGCACCATTTCCTGAAAGACAAACACGCTGCTTTGCTGGCCAAGTTGGAAAAAGACAAAGCCATGGACAAAGACGCTGAAGCCGAGTTGGTCAAGGCCATCGAAGCTTTCAAAAAATCTTTCATCTAACCGCCATCTAGCAGCAAGGAGCACTTCATGGCAGTCGGCAAGGAAATTCGCGGCAAGATCAAGTCGGTGGAAAACACCAAAAAGATCACCAAAGCCATGGAAATGGTGGCCGCTTCCAAAATGCGCAAGGCGCAGGACCGCATGCGTGCGGCCCGACCTTACAGCGAGAAAATCCGCAATGTCGCCGCCCATTTGGGCCAGGCCAATCCGGAATATGTGCACCCGTTCATGAAGGTGCATCCCGTCAAATCCACTGGTTTTATTGTGGTCACCACCGACAAAGGTTTGTGCGGCGGCATGAACACCAACATATTGCGTGCCTTGACCCTCAAGTTCAAAGACATGCAAGCCGTCGGCGCGACACCACAAACCATAGCCATTGGCAACAAAGGTTTGGGTTTTCTCAACCGTGTGGGCGCGCAGGTACTGGCCCAGCTTACCCAGCTCGGCGACACACCGCATTTGGAAACATTGATCGGCCCGGTCAAAGTTATGTTGGACGCCTACACCGAAGGTAAATTGGACGCGGTCTACATTTGTTACACGCGTTTCATCAACACCATGAAACAAGAGCCGGTGATCGAACAACTGCTGCCTTTGTCGCATGAAAAAATGCACAACGAAGCCAAAGCCGCAGGCAGTCACAGCTGGGACTATTTGTACGAACCGGATGCGCCTGCCGTGATTGACGATTTGCTCGAGCTCTACATCGAATCCTTGGTGTACCAAGCGGTCGCTGAAAACATGGCGTCCGAACAATCTGCACGCATGGTGGCCATGAAGGCCGCGACCGACAACGCCGGCAGCGTCATCGGCGAACTCAAACTCATCTACAACAAAACCCGTCAGGCAGCGATCACGAAGGAATTATCCGAAATCGTGGCCGGTGCGGCGGCGGTGTAACCCTCATATTTTTGGAGCAAATCATCATGGCTCAGGCAATGACACACGCAGGAATTCAAGGAAAAATCGTCCAATGTATTGGCGCCGTGGTGGACGTTGAGTTCCCACGTGAGAGCATGCCGCATATTTACGATGCGCTCAAGCTCGAAGGTTCAAACCTCACGTTGGAAGTGCAGCAGCAACTCGGTGACGGCATCGTGCGTACCATTGCGCTGGGCAGCTCTGACGGTTTGCGTCGCGGCTTGATGGTCACCAATACCGGTGCAGCCATCACGGTACCTGTCGGTAAAGCCACACTCGGACGCATCATGGATGTGTTGGGCGCGCCTATCGACGAGCGCGGTCCTGTCGACCAAACCCAAACGGCTTCTATTCACCGCAAAGCACCTGCTTACGACGAACTCAGTCCTTCACAAGAACTGCTGGAAACCGGCATCAAGGTGATTGACTTGGTGTGTCCGTTTGCCAAAGGCGGCAAGGTCGGTTTGTTCGGTGGTGCCGGTGTGGGCAAAACAGTGAACATGATGGAACTGATCAACAACATCGCCAAAGCCCACAGCGGCTTGTCCGTGTTCGCCGGTGTGGGTGAACGTACCCGCGAAGGTAACGACTTCTACCATGAGATGGCCGACTCTGGCGTCGTCAATTTAGAAAATCTGCCTGAATCTAAAGTGGCCATGGTCTATGGTCAGATGAACGAGCCGCCCGGTAACCGTTTGCGCGTGGCGTTGACAGGTTTGACCATTGCGGAATCCTTCCGTGATGAAGGCAAGGACGTGTTGTTCTTCGTGGATAACATTTACCGTTACACCTTGGCTGGAACCGAAGTGTCTGCGCTGTTAGGTCGTATGCCTTCAGCCGTGGGTTACCAGCCTACATTGGCCGAGGAAATGGGCCGTTTGCAAGAACGTATTACCTCCACCAAGGTTGGCTCTATCACTTCCATCCAAGCTGTGTATGTGCCAGCCGATGATTTGACCGACCCGTCTCCCGCCACCACTTTTGCGCACTTGGACTCCACCGTGGTACTGTCTCGTGACATCGCGTCGCTCGGTATTTACCCAGCGGTCGACCCCTTGGATTCAACCAGTCGTCAACTTGACCCGTTGGTGGTCGGCACCGATCACTATGAAACGGCACGCGCTGTGCAAGGCACTTTGCAGCGTTACAAAGAGCTGCGCGACATCATTGCCATTTTGGGCATGGACGAACTCGCCCCCGAAGACAAACTGGCCGTGGCACGGGCCCGCAAGATACAGCGTTTCTTGAGCCAGCCGTTCCACGTGGCCGAAGTGTTTACCGGCTCACCTGGTAAATACGTCAGCTTGGCAGAAACCATTCGCGGCTTCAAGATGATCGTCGCCGGTGAATGCGATCACATGCCCGAGCAGGCGTTTTACATGGTCGGCACGATTGACGAGGCCATTGAGAAGGCCAAGAAAATTTAATCCGGGCTGCAACTGCACCTGACAAGGAAGCCCCATGAAAACCATGCAAGTTGATGTGGTCAGTGCCGAAGAGCTGATTTATTCTGGACAAGCCACTTTCGTGGCATTGCCTGGCGAAGTCGGCGAACTTGGCATTTATCCGCGCCACACACCGCTGATCTCGCGCATCCGCGCCGGTTCTGTGCGCATCCAAAAGCCTGACGGGGAAGAAGAATTTGTCTTCGTCGCGGGTGGCATTTTGGAAGTTCAGCCAGATTCTGTCACTGTGCTGTCCGACACCGCCGTGCGCGGCAAGGACCTGGACGAAGAACGCGCTAATGCAGCCAAAAAAGCCGCAGAAGAACACATGAAAAACGCCAAATCCAGCGTCGACATTGCTGCGGCGCAGGCTGAACTCGCCGTTTTTGCCGCACAGTTGTCTGCATTGCGTAAATTCCGCAGTAAAAAATAATACCTTGAGCAAGGCAAAGCTTCAGGCAGCCACCGTCGGCGGTACCGCTGATGACATTGAAGCTGCGTTTTATGAGGCTTTGCAAAAGGGCGATATCGAGCGTTTGATGGCCTGCTGGTCCGACGATGAAGACGTGGTCTGCGTTCATCCCGGTGGCCCGCGACTCGTCGGCCTAGAGAATATTCGCCAATCTTTTGAAACCATGTTCAATAATGGCGTCATCGCCGCGCATCCAGAACACGTGCGCAAAGTCGAAACCGTCACCAGCGCCATGCACAATTTGGTCGAACGCATTGAATTGAGCATGACAGAGGGCATGCAAATGGCTTATGTATTGACCACCAATGTCTATGTGCGTACTGCCCAAGGCTGGCGCATGGTGGCGCACCATGCCAGCCCAGGCACGCCGCAGGAAATACACGCACGCTCTGATGCTTTGCCGCCGGTCTTGCACTGAAGTTCACTCGCAAGCAATCCCTACACTTTGGCTGACAGGATGCCACCCATGGATGAACTGGTCAAACAAGCTATGCGCAAATGGCCTAACGTGCCGCATTGCTTCGGCTGGCTCGGGCTGGATCAACGCGGCGACTGGTACATGCGGGACGATCAGACCCAAGCCTTAGGCAACTTCTCACAGGCAAAGGGCAGCAAACTCGTGCACACCAAATTGATAGAGTTCATACAGCGCAATTATTTGGCCGACGAGCACGGACAGTGGTATTTTCAAAATGGCCCGCAACGTGTGTTTGTTGAATTACAAACCGCACCGTTTGTCTGGCGCCTAAAAGATGATTTCAGTGCTTGGTCAACCGCCGATGAATTGCAACTGGTCGAGCACTGCGCGGTGGATGAACTCGGTCAGGTGTATTTGCTGACCCAACAAGGTTTAGGGCTTGTCCATACGCAAGATGTTTGGCTGGCGGCTGAGGCGCTGGATCAGCAACAATGGGACGAAAAAAAAGTGCAATCTAGCGAACTGGAAAGCACCTATGGTTTTGTGAAAAGCCCGCAGCAGCGGGCGTCACAGATTACTTGACAGGATCAGCGAATTTCGCACCGGCTGCATTGGCCATGTAAACCACGGCGCGGCCGATTTCAAGGTCTTCGTGCTCGCCACCCGCTTGGGCGGCCATGGCATTTTTTCCTTTGAGAGCAGAGTTAAGCAAAGCGGGATAACCTGTTTTGATGCGTGGGCTCCAGGCAGCGGCATCGCCTAATTTGGGTGCGCCGGCGGCACCGTTGGCGTGACAAGCGGCACATTGACCTTGGAATACCTCTTCACCGGATTTCATGGGGCGGTTGGTATCTTTGATTTGGACAACGCCGACTTTTTGCAGCCGAGCAGCTGTCATTTCAGCCGAATTCGATGAGCCTGCACTGGGCTTGGGTTGTGTTGTGATGAAGTACACCAAACCAATAATGATAAAAACAGGAAGCATGAAAGACAAAACCATCAAGGTCAGAAATTGTCTAGGTGTTTTGACAGGGCCACTGTGGTCTTCTTCGTGATGGTCGCTCATGGGAGATATCTCTTTGGTGTAAAGCAATCACAAATTATAGCCAGCGACCTTCAGCCTACAAACTGACAGGGGTTGAAAAAACACAGTTGTCGGCGCCACCTACAATGGGTTACATGCGGCTGTAGCTCAGTGGATAGAGTATTGGCCTCCGAAGCCAAGGGTCGTGGGTTCGATCCCCGCCAGCCGCACCAAAAAAATATCAACCAATAGATAGCGATAAGACATAAACCGTATGTCAAAGTGAAGTCTTGGTTTAAGGGGCTCATACCCACTTATGAAGCCAATTTGTCAGCTCGGCAGTTGATGTAGGTCGGCAAAACGCGTGGCCAATGCTGTTTCCGCATGTTCGAGCACAAAATACCTGAATGCCTCGGCCGCTGGTGACAATAACTTGGACAAGGGGTGCACCACGTTCCATGCACGTACCAATGGCGCACCGGTGACCGGCAGCACGCACAGCTTCTTGGTTTGCAATTCCAGCGCAATGGTGTGCAACGATAAAAATCCCAGACCCAGATTTGCCATCACTGCTTGTTTGATCGCGTCATTCGATTGCAACTCCATGCTGTAGCGAGGTTGCAAGCGGGCTTGCGTAAAAAAACTTTCCATGGCGCTGCGCGTGCCTGAGCCTGGTTCGCGCACGATGAAAGCCTGTTGACGCAAGTCCTCGGCGCGAAGTCCCATTTCCCCGGCCAGCGGGTGTTCGGGCGAGGCGACAAACACCAAAGGATTGGCGGCAAAAGGTTCAGCGCGTGTAGGTAATTCATCGGGTGCTTTGCCCATGATGGCGATATCTACTTCGCTGTTTTGAAGCCATTGCACCAACTCGCTGCGGTTGCCCACCATCAGTTTCAACTCGATGCCTTCGTGCTCTTTTAAAAATTGATTCAATAAAGCAGGAATGAAATAGGTGGTGGTGCCAACCAGACCAATGGTCAGCGTGCCGGTCTCAATGCGCTGCAGTCTGGCCGCAGCGTCTTCCGCGTCTTTGAGCAGTGCCAGCATCTTGCGGCTGTAAACCAGCATGTATTCGCCGGTGGTGGTCAAACTGACTTTGCGACCCTGACGCTCAAACAGCGGCATGCCGATTTCCGCTTCTAAGTCCTTGATTTGCATAGTGACAGCTGGTGCGGACACGTGCATGGCAACGGCTGCTTTGGCAAAACTCAGGTGTCTGGCGACTGCGTTAAAGAATCGAAGTTGTCGAAAGGTGGCGTTTTTCAATTAAGTATTCCTTAATCCAAATTCAAATAATAATGAATTTACTT
>Ga0209085_1001151_pt1 | contig 16890 bp, 22 predicted proteins | sample C_131016_EF_Meta_FD_187310 | JGI IMG/M metagenome (GOLD analysis project Ga0209085, IMG submission 187310) | Freshwater microbial communities from Lake Croche, Canada to study carbon cycling - C_131016_EF_MetaG (SPAdes) (version 2) | ecosystem: Environmental > Aquatic > Freshwater > Lake...
CACCCGTAAGAGATGAAATTGACTGGATTAATGCACTAGAAAAATTAGCAGCCATTCAAGATCCTTATTTAAGAGAACAGCTAACCTTCTTAGCCAGAAAACAAGTAGGCTTGTTAGTCGCCAAAGCGCAAGCTCAACCTACCACTGTTGAGTGTCCACCTGCAAGAAGAATTACCACAGTTACAGTAAGAGCTTCTGAATTAGGTTACAAAATTTTTAAAGATAATGGCACCAGTTTAGGTAAATGGGTTAAATCCCGTGTTCAATCTTTGCCGGAAAAAGACAAAGTACAGGAAGGGCGTTATTTAGTTTGGACTTATTAATGCACTGAAGAATTAGATTTAGCAATCCATTCTTATTACACTGCAATTAAAATGACTAAAGTTTTAGTTTAAACAAATAATTATCAATGTGCATCTACTATAAATTTACACAATTATTGAGGAAATTCAAATGGCAGAAATAACTACAAAACGGGAACTTATTACACCAGAAAAAGCTTTAGAGTATAAAAAACTTAATTTTGATAAAAACAGAAAAATTTCAATACCTCATGTGTACAACTTAAAATTAGCAATGCTTAACAAGGAATGGGTATCTGATGGTTCTGATATTAAATTTGACATTGAGGGCAGATTAATAGATGGACAACATAGGCTAGAAGCAATAATAAGAGCTGGTATTCCCGTTGAAATGCTTGTTACCAGAGGTTTGTCACATGAAGCTGCCCAAGTGATGGATAGAGGTAAAACAAGATCTGTTAGTGATGTTTTAAAGTTGACAAGTAATAATAATATACTGCAAGTTGATGTAAGTGTATTGAGTGGAATGTTGTTACCTATTAGCTACAAAAAAAATGGTTTTAATAAAATATTAAGTAATTTAACCCAAGTAAAATTAGATGCTTCAAATTTAAGCCATGAACAAAAAATAAAATTAACTACACAGTTTTTAGAATGTATTAGATTTGGACGTAAATTTGATAACTATGACAACGGAATTAATAAAATTGCTATTTCTGGAGTTTTAGCTAGAGCGTATCATTGTAAATTTACGGATAAAAATAAATTAAATAAATTTATGGAATTATTACATGGACAAACTAGAATCACTACTTATCAATATGAAGGCACTGTATTATCATGTAGAGAAAAATTATTAATTGATAGTCAATTTAAAGAAGGATTGATAGGAAGATTAAAGACTTTTGCACTTGTTCAATATGTTCTTGAGCTTTATCTTAAAGGTGAAAGCAGAAAACATTTGCACATTCCTGATGATTTGACAAAAATAACATACACAGTTCCTGAATTAGATGATTTATTTTTATAGTCAAAATATATTAAAAACTTACAAATTGCAAAAAGTATTTACAAAACTTTTGTTGATAAAATAATTTAAACTATGAACATCAGAAACACAATTACCAAAACTAAAAACAGAATAGATGTTGACCTAGATGCGCTTGACCTCAATTACATTCCTGATGTCACTCCAGCCAAATGGCAACCCACAATCAAGTTGACACCATATGCACAGAAATCTAAAGTTTACCTAGACATTGAGACCACAGGATTAGACCCAGAGAGATCTAAAGTCATAATGGTTGGATTACGAGACCATCAGGGGACGGTGACTATTTTTGCTGATTCTAATGAAAAAGTTCTTTTGCAAAGGACAATCAATTATCTAAATGTGACTAAACCTGATATTTTAATAGGTCACAACGTTTTTAACTTTGATTTACCTTTTTTAATAACCAGATGTAAAAAACATGAAATAAATAATAATTTAAAGCTTGGAACTCAAGAAAAAACTATTAGTTCTTCATCTTTTCAAGGAGCGCCAATTAGATTTATTCCTGTTTATTTTGGTAACACTCAAATTCTAGACACATTCCAACAACTGTGCGTCTGGGATAAATCAGCTAACAAACTCACCTCATATAATCTCAAATACGCAGTTCTTACGCTAAAACTAAGAGAGGATAAACGGTTAGAACTATCTAACAATCAGATTCAAGAATGTTACCAAAAAGGTAATCTAGAAACTATTAAAACCTATTTGGCGTATGACCTAGAAGATACTGAACTTTTAGCTAATTTTTTGATACCCATTGTTTACTATCAATTAAAAATAGTACCAAATTTATTTTTACAAGAATTAGCTGTGGCTTCTCCTGCATTGAAAGCACAAAAGATACATCAAGCTTTAATTAAAAGCGAAAGTGAACCTATAGCTGATATTCCTTACCAATATGAAGGGGGGAAGGTTACAATCCATAATTCAGGAATTCACAGAAATGTAGCCAAGATAGATGTTAGTTCTTTGTACCCTTCCATCATGCTTAAATATGGAATATGCAGCCGCAAAGACCCAGAACATAAATTCTTAGGCGTGTTAGAATACATGACCAATGAACGCCTAAAACTGAAGAAATTAGCCAAAGGGGGAGACCTAGAAGCTGACCATCAACAAAACGCTTTAAAGATTCTAATCAATGGATCTTACGGTTTTTTGGGCACGGGTGGTTATAGTTTTAATGACTATGAAGCTGCTGCGCTAGTAACTGCCTATGGTAGAAAAATTCTCAATCTAATGGAAGATTTAATCAAGCTAAACGATGGTCTTCTTATCGAGTCCGACACTGATGGGGTGATATTTTCACATCCACAACCTGAACCATTATTTAAAGGATTAAGCGATGGATTGCCAGATGGGATTAAAGTTGAACTAGAGTATAAAAATTGTGTAGCTTCTGTGCCTAAAGCAAAGAACTATACAATCCTTAAACCTGATGGAAAAATTATTAACAAAGGTGCCAAAAGAACCGATCTTCCTGTGGTCAATGATTTTAAAGTAGATTACCTTAAGGCTTATGCTGTATCGGAGGATGCTGCCCAAGGTTATTATCAAGGCATTGTTAATGATTTAAAATCTGGAAATTATCCTTTAGAAAGGTTGACTATCACTAGAAAAATAGCTAAATCTGAAAAGAAACTAATAGAAAAAGGATTTGGTCAGGCTGGTGACACAGTTAGTTTTTACTATGGTCTGGATTTTAAAAACAATCCTACTGAAGTGACTACAGGTGACTACCACAAGGAATATTATGTAAGCAAAATTAGAGAATTACTTGCTGAAATGATTGGTAAAATTGAAGATAATAATGAGCAATTGTTTTTAAAGTTTTAAAATGACAAAACCAGTTACTTTTTTAAATAAATAAAAAATAACTGGTTTTGTTTTGACTAAGCTTTCTAACTCATAAAATACATCAGGATGCCCCGTCTCAGGTTGCCCTGCCTTACATGGGTATGATCCACGTCTTCTTAGTCATTAAGCTACTCAATTGATTTTTCTTTCACTTGAATTTAATTTTATCAAAAAAATCTCATGTTTATTAATAACCCAACTAAACAACAGCGCATATCTTACTATCAAACCATCTTGAATCTTTATCTAATTAATTCAATTAATGGAGTAGTTTGGGATGACAAACAAGAAAAATTTCTATTTCAAATACCCAATGAAACTGACGCTGAAGATGCTTTAAAAACTAAACTACTGACTCAGACTATATTGTCTTTAGATAGCCCTGCTGATTATCTACAAGCTTTTTCATATCTGCACACACAAGGTATAGAACCACTAGAAGGTTCTAAAGCTTATTCCTTGGCTAAGTTTCACCTTTATGGCACCATATATGCATATCGATTTGCTGCAGATAATCATCAAGTTCAAATTGCAATTAAAGACCAAACTTATTCAATATCTTTAGCAACAGCAAAAGCTAAATTTCCACTACTTTTACAAAACGGTGGTGTTATTAATTGGAATGGTCAAAAAATCACTTTATCTATTGCAGAAGTTAATGATGTTTTATCACAGTTGACTACTTTTATTCAACAAATAGAAAAAGATATTGTCACTTTAATTCAAGGGATAGAAGGACTTTGGAATGACATAGTAGGTGTGATTAATAAATTATTTTAAAATTGTTAAAATATGATTGTTTACATAGCAGTAATAATAAACCCATCTAACAAAAAAACTCTTGATTGTCAAATTAAAGAAATTTTAAAAGTTTTTACAGCTAAATACAAAGCAATAGAATATTTAGAAACAAAACAGCAAGGTGTGGATTCAGATTCTCTTTTTTTGTTTTCTTGGAATAATGAAAAAACTATATTTATAAATAAATAGGGAAATGGTTACGGCATTTTAGAAATAGAAGTAGAGTGATAGTAACAAAGAATTAAAAAATTTAAAATGAATATAAAATTGGAAATAGAACAATTAATAGACAATTATTCAAATGCAATTAAAGCAGAACAAAATAGTTTAAAAACTCATCCGCAAGCTAGTTTTACTCATAGCAATAGAGTCGCAATATTGGTTTACAAAACAGTTATTTCAGACCTTGAAAAGATTGTTAATGATAATAATAAAAAAAACAATTTATAGTAAATATGAATTAAATAAATTTTAAATGTAAGCAGTCTTTGGGCTGCTTTTTTGTTCTCTATGCGATAGCAGTCCAGCAAACTGAGACAAATATTAGCTGGTGAGAATAGCCCTATAATATGAGAATCCCTTCGTGAGGGAGTGCTGAAACACTCGGAACTCCAAGGGAAGTAAAACCTAAACACGAGGTCTCACAATGTCTAATTTAATCGAATTTCAGTCTAACAGCAATAATGAATCTCCGTTTGATTCTATTAAACGATTTGATGAGAATGGTCAGGAGTATTGGTTAGGGCGTGAGTTAATGCCTTTACTTGGTTATACAAAGTGGGAAAGATTTGGTAGCAAAGATGCGGAACGAACTTCTGTTATAGAAAAAGCTGTAATAGCTTGTATTAATTCTGGTAATGATTCAAAAAATCATTTTGAGCATTTCCCCACTTGGGGAAATGGAAATAAAGGTGGTCAAACCAGTGCAAACTGGAAACTCTCTCGATATGGATCTTATTTGGTTGCGATGAATGGTGATCCGTCTAAACCTGAAATAGCTGCAGCACAATCTTATTTTGCAATCAAAACCAGAAAAGCGGAAATACTAGAAAATCAACCTGTTGTCGTTTCACAATTACCGGCTAAAACTTCAGTAGATTATATTGAAGCCGCAAGAATAGCCGGTTTTCTAGATGATCCACATATACTCATGTACACTAAGCGCTTAATGAAAAAAGAATTAGGTTTGCTTGTTAGCACAGAATCAGAACAAAATCAATTAGAGCCGTTAGCACGTCTAACAACTTGTACAGTCAGAGCAGTTGAACTCGGTTACACAATTAAAGGCGATAATGGTTCTAACTTAGGCAAATGGGTAAAAGCAAAAGTTAAACCGCACGACAAGAAAATTCAAGAGGGACATTTTATGGTTTATGCATATTGGCTTAACAATGAGCTAGATAATGCCATCCATAGCTATTATGCTCAATTAACTAAATCTTTAAATTAAAAATCTAAATAATTTCTACGCCTTAATATACGGTTTATATTTCCTAAACGGCAATAACAAATAATCAGGGACTTCAAAAGGTTTAACCTGATTACTAAACCCTAAAGACAGTTCATCAAAGGGAACCTGAACAGAAGTTAACCCGCTATAAAGTTTAGAAGTAATGTATTTACAAATCTCTCCTGCTGCTACCTTTAAGTTAAAAACTTCTTTAGATGGCTGTGTAGGTGCGTAGGGAACGTAAGGAATAAGGTGTAAGCCAGAATAGTAGGTAACGAGCATTTCAGAGGCTACAGGGCGAATAACCTGATTATAGTTAGGGAATTGATAAGGATATTCTTGACCAAAGAAAAGATGAACCTCTCCATCTATATCAATCAAGAATTGTGCAGGGTCTAGATCATTCCAAAACTGTACAGGTATGCCACGTCCGTAGTAATTGAGGGCATTAGCTACTCTAACTTTAATGTTAATTGGGTATTCAACGGGGTCATTAAGAATAATGGGTCTATAAGAAAGATAAGCACTTTGAAGCTTGATATTTAGTTTAAGTTTCTCAGTCCATTGTTTAATTTCTAATTCTCTATTTGCACCGTTAGCCGACTCAGCTAAATAATTGACAAAATTAATTAATGCCCCAAGTTGATCTGAAGAAAGATTAGATAAACTTGGGGCAAAGTATAGGGCATCCGTAGTAGTTAAGATGCCCATTTACTTATCCTCTATAAGGGGATTTATTGGGTTGATGAGATTGAATAAAACTGCAGTTAGGGTCATCATTAGGACAACGTAAGGTTGCAATCATAATACCCGCTTCAACTTCTACAGTGTCACATAATCTCTTAGAGCCACATTTTGAACAAACAGGTATCTTTTGTCCTTGGCTTGTAAGAGAACCCCAGACACGCCCATCTACAGTATTTTTAAAATCTTGAAAGATGGGAGCGGTAACTTTAACTGGGGTTTTTGCCGCTTTAACTTCAGTAATTTCAGGTGAATTATCAGCCATTGGAATCTCCTTAAACTTTGGCATCGGTAGAATGAATTAGGAATACACGTAATTGTTGTGGAACAGCCGATGTATCACTATAACCTGTTGGATCAACATCAAGAGCGGCAAAACCTTCCTCGCTTCTCCAAATGAATGTATTTAATCTTTGGTAATTAGTAATCTCATTTTGTCTGATTTCCATTGGTGTACCTACGCCACGACCTACAGCGCTATTGCCGAAAGCATACGAAGTGCGAGTTAAAGTTGATGCAGTAAGAATAGTTTCAGTCTGTACACCAGCCTGACCACTTGCGCCAACACCGAAAGCATTGCTTTCGAATACATGGAAACCAAAGTATGTACCCAAATAACCAGAGACTCTAGAGCCACTTTCAGGAGGGATTACAGTAGGATTCAAGATATTAGAAACTGCTTCAAGATCATCAGGAGTAACAACTCTCCAAAGTAGTAAGAGTGAATTTTTCAACTCTGAAACTGCTTGAGGATTGAGAACTAAAGCATAATTTCCGTCTGGGAAAGGTTCAACTTGAAGGCTATAAAGGTAACTAAAAAGATTAGTTAAAAACTCTTTAGTAACTGTGCCTGATTCCGCAGTAGCTGAAGATGTGACAATACTACTTGGGCTAGTGACGATGTTTGATCGGCTATTGTAAACAACTACTGAAGAACCATCGTACAGAGAGCGAATTTGAACTTCTTCATGTTGTGCGTAGTTTTGCCCTAAGTTTCTTTCTAATACTGCAATAAGGTTAATCATTGAGTACAGCATTACAAAACTAGAGATTGCTACAGGTTGGTTGTAGTTATTGGATGTTGCGCCCATACCCCATTCCTGAAGCACAATAGGAACAATACCAGTCTGAATTTGAGCTACATTAGTGCTAACTACAGAGAAAGAACCACCACCGCTTAACAACCAATCAGAGGACACAGTGCCTGGAGTTTGGTATGCACTACGATAAACTTCAACAGTGGAACCTTCGCCTCTAAGATAATTAAATTCAGTTTGGGCAAATTGCCAAAAAACCAAACCCTTTCTGTGAGTTGTACGAATGAGAGAACTTAAAGTTTGTAGAAAGCCACCTGGGATATCAGAGATTTGTGTAGCAGCCTGTTTAACGATTTTTTCATTGGCACCATTAGGACCTAAAAGTAAACCGTTTTTGCGAGCATGCGTTTCTAAATCTTTAATAACTTGTTCTCTGTTTTGACGAACAAAATTATCAATAGGCACAAAGTTTTGACAAGTGTAAATGGCACCTGAACGAGAAGTTTTAGTATAGGGTTGAGATTCTTGTCTAAGATTTTCTAAAACTGCTATCGTCCCTTCTAATCTGTCTCTAGATGCACTCAAAAGAGTATTTACGCTTGGCATTTTCATTTCTTTGGCAGGATGAGCTTTCCCGTGAAGCTTGAATAAATCAGCGATACGTTTTTCGTGTTCTTTAGATTCAGCAACTTCTTTTTGCTTTGAAAGAATTTCTTCTTGAGCTTGTTTAATTTTTTGAGCGCTAGATTCTTTGATCTCTTCTAAAGATTTTTCATATTTTTCTACTTCGGCTTGAAACTCAGCTTCTTTAGCAGCAACAGCCTGTTTAATTTCTAGTTCTTTAGATTTGAGCGCAGCAGCCACTTTTCCTTCCTGAGCTAGCATTGCTGCTTGCACAGCTTTAGATACAATAGCCGCAATATCTATAGGTTTGGCTTGCTCAACAACTGATTGTTGAACTGCTTGGATATTTTGTTTAACAATTTTTTTATTATTTACTTCAGCGATTTTTTCAGAAGCTTCAACGACCCTCACCCCGTCTGGTAATGGGTGGGGGGCAATTTCAGCAACTTTTACTAATTGCTTAATCTCTTTCTGTACTTTTGCCCTATTCATAATATTTATAAATTACATAGTATATTTATATGAATAACACACTAGTAAGTATTTTGGCAAGGGTAAACGTACTTTATTTGATTTTTTCTTCAAATTTTGAGAAAATTACAATTTTTTGGCAATATAATCGTATTTAGGTTAGGTAAAACACAAAATGGTTAATATAGTTAACGGAACTACTCAAAGTATTAATTTGTACAATATTTCTCAAGTAAGACGGGTTAGGGACAAATATATTCTTAATGCTGGACAATCACCGGTATACAATATCCCCGCAGGAACTCGGCAATTAAATGCAAGAATTTCTACATCAATACCATTGGCAGTGTCTGTCCCTTTTCAAATTGTGGGAGATCAAATTTTTGCAGGTGCCGATGCTATACCTACAGGTGATCTAATTATTGTGACTTCACAATATAAAGCAGCTATTAAAGCTTTAAGAATTAGTGCAACCAAATTAGGAGTTCCTTGGCAACCTATTTTAGGAGCATCAGGAGTTTGGCAAAATCCAAATTATAATTACCCACAATCTGATGATGAGATATTGGATCAGAATTTAGAAATTGTGGGCTATTTAGGGATAGCTACGGGTTAGATTGAGATACTCCCCGCCCTAAAGGGCTAGGTGTATGTCAAGTAAATCAATTAATGTTGAATTAAATTCATAAAATAATTTTGCTAATTTAAAACACGTATTCTGATGATTAACATACCCTTTTGGTTCTTTATATGATCTAAAAATATTTTGATAAAAGAAACTATTTTTTACATTTTCTGTTGCCTTGTAAAGATCTATAATCTCTTGCTGTATTTTGTGTTTAGACATAAGAAATATTTCTACCTAAAATTCCTAAAAATTGCCACTAAACTAGGAAACGGAGCACTCACATTAGAATTGCTAAACTTTAATCTACCACGCAAAAACCTAATCTCAGCTTTGCCATAAACATAGTCGTGAAACCAAGCTGTACAAGTTCTACTAGCAACTAAAAAAACTATCAATTCGCTGTTACCTAATTCTAATTCTTTGTGTGCTTTACTTAAAAAAGCAGCCACGTTTGAGTAAGGCGGATTAACAAAAACTCGTTTTGCCCAAGGAATAGTTAATCCATTAATAGTTGCATCTATTGGGCATGGGTCAAAATTATCAAAATGAAATTCTCTATTTAATTGTTGATAGAGTTTTGGCGGTGTTTCCCAATTGTCAGAACGACTAGAAAAAATAACAGAAGAAACCATTTTAAAAAGTTCCTACAATGATATCTGAATCAACAATAGATGGTCTATTACTATCTAAAAAATAGTTGCATCCTTTATGAACTAGCAAAATATTGCCAGTTTTATCTTTAGTAAAATAACCTGTAATTGTAATTAAAAAATGAGTTGATTTAAGAAAAGGTTTAAGCATTTGTGGCAAAAAACATCTAATTAAATCTAAATCATCATTTAAAATGTATAAACAGTTAATATCATGTTCAACCAATAAAATACGTCCTTTAATGGTTTTTAAATAACAATATTGGTTATCTGTCATTAACAAGTGGTCTATTAACATCAACATTTTATACTTTAATTTTCTTAATAACTTCCACATAGGTGATAAGTCTCTTGGTATAAATAAAATAGCGGACAATCGGTTATTGCTGTAAATGGTAAAAAACGGATTATCAAATTTAATAAATTTACAAATTAATAATACGAATTTATATTTAACAAAATCAAATAATTTCTTCATGTAACAATGTAATTATTCCTGTGGGTAAATATAAATCTCCGAATTTAGCATTATGAAAATTAACAATTTTATCGGTTTTCATTTCATTTAATACTACAGCTATTTGATAATCTTTAATACTGGGTATTGTTTTTATAATAGCTTGTAATAAATTGTTAACTTCTAAACTGCCATTGTGTTGTTTACAAATGTCAATAATTTTATTTTTTAAATCCTCTTTAACATAATTTTCTAAAACATTATGAACGGCTATTTTAGATAGCACTGGTAAATCATTAAAATTTTTCTTTTGAAAAGATATAATACCAATTTCTTCAGTATGGGTAGATAAAATTTTATTATTGACTTTGCAAAAATACCTACCCATTTGTGTGAAACTATCTACAACTTTATCAGAGCGTTCTTCTTGTTTAGACAAAAGAATAGTCAAAATCATTTTGTAATTACAATTTGGCATTGAACTATACAACAATTCAACATCTTTAGCAGATAAAAAATCAGGTATCATTTTCTTCAACTATAGCTGTAATCAATCCTTTAAATTCATCTGGAGCAAACTTTTCCCAAGATGTAATAGCCTCATCAAAGTCATCGTCTGTTACTTTTGCGAAATCTGAGAGATCTTGATAGGTTCCCAGTTGAGTATCCTTCGGTTGAATCTTGTTGGGATTGGTCGGGGTCATTATCTGGTCGTTCGTCAAATCCATCTGAGTCTCCTTCTCCGTCATTTCCAATATCACCTCCTGCAACTAATCCAGTTTGTTGCGCTGTCCATACAGGCCATTCAATTCTGTACCTGCCATTTTCTTGATACCATTCATAACCTTTACGCAAGATTAGTTCAGTATCACAAACTTGTTTAATTCCTTTACTTAGTATAGAACACCATTTGTGACGCATTCTGCCATAACGTCTAGCGGGCTCCCCTGCTATATCTCTAGCGCCAGTATTGTCTAACCCAGGGTAAAACCAGATTGGGAAACCAGCAGGGATTATCTGATATCGCCAATAATTACAAGTATCAATTAAAGGTTGAAGGCTAGGGAAATCACTCTGTAACTTTCTCATATCTTGATTGTTGTAGAGAAAATAATTAGTAATAATCCCATCAAGGCTCTTATTTTCCCAAGATTGAATATATACATCTCTTTCTAATTGGGTTGTCTCTGGAGGCATTATATGTAGAGTAGGATTAACACCCAAGTCTCTGGAAGCCTGCGCTAAAGCGTTAATGGATTCTTTAAAATGTCCCCATTTATCAAGAGACTGCTCAAAAATTGATTGCCCATAAAGAAACTGCCTACGGTGTCTAAAATGCACAATTTGTGGGGGAAGAAACTCAGCGTCAGGTGTGCGGCTGCTAATAAATCTTCTTTGGTCAAATCCTTCTAAAAATCCTTGATCAGTTTCACGCCTAAATATTTCCCAAGTAGGTAGATAGAGCAAATTAGATACACCATAAGTTGAACCATCTTTATCTATACCAATTTCAGCAAAAGCATCACCGTAGCTCAGAAATAGAGTCTCAGCTTTTTCTAATTTATCTCCCCCAATTACCCATTGATCTATAGATTCTTTTCTGTTCAAAAGATCATTGAGAATAACCAAAACATCTGGATTAGTTGGTATGGTTTTATGTTTATCAAGCCATTCGGAAATGGACCAACCCATATCATCTCCATCAGGAGTCGCAAAAGTGTCTTGTGTGGCTGCATCTAAAGCGTGACGGGCATCGTAAGACCAACTTACTAACTCAATTAATTCTTTAGCTCTGGCTGGATCTCTTATTGCTGATTCAGGAATCTCTAAGTCAAAGTTACGAAGGACTGAAACATAGACTTGACTTAGTGGACGTTGGGAACCTTGAAGGTCAGCATTATTTTTCTTTAAATCTAAACCTAATCGTCCTAATAAATTTAATATATATTTTTTCATAAGCGAATTAATACGCTATTTAGCTTAGTAATAATGTTTTAATCTTTCTTAGATTTTAGCATAAAAGAAATACAGGGTTTATAGGTTCTCTGTGCGTTAATGTTGACTTTATTTAAGAATATTATTACTATTAAAGAAAAATACTATAATATGAGAAATCCCTTCGTGAGAGAGTGCTGAAACACTCGGAACTCCAAGGGAAGTAAAACCTAAACACGAGGTCTCACAATGAGTAATATAGTCGAATTTCAGTCTAACAGCAATAATGAATCTCCGTTTGATTCTATTAAACGATTTGATGAGAATGGTCAGGAGTATTGGTTAGGGCGTGAATTGATGAAAATTTTAGGTTATTTAAAATGGCAAAGGTTTGGGGCTAAAGATGGTGATAGTCTTTCAGTTGTCAAAAAAGCCATAATTTCTTGTAAAACGTCTGGGAATAATGCAGATGATCATTTTATCCACTTACCGAGTCGGGTAAGTGGCAAAGGCTAGACTCTATTGGTCATGGTCATGTTGTTTGCCAAGGTTTAAGAGCGGTTCAAGCTCCATATGTGCCGACTGAAAATCTTGAAACCGTCAACAAGCTTTTTTCTGAATACCGCACAAAATCAGGACGGCAAATTCTGCTAGGCGAAAACTAAACCCCAATACATACTCTAAATTCCCTGTAGTTCATTTTACAGGGAATTTTTTTGAGAAAAATCTTACTAAAAAAGAAAAATACTATAATATGAGAAATCCCTTCGTGAGGGAGTGTTGAAGCACTCGAAACTCCAAGGGAAGTAAAACCTATAACGAGGTATCACAATGTCAAGTATATCGACAAAAGCCATTATAGCTCAGATAGATTTTGGATTCACACAGATTGAAGGACTTATGCTGCCAGATGGTAGCTACGGTATTTCTATCACTCAAGCACAACGGTTATTAGTATTTTCGTCCTCTCCTCATCTAGCTTTAAAATCGCTCAAAGTCTTACTAGGTAAAGGTTTTGAACCTACTAAAGTAAAAACAGAGTTATCTAATAATCCAGCAAATGTTCTAACAATTACACAATTTACAAAATTAGTAACAGAACTAGCAATCATCAAACAAAATCCCACTGCAATAGCATTTTTAAGAGCATCTGCAGAAGAAACAATAGAACGTCGATTCGACCTTGCTTTTAATCAAAAAGTAGAAGAATCTGAACGTAATGAACGGCTAGCGTTGAGAATGAAACGTTTATTGGCAAGACACCAATGGACAGATACACTACGAGATAGACACTTAGCTTTATATGGAGTTAAACCGAATCCCGATCAATATAAAAACTGGACAGTAAAAGTTAACTTAGAACTTTTCGAGAAAAAACATTTTAATTGCAACAGAGATAATATGTGTGAAGATGAACAGCGTACTATAGAACTTTTTGAATCAATGTGTGTCCGAAAAGCTAAACAGTACCCTAAAGATAATCCAGAACAGATATTAGAAAAAGTTCTAGCTGCTTTTTAACTAGCCAAAACCAAATACATACTCTAAACTCCCTGTAGTTCATTTTACAGGGAATTTTTTTGAGAAAAATCTTACTAAAAAAGAAAAATACTATAATATGAGAAATCCCTTCGTGAGAGAGTGTTGAAGCACTCTCTCACGAAGGGAAGTAAGTCTATACAGGAGACCCACAATGAATAATTTAGCAGTTTTCGATTTCAATAGTAACGCTATCCGAGTAATCAACAAAGATGGTAATCCTTGGTTTGTTGCTAATGATGTTTGCAGAGTATTGGAACTAGATAATGTTTCACAAGCTCTTACAAAGTTGAAAATGTACGAAAAAGATGATATCACTTTGAATGATACCACAGGTCGTACTCAAAAAATGAAGGCTATTTCAGAATCCGGATTTTATCGCTTAGTAAACAAATCAAATAAGCCACAAGCAGAACCATTCCAAGATTGGATCTGCGAAGAAGTTATTCCTACTATTCGCAAAATTGGCAAATATGAAGTCCAACCATCACAACCTGTTATTCCCCAATTGCCACAAAAAGATCCTATTGAGTTATTGACTAATGCAATCACGGTATCTAATCAAACTCCAGACGGGTACATTAAGCGTCTGTTTGACCAATTAATTGTAGACAGACTGTCACTAGTTCAAAACACAAAACAATTAACTGGTGTGACCGAATCAGTAGCTCAATATACCATAGTTAAAATTAGAGCAAAAGAACTTAGCTACACTTTAACTCAAATTGGTAACGGGTCTGGTTTAGGAGCTTTTGTCAAAAGAAAAGTTAACCCTGCTTTTCAAGAACGAGTTGGGCGTTATGACGTGTATCACTACGAGATTAACAACGAGTTAGATGGTGCCATCCATGAATATTTTAGAAATAAAGGAGTAATTTTGGCTTCTAACTAACTAACCTCAATACATACTCTAAACTCTCTGTAGTTCATTTTACGGGGAGTTTAATTTTGAGAAAAATCTTAAAAAAGAACAATAGTCTCTTGATTTTATAAAAATATCATTATAAACTAGAAAAAGGTAAGCGCAAACTTACCTTCAACAAAACACAAATTTATCCAATTATCCAAAAGGACAAACCTATATGCAGTCTAGCAAAGTTCAGACCGAAACCGTTTTAATGTCAGCTCGTAACTTTAAAAGAGTTGAATTTTCAAAAGTTGAAATCCCTGCAATTGGTAAAACTTTTCCTGTAATCATGGGTTATTGGAATGCGTTTATAGGTGGAATTTTTATACCATGTGAAGAGTGCATTTGCGGAAAATATAGCATGGTAATGGTTCACGAATGTCCAGATTTAATTTGTGAAGAAACTCCTAAAGGGGAACCTTTTCGTTATACCTCATCTAAAGGGGTATGGTGTGAAATAACCCAAAATGAAAACATGATATTGGTGGAAATATGGGTGTAAAAAAAATCATAACTAAAAATGGGTATCATTTTAAATTGGCTGAAACGCCAGACGGGATGTGGCATGTGTATGCCGCAAACTACAATTTAAAATTTTTAGAAGCCCGTAGTTTCAGCAAAAAAGAACATGCCTTAGAGTTTTTAAATTCTCGAAGATAGGTAATAATTTAAAACTGATACAATGTAAAAAGAGGTTTAATAGCCTCTTTTTTATTATTTAGTATTATGACTACTATTCAAGACATTATTAAAAATCAATTTGCTATCCCATTAGATAAAGCAGACTCAGAATTATTAACAGAGTTACAAATACAACTCCAGATTAGAAATTATTACACTGGCAAAATAGACGGTCTATATGGTTATTTAACAGCCACAGCATGGGCAAATTTTAAGTCTGCTTATTGTCAATCTAGTGCCGATTTAATAGGAGCAAGTTCTCTTCAAAAATTGTTAAATAGCCCAATTAGAGCTACATTTCCTTATGAACTAGGTTATACCAATTTATGGAATAATGCCACAATCAATGCGGATGCAATGGGTATTATTAATTATATTATTAAGAATCAATTCATTCCTAATCAAGCCACTTATAGAAAAGTTCAGGAACTAGTGGGTGTTCCTTGGTATGTAGTTGCAGTAATCCATTATCGGGAAAGTAACTGCGATTTTACCTGTCACCTATTTAATGGTGATCCATTGTCTGGTCGGACTGTTAATGAACCATCGGGACTACCTTTGACTCCAGACCCCCCCTATACATGGCAGCAAGGCGCTATTGCTGCGCTTCAATATGATGGATTAGATAAAGTAAAAAATTGGGGAATTGCTAACACCTTATACGTAATTGAAAAGTACAATGGGTTAGGGTATTGGAAATATAATATAAATTCTCCTTATCTGTGGTCAGGTACCAATCAATATACAACTGGTAAATACATTTCAGATGGGAGCTATGATCCTAGCGCTGTGGATCAACAAATGGGCTGTGCTGCTATCTTGAAGCGAATGATAGCAGCAGACTTGATTTAACGATAGCACCGAGGGACAACGCCGAAATGATTATACACGTCATCGTAAGAAACAATTTCTGCGTCAAATTCACCGTCCTGATTAACAAAGACTTTGAAATATTCTTTGTCGGAATCTTGGTAAAAACCAGGTGCATCAATTTTAAATGAAGCTTCAGCCACTCCTCTTTTCCCCCATTTAGAGGTAAACGGATTTATAAATTGCCGAGCTAAAGTATATTTGTCGTCTAATCCTGTTATGCGAGCTACCCATTTTTTACCTTCTGCTCTACGTGTAGTAGATTCTAAAGTCCAAACTAAAGGTTCTAATACTTTAAATTCTGGTTTATTAAAATTAGACTCCAAAACAAATTTATGAAATTTTATAAGGCTTACAAAAGTAGGACGTTTCCCTGTCTGAATAACAAATAGGACGTTTACCCATTGTTCTACTTTTGTAATTGTTTTTTTTAAAAATTGTTCTACTTTTGTTTTTAGTTCTGCGTTCATTGGTTTGTCCTCTTTGTGTTTTGTGTTTTTTCTTTATACCCTTATAGTAGCGCTATCAAAATGATTGTGTCAATAAACAATTAATTAGCGTTCTTTATGTATTTAAGTTATTTTTCTTTTATTTAGCTTATTTAACTTATGATTAAATATACTTACTTAAATACGTTTTTGTAAAACTCAATTGCTGTAATAACTTGAGCATAATTACTAAAAATACAATTAGTATGATAACTAATTTTGTATGTACAATTGTTTATTTATTACTAATGGTTATATAACCTAAAAGGGTTAATTAACAGTTACACTTTTCCTAACAAAAGCTAATATATGTTATATTTTATCTATGGCATATATTCCACTTAGAAAAGCGGTCGAATTTTTAGGTCTACATCCAAACACCTTAAGAAAGT
>Ga0209085_1001154_pt1 | contig 16859 bp, 19 predicted proteins | sample C_131016_EF_Meta_FD_187310 | JGI IMG/M metagenome (GOLD analysis project Ga0209085, IMG submission 187310) | Freshwater microbial communities from Lake Croche, Canada to study carbon cycling - C_131016_EF_MetaG (SPAdes) (version 2) | ecosystem: Environmental > Aquatic > Freshwater > Lake...
AATTCCATCAACAGAAGACTTAGAATATAGTCGGCAATTTTGGTTTCCTTCAATAGATTTGCCCTCATGGGATATAACCATTATTCCAACTGGATAACTGGTATCTTATTTCTTTGCAAGTCCCTGACAGCGCCCTTAGTCAAAATTTATTGTGTACAATTGATGACACTAGCTGTTGTAACTGGAGTAGCAGGTTTTATTGGTTCTCATTTAGCTGAAGCTTTACTTCAACAAGGAGACAGCGTTATTGGTATTGATAATTTTAATGACTATTATGACACTCGTTTTAAACGTCATAACGTCAAGGCTTTACAAGAATATCCCCACTTTAAACTCTTAGAAACCTCTATAGAAGATCTGGACTGGACAGAACTACTAGTTGGGGTAGAATTTATTTATCATCAAGCAGCACAAGCAGGAGTAAGAGGAAGTTGGGGGAAAAGTTTCCCTTATTATACTCAACGTAACATCAATGCTACCCAAGTAATCTTAGAAGCAGCTAAAGACGCAGATTCCTTAATAAGGTTTATTTACGCTTCTACTTCTAGTATCTATGGCAATGCCGAAACTTTCCCCACAGATGAAAATATTCCACCTCAGCCTATTTCTCCCTATGGGATTACTAAATTGGCTGCTGAAAGGCTATGTTGGTTGTATTGGCAGAATTTTGCCATTCCTGTTGTCTCTTTACGTTATTTCAGCGTCTATGGACCTCGCCAAAGACCCGATATGGCTTTTCACAAATTCTTTAAGGCTGCTATAACTAATGAGTCTATCTCTATCTATGGAGATGGACAACAGACACGAGACTTTACCTATGTTAAGGATATTGTCACAGCTAACCTCTTAGCTGCCCATCATCAGGCGGCTATAGGTGAGATCTTTAATATTGGGGGAGGGAGTCGGCTTTTTCTCTCTGAGGTCATCTCGGAAATTGAGATAATTATTGGTAAACCTTTACAGAAAACCTATGTAGAAAAAGCTAGAGGAGATGCACGTCATACAACTGCTGATATTTCTAAGGCACAAAATATTTTAGGCTACTCTCCCCAATTTTCTCTCCAAAAGGGTTTAACTGCTCAATGGGAATATACTCTAAATATGTATTAAATTGCTTCTAGATTCTCTTCGAGCGTCCTGATTCTTGCTGCATAATTAATGGGAATGACTCTAATTTTGCCATCTCCTAGTTCTCCAGTGCGAGCACAATGAACCAAGATTTGTATTAAATTATCTACCTTACTATCTTCTACGACTATTTCTAATTTAAGGCGGGCAAAAAAATCTAGAGAATATTCTGTGCCGCGATAATTAGTCGTAACTTCTTTTTGATATTGTTTTCCATATAAGCGAAGCTCTGATACTGTCATTCCTAGTACTCCTACATTTACTAGCGCTAGTTTGACATCTTCTAGTTTATGTGGCCGAATTATGGCTTCTATTTTTTTCAACTTACCTCTCTTGGTTATAATCATTAAAAACTATATTATGCTGAACATAGATCTGTTCTTTCTTTCCAGCGATTTTGACCGCCCGCCACCTACACCCTGCCTCTTACTTAACAGCTGAAGTTATGGTCTCAATGTTCTTTGTAGGTTAGAGACAGGGAATTTTAAGATTATAAATCTAAGTTGTCTGCCTTATTTTTTATGTCTATTTCCGGTCGTTATCTATCTTGTAGTCTAGATGGACTCACCCCCATAAGTCGAGAAGAACAGAGAATAGCCGCTATTAAGCGACTTGATTTACTAAATATCTCATCTGTTCCTGTTTTAGATGAAGCAACTCAGATGGTTGCTCGTTTTTTGGCGAGTCCTATCTCTATTATCACTCTGATGGTTGATCAGGAAGTATCTATTAAGGCTGCTTTTGGTCTCTCTTCCCTAGGTTTACTCAATTCTCTTGCGACTTTGCGTACCATGCCTCGTTCTGAATCTTTATGTGCTTATGTAGTAGACAGTAAACAGCCTTTGGCTATTGAGGATACGTTAAGTGATCCCGTTTTTTCAGAAAGTATCTTAGTATATAAATACAATATTCGCTCTTATTTAGGAGTTCCACTCATTTTTCAGGATATCTGTATCGGCACTTTGGCGGTGATGAGCTTATCTCCTTTTTGTTATAATCAAAATTCCCTAGAATACTTATTATTAGTCTCACGTTGGTGTTTACAAGAAATAGAAATGGGTCATCTCAAAAAAACTCTTTCTCTTCAATCTTCTAATTCTTGTAATCTTGACTCTACTAAACATCTGCAAGTGATCCATCAGTTTGGCGAAGAACTGCGGAATCCTTTAACTTCTATTGTGGGGATGACTAGTATTTTAGTCAAGGGAGTTTTGGGCACTTTCACCTCTAGACAGGAAGAATATCTCAATATTATTTATACCAGTAGTCAACACCTCAATATTCTCTTAGATGAGTTACTGAATTTGATTACCTTACCCAAACAAAATAATAACACTAAATTAAGTTTAGTTAATCTAGAAATGCTTTGTCAGAAAGTAATTCAAGGTGTCACCCCTATTGCTAATCGTAAACAACAGACGCTGCGTTGTTATACTAATAATTTAGAGTTAATTTTCCCCTTAGACCGCGATAAAATTCATCAAGCTCTTTCTTATTTAATTTTTGTCATTCTCATCCTATCCCCAGCAGAAACCTTTATTAATATACATCTGTATTGTGGTGATCAAAAAGCGGTAATTTTTCTAGATTTTCCGACTGGGAAATTTGATTATTTAGCTTCAGAAAATAATCATCATCACCCATCTGAAAGGAATGGTTACTTAACTGCGGGACTAGAGTTAAGCCGTGCCCTAATTCTCTCACATGGAGGGACTTTAAGTCAGGAGAAACTAATTCAAACCTCAGATACTTCTTATGAGCGTTATATAATATCGTTGCCTAAGATGAATTAAATTAAAAGGCACTGCCTAAGTAACCCCTCTCCACTTGTAATTTAGATACCCACGATTTCTCACCATGTCCCCTACTCAAACATCCCTCAGACTGTAAGTGGAGGAACGGTCATCTCAGATGATTTATTACCTGATTTACAACTAAACGTTCAGGAATTATTTCTTAAAAGCTTCTATTGATTGAGTAGTTAAAAAGATACCTAAAATAATATAACTTAGAAAAAGACAGATAGTTTCTGTTTGCAATACTCCCCTTAAGAAAGGACTATAGCTTTTAAAAAGAGAAAGATAGGATAAGATTTCACTAAAAACACCCCCTACATTATTAGAAACAAGATCTAAACTCCAGAAGAAAACAACCAAAATAAAAGTTAAAACATAAGCTAAAAGGGAATGTTCTGTTAAAGAGGAAATAAACATTCCTAGAGATAAAATAGCTGTAGAAAGTAAAATCAAGCCGCCATTAGCTAATAAAACTACTGAAGGTTGTAGAGGAGGTTGACTAGCAGAAAAAGCAATGATCTGATAAAAAATGATTGGTGACCACAAAACTAGAAAAACCGCAACAACTCCCAGTAATTTACCCAAAGCCACCAACCAATTAGTAATAGGAGAAGTCGCCAATAACTCTAGAGTTCCTCTCTTTCTCTCTTCCGTATAGAGTCCCATTGACAAAGCAGGTAAAAGCACTAACAGTAAAGAAATAATCACCTCAAAATAATCATTGAGAAACTCAGAAGCCAGATCTAAACTAACAGAAATACCCTGCTGTTCCAGTTGGGCAACCTTTTGAATATTATCACTCAGAATAAACCAAAAAAAGAAGCCAGAGACTAACCAAAAAAAGCTAGCAATAATATAGAAAAAAGGCGAGAACAAATAACTATCAAATTCCTTACGAAAGATCGCAAATAAATTATTTAAAAATATCATTCTTCTCTTATAAACTCTTGGGTTGTCAACTTTAAAAATACCTCTTCTAGTGTGGGCGTTGTCTGAATCATCTCATATAAATCCAGTCCAGAAGTCACAACAATTCTCGCTAAATCCTTAGCTAAATTATGCCGATTATCTGAGGCAGTAACATGAACAATAAAACGAGAATTACTAGACTCTCTAGGAGTAATTTCAACTTTAGCCACCCCATCTAAACCCTGTAAAACAGACCTGACAGAGAAAATCTCGCCCTCTACCTCTAGCTTATAAATAGTAGTAGGTGTCAGTTGAGACATTAAATTTTCTGGCTTATCTGTAGTCACAACCGAACCCTGATTAATAATAGTAACCCGATCACAAGTCATACTCACTTCAGGCAAAATATGCGAAGACAGAATAATTGTATGTTCACCAGCTAAACTCTTAATCAGATGACGAACCTCAATAATTTGTTTAGGATCAAGTCCGACAGTTGGTTCATCTAAAATAATCACAGGTGGAGAATGAACAATAGCCTGTGCTAACCCTACCCTTTGGCGATATCCTTTAGAGAGTTTACGAATAATCACTTGGCCCTTATCTAGTAGTTGACAACGTTTGAGAGCATTCCCTACAGCCACTTTGCGCTCTCCTGCGGCCACCCCCTTAATATTAGCGACAAAATGAAGATAAGCCTCAACCGTCATATTTACATAAAGAGGCGGATTTTCTGGTAAATAACCAATATGACGCCGCACCTGCATAGACTCTTGATGTACATCATAACCTGCTATGCGGGCTGTCCCTGAAGTAGCGGGAATATAACCAGCTAAAATACGCATAGTAGTAGTTTTTCCTGCTCCATTAGGACCTAAAAATCCTAAGATCTCCCCCTCTTCTACCGAAAAATGGACATCAGAGATAGCTACAGTAGTGCCATAAATTTTATTGAGATGTTCAACTTCTATCATTGGGGGTAGGGGATAGGGGATAGGGTGTAGGGGTCAGGAGGCAGGAGGCAGGAGGCAGGAGGCGGGAGGCAGGAGGCAGGAGGCGGGAAGGGATTAAGTAATTTGATTACTGATTGCATAATATATTATTTGAGTGGGTCTTACCTTGATCATATCGCTCAAAAAATAATTCCTCAGCTACCTGACTCCAGAGCATAAGTAATTACACACTGAGGAACATCTCCAGCAACGCACTCTTATTGAGATTCCATTTACAGATGATTAATGTACCTTCTAGTTAACAAAAGACTGATAATTAATGAGCCAGTAAAAGCGCAGAAATGAATCAACCATATCCCAAAGGTATCTCTAGCAGATAATGGATAAGGAAATAGCCATGCTATTAAAAAATAAAAACCCCCTGAAATAAGTATCACACACCCACCAAATCGATTAGCTAGATACCAAATACGTTCATTTGACAATGTCTTGGGTGTCCTAATCCCGTAGATTCCATTCCGTGGGATAAGGTGGAAGATTAACGGAATAGAGATTAATATCATTAGGAACGCCGGGACAAAAAAAGGTTGACTCAGCATTGATCCTAATCGTTTGAGAAGTAAGTTTTTAAAGGATCTCTAAAGTATTTATTTTACACATTATTAATTACACATTTATTGCTATATTAGAAAGTTGGTTAAAAAATTCCTCTAACACAACTTATGACCTATAAACTATTATTTGTCTGTCTTGGTAATATATGTCGTTCGCCCTCGGCTGAGAACATTATGAATCATTTGATTGAAAATAGAGGTCTCCAAGGGAAAATCTCTTGTGACTCTGCAGGAACTTCTAGTTATCACATCGGTTCTCCACCTGATCGCAGGATGGCTAGTACTTTAAAAGCACGTGGTTTACCCACCCAAGGACAAGCTAGACAGTTTACCTTCCAGGACTTTCTAAACTTTGATTTAATTTTAGCGATGGATAACAGTAATTATCAAGATATCCTCTCCCAGGATCGTCAAGGACTTTATCGCAGTAAAGTTAAGTTAATTTGTGACTTTGCTACTCATCATTCCCTTAAAGAAGTTCCTGACCCTTACTATGGGGGACCTGCTGGTTTTGAAACGGTAGTTGATTTACTTTTAGATAGTTGTGAGGGACTACTCAATCATATTCTCCATGCAGACAATATCTCTTGATTTGCTTGATTCTGAGGCTACAAAGTCCCTTGGACAGTCTTTAGGTAAATCACTACCGGCAGGGAGTGTTATCCTCTTAGAGGGCGATTTAGGGGCAGGTAAGACAACGTTAGTTCAAGGAATTGGTCAAGGTTTAGGGATTGAAGATCTCATTGTCAGTCCGACTTTTACGCTAATCTGTGAGTATCTAGAAGGACGTCTTCCTCTCTATCATTTAGATCTCTATCGTCTAGAACCAGAACAAGTCAAGTCTCTCCATATAGAAAGCTATTGGGAAGGTCAAGAAGTCACCCCAGGAGTCCTAGTTATTGAATGGAGTGATCGTTTACCATATCTCCCCCCTCATTCCTATCTCCACATTCATTTATCCTATACTTCTGATTTCACGAGAAAAGCAGTTTTAACATACTGCTAATCCCTATTCTCTACCCCTTTTAAATTTGTAACCACTGTGCAACCACACTAGGAACAGGGAGAAGAATGACAATTAATAATACTAAAATGCTAAAGCCTAAAAAATCTCGTCTATTGTCTAATTCTGATACATCATTGAGAGCAGGTTGATCAAAGACAGGAAAAAGGAATAGTAAAATTGCCCACATAATTAAATCAGAACGACCCAAAGCTAACAAAAAGACTAATACTCTAGTTATCTGTCCAACTACCGAGGCTGTCCTTTGTCCATACATGGCATGAACAATATGACCGCCATCTAATTGTCCTACAGGGAGTAAATTTAAAGCAGTGATAATTAGACCAATATAACCAGCTATTGCTAATGGGTGCATTGTAATCGATTTACCAGCAGTCAAGGCCGAACCTAAAGCTGCTTTACTAAATAGGGAGAGGAGTAAAGAGAAACGGGGATCGAGAGCCTGGAAATTCATTATACTACCCTTAGTAAAGTCAACCACTGTTGAGAGAGATAAGCCCCATAACAAAACAGGTATGGTTATTAAAAAGCCAGCCACAGGTCCTGCTATCGAAACATCAAAAAGAGCACGACGATTAGGTATTAAAGAACGCATTTGTGTAAAAGCGCCAAAGGTACCTAGGAAAAAAGGAAGCGGTATAAAATAGGGCAATGTAGTTTTTATTTTGTGGCGTACGGCGGTAAAATAATGGCCTAGCTCATGCGTTCCTAAAATAGCAATCAAACCTAAACTGTAAGGTAATCCTTTTTGAACGAGTGAAAGATTACTTTCTAAATCTTTGATAGTTACACCGCTCATTTCTGTGCCTATGACAGTTGTAGTCATTAAAGTCATCACTAACAAAAACAAAGCAAACCAAGGGTTATTTACTTTCTCATTTTTATCTTTTCCCTGACTAGGATTTGGCACTAGAGCAAAGAAAGGTCCTTTGAGGCTATCTTGAAACAAGACTAGAAAACGCTCACCAAAAACCATTTCAATATTTTGTTTAATCGTCTTATAGGCTTCTTCGGAATTAGTTCTCAAGCGACCGCGACAGAGAATAGCTTGGGCTGTATAGTTTAAATGCTCTAGATAATAAATACTCCAAGGAAAACAATTTCTCAATCTAGTTTCTTCTTGAGGCGCAATAGTAGGTAGGGGTGGAGGTGGCAATTCATTTTTAAGATTTTCCCCATTAGGCTTAGCGTTATTTTTTCCCTTAGACATTAACCAAAGAGAAAGAGAGAGAGATGCTAAAAATAGGGCCAAGACCATAGCTGAAGGGGGAGGATTATTCGGTCCTGCTACCATAAACCAAGCGGTTAAGACGAAAGCAGGCAACATTAAGACCCACCAAAATATCCAAGCAGGTATAGTGGTAAAAGGTGCAATGCTGCGCTTAACCACAAAATAATGAGTAAAGATACCAAGAAGAGCTAGAAAAAGGAACCACAATAACATAAGAAATATAATTACAGACTTGGTCTATAAAACGAGAGAATTAGGTTAAATATGACGAACGAACCAAATCTCAAAACACCTCGCCTGATTTTACCAGGCATTTATGCTTTTAGTCCCAATCGAGAAACTTTAGGAGGGACTGCTTATCTTATTGTAGAAAATACTGGCAACATCTTGGTAGACTGCCCGCTTTGGAATGAAGTAAATCAACAATTTTTACTCTCTCAAGGTGGTGTGAGTTGCCTATATTTGACCCATCGTGGAGGAATAGGCAAGCAAGTGAAGCAAATGCAAGGCGGGTTAAACTGTCAAGTAGTGATTCAAGAACAAGAAGCTTATCTACTTCCTAATGTATTAACTACTACCTTTGAGCAGGAGATAGAGTTAAATGAGAATTTGTTTGGTTTTTGGACATCAGGACATTCCCCTGGTTCGTCCTGTCTTTACTATAAAAAAGAGGGGGGTATTCTTTTTACTGGCAGACATTTACTTCCTGATCCCCAAGGAAAGCTTTTGCCTCTGAGATGGGAGAAGACCTTTCATTGGCCTAGACAATTAAAAAATGTACAACTCCTCCGCTCGCGTTTTTTAGCCGACTCTCTATCTATAATTTGTCCAGGTGCTAACACAGGTTATCTCAGAGGAAAAGGTTATCTCGATCAGGCTCTAGAACGCCTCCAAAACTGGCAATTAACGCAAGAAACTAGCCATTAACCATAAGAAAACATACACGGCAATAGCCGCAATTTGCTCACTAGAAAGAGGTAGTGTAACATTACCACTGTTCAAGGCTGAAAAAACCAGAGAGCCTATAGCAACACCGACAAATAATCCTACAAGACTTAATAATAATGCTCTGCCAAAACGTTTTTCTTTCCGATAAATAAAATAGACTGCGGTAAAGCTGGCTATAGCCATCAAAAATGACAAAAGAGACTCTCTTGAAGCTAACACAGTCAAGGCTGATAGAGCGAGATATATTCCACCTGGAACTAAAATATCAGTATTTGAAGGATTATCTAATAAGTTTTTTAGCCAACTAGGTGACACTGTAGCTGGACTTGTGGAAGACTGCTTATACTCTGTAATCTGTTCAGGAAAACGAATCCGATCAGGAACCTTAATGCGTCCTTCTTGTCTTCGTCTGAGACGATCCATAATTACTGCATCATAAGCCGTCTCCACGCTTTCTAGCATTTGAGCATTATCTTGATATTGCAGTGCTAGACGTGTTTTCGCCTCTTGAATCTCTTCAAATGTCGCTGTTTCAGTTACCCCTAATCTTTGATAGGGACTAGGTTCGTTCACTCTCAACCTCCTTATAGTCTCTCTATATATGTTAATTGAGATTCTAGCTTAAACTAGACTTAACTCGTTTATTTTAGTGATCATAAATTTTTCTGAGGTTTAGATTACGGCAAATTCCGTATATTGGCGTATTTCCGGCGGCTGAAAAGCTAGAACGATTTTTTCTTTAGGTATTCCTGCTCCCAATAACTTTATAGAAAATATGTTCTAGATGCCATTGCGATGAATCCAGATTTTACTTTTCAATGATCCCCCCTCCTAAGAGTATATCCCCATCATAAAAAACAGCTGCTTGTCCTGGGGTAATCCCAAATTGAGGTTCCGAAAAATTTAGTTTAACTCTACCTGGTTCTAGAGGAATAATATTGGATAAAACCGGAGTACAGCGATAGCGCACCTGTGTAGTAGCGGTAAAAGGATAATGAGGTTCAGCTAATGATACCCAGTTGATCTCACTAACATTACAGGAGTCCTGACCTGCTTGGCTGCGACTTCCCACAACTACTCGATTAAAAGTTCGATCAAGGGAAACTACATAAAGAGGTTCTGCTGCGGCAATACCTAAGCCTTTACGCTGTCCAATCGTATAATGATGTATGCCAGTATGTTTACCTAGGACTTTCCCTTCTAAATTGACAATTTCTCCCTCAATAGGAGTGATATATTTATTGAGAAATGTAGCCATAGATCCGTGTGTTTCAATTAAACAGAGATCTTGACTATCAGGTTTATCTGCTGTTGTTAAGTTATATTGTGTAGCCATCAAGCGAGTCTGTTCTTTATTTTGATTTCCTAAAGGAAAGAGAACATGACCTAATATTTCTTGACTCAAGTCATAGAGAAAATAAGACTGATCTTTATTGCGGTCTAACGCTCTCAGTAATTGATATCTTTGTAAGGTATCATCATATTGGATCCGCGCATAATGTCCTGTGGCAATCCAATCAGTATTATGTTCTGACCTAGCATAACTCAACATCGGTCCAAACTTAACCGACTTATTGCATTGTGAACAGGGTAAAGGAGTAATACCTGCTTGATAACCTGAAACGAGATAGTCTATTACGTATTTCTCAAAGATCTCTCTACTGTCTACTATATGATGAGGAATACCTAATTGTTCACAAATCAAAGCAGCATCTACCATGCCTTCTGAACAGCATTGACCTTTCCCTTTCATTAACCAAAAGGTTAAACCAATTACTTCATATCCTTGATTATATAAAAGAGCCGCCGCTACAGAACTATCTACTCCCCCAGAGAGGCCGACAATAACTTTTTTCATCCTTGTTTAAACTACAATATATCTCATCTCTAGGCTAACACTACTAGACTTAAATGACATATTCTCAAAACTATCCACTCCTCCTCCACTTGGATATTTACTAGTTTATATGTTAGTACTGTAAATTATTTCTTCTGAAACTGTTTCTAACCCCCTAAACTGTTAATTGCTGATGAAGTCGGTCTAGGTAAAACTATCGAAGCAGGACTACTCCTGAGACAAGCCTAGTTATCAAATAGAGTTAATAGTATTTTAACACTTATTTCTAAGGCTGTTCTGACTCAATGGCAAATCGAGTTAAGGGAGAAATTTAACCTAAATATCCCCATTTACCTAATGACGCGGTGTAGCGTGCCGTAGGCACTAAGGCTGCTGTTCTATAATTAGTCTGTCTACATTAAGTAGGTAGACTATCCAAAAATATTGCTAGTATTGTCCTTGCCAGAGTAGATGACCGAGAACAACAGAAAGAATCTATCTTAAGTCTCTTATTTCTCAATTAGGACAGTAATAAACCTACTCGAAAATCCTTCCCACACCCTACCCCCTACGAAAACGTATCTTAGATGTGTTTTAGCTTAGAACTCAAGAAATAAGCTAAAATTATTTGAAGTTAGAAGATTGAGCAGTAAAGTAAATGGAATTTCAAGCCAATTCAGATTATAGCAATGCTGCTGGTGATGTAAGGGATGCCTCCTCCTTGCTAGCGTTATACGAGATTTCTGACACAGATTTACAGAATATTAAATCTCTAGAGCCATTTATGCTACCGCAGATGGATAAAATGGTGGATGGTTTTTATCGGTGGTTGATGGAACAGCCTGAGTATGAACAGTTTTTTTCTGACCCAAAACTGTTAAAACATACGCAGAAAATGCAGCATGTTTATTGGAAGCAATTCTTAACTGGAAATATAGACGATGAATATGTGCAACATCGAAGAATAATAGGTGCTACTCATGCTCGTATTGGACTCTCAATGACAATGTTTTTCGCTGGGATGACTATATTTAATAATCTGGTTTCTGAGATCATCCAAGAAAACAGCACAAGTGTACAAGAAAAGTCGAATATAACAGATTCTGTAGCTAAAGGTTTGCATTTAGATACAGGTATAGTTTGTGAAATATACAACATTATGTCAAACGAGACGATTTCTGCCCAAAGTAAATCGTTAATGGAAATGTCTACACCTGTCACCCAGATTTGGGACAATATATTATTATTACCTTTAGTGGGAATCGTAGATTCCAAGAGAGCATTAGATATTAGAAATGCAGTTTTAAGCACCATTTCTCGTACCCGTGCCCGCGTCTTTATTTTAGATATTAGTGGTGTAGCTGTCGTAGATACTGCGGTAGCTAATCACCTAATTAAAATTGCTAAAGCTACCCGTTTGATGGGCTGTGAATCAACTCTCAGTGGCATTTCCCCCTCAATTGCAGAAACTATGATTGAACTGGGCATTGAAGTAGGTGTATTGAAGACTACAGCTACAATGATGGATGCACTAGAAGGCGCATTTACGCGTCTAGGACTACGAATTGCCAAAGTTAATTAAACAATATATGAATAATGGTGATGTTCAGCGCATTCCCTTACAAATTGTTCAAGGTTGTCTGGTAGCTTCTCTTCAAGTAGAACTGACTGAAGAAGTCCTTCGGTATTTTCGCAAAGATATTTTAGGTATGCTACATACTACTAAAGCTAGAGGTGTTATTCTCGATCTTTCTGGTTTAGAGATTATCGATGGCGAAGATTTTGCAAATTTGCAGGGCACTTTGTCTATGGCCAAAATAATGGGAGTCGACACTATCTTAACTGGGTTTCAACCAGGGGTGGTATCTGCCCTAGTAGATTTAGTTGTCGACCTTGATAGTATTAATGCTGCCTTGGATCTTGATGATGCCTTGCAACTAATCAATAACCTGCGACCTTTACATCAGGACGTAGAATTATTACCTGAAAATTCTCTTCAAGAAAAATTAAAGGAATTAGATGAATCAGTCGAATTCAATTTGGATTTCCATCAAGAGTGAGTCAGATCTCGTACGATCAATTGTAGAAGCCAAAAAAATAGCTCAGGGTATCGGTTTCGACCATAATTCTAGTCAAAGAATTGCTACAGCCGTTTCAGAATTGGCTCGTAATATTCTTAAGTATGCTGGTAAAGGTGAAGTTGTTATTGCTCCCATACAGGAAGGTAAGCGAGTAGGAATTCAAATTGTCGTCCAAGATCGAGGACCTGGTATTGCTGATGTGAAGCAGGCCATGGCAGACTATTTTAGTTCTAGTGGTACATTAGGATTAGGATTACCAGGAGTCAAACGAATGATGGATGAATTTGAAATCAATTCTGTAATCGGAAAAGGAACAAAAGTTACAATTAAAAAATGGCGTTAAAAATTATTAAATGAATCTACAGTCAAAATATAGATGTTAAAAAAAGCATTAGAGAATTTAGATTACGCCTTCTTTGGTCGCCCTTGTTTCGGTGAGCGGTTTAGTGGAGATACGGTAATTATTGAAGAACGAGGAGCGCTAGTTTTTATAGCCATCATAGACGTACTAGGTCATGGGCATGAAGCTTATCTTGTAGCTCGTCAAATTGAAGATTGTCTTAGAGAAACTTGGAATGATAATGTAATAAATACTCTCCATAAACTGCACGCAGGAATCAAAGGAACTCGTGGTGCTGCCGCAGGGTTAAGTGTTCTGAATTTAGAAACAGGTGAGTTATCTTATACGGGCGTTGGCAATACTGCACTTCGAGTTTTTGGCAGTCGTTTAATGCGACTCTATTCAACGGAAGGCATTATTGGTAGCCATCTTCGCACACCTGTAGAGCAGAAAATTCAGTTAAATAAATCGGATACTGTCTTATTTTATACTGATGGAATTAAAGATCATTTTGAACTAAAAGAGTACCCTCAGATTCTCTATGAAAGTGTCCAAAGTATTTCTAGAAACATGGTGCGGCGTTTTGATAAACCCCATGATGATGCCACTTGTTGCGCTTTAAGGTACAGAAAATGAATAAATTAGGCAGCATCGTAATTAATCATTCACTGGACCCTAATGAGGTTCGCCAAAAGGCTTTTAAGGTGGTGAAATTGTTGACAGGGGATGCAATTATAGCCACAAGAGTAGCCACAGCCATTTCCCAGATGTGTCGCTCACTCTATAAAGCATCTATTCCTGCTATTCTTGAATTTGAACTTAATACGAAAATTAGTAATAATGCCCTCAAACTAAAGTTTAAATCTTCACAATCTTTACCTAGTATTAATTTGCTAACTCCTTTTTTTGACGAAGTTCGTTCCCTCACCTTAACCAACAATTTATATCAAATACAAGCGGTATTAAATTTGCACAATAGTCAGTTTACTGACGAAGATATACAGGCTAAAATTAGGTCTATAATCGAGCAAAAAAATCGAAACGAGCTGATGAGTGAACTAGAAATTAAAAACCACGAACTATCTGCATCTTTGGAGGATTTAAAGAACACAACCTTTCTTAAGGAACAGCTTACAGAACAAAATATGCGGATGAGTGCCGAACTCAATGTCGCACAAATGCTTCAGCAAATGATTTTGCCTAAGCCTGAAGAACTAGAAAATATCGAAGGACTGGATATTGCTGGATTTATGGAACCTGCTGATGAAGTAGGGGGGGATTACTATGATGTACTATTAGATACTGATGGTGTAGTCACATTAGGAATTGGTGATGTAACGGGACATGGCTTAGAAAGTGGTATTTTGATGTTAATGACGCAGACAGCAGTTCGGACTTTACAAGAAGTTCGGGAAACTGACCCAATTAGATTTTTAGATACCCTTAATCGGACAATTTACAAAAATGTCAAACGCATGAACTCTGATAAAAGTCTTACCCTCGCTATTATTAACTATTCCAATGGGCAGATTAGCATTAGTGGACAACACGAAGAAACCTTGATTGTCCGTCAAGACGGAGCAATTGAACGTATTGATACCATGTCATTAGGTTTTCCCATTGGTCTAGATAGCGAAATTACTGATTTTATTAGTCATGCCATTTTTGAGTTAAATCCAGGCGATGGAATCGTCTTATACACTGACGGTATACCCGAAGCTAAGGATATTAACAAAATACAGTATCAGATGGAACGACTATGTGAAGTAATCAGTAAAAACTGGCATAAATCAGCGAATCAGATTAAGGATGACATTATTGCCGACTTGCGGCGACATATTGGCACGCAAAAAGTATTTGATGACATCACTTTATTGGTGCTGAAACGTCAAGAAGAAAAAACTCACTAAATGTGGCAGGAATTACAAACAACCAGATAACTTTTCTTTTTAAATACTTACTTACAGGATATATAGATATGACTCAAGCAGAATTATTTGGCCATTTTATCACCAGTTTTGATCCCGAAGATGATTCACTAGAAATTACCTTTAGCCCTAACTCTCGTCCTATTAAACAACGCTGGAAAAACAATCGCCTCTCTGCTAATTTCGTAGCGGATTACTTCGCTAACTTTTTCCCCTCTGATCAAGAAAATCCCAATAGTCAAGAAAGAATTAAAACTTTTCAAAGTGCTGTTAGTTACATTTCCAATGAATTGCTAGAGAATGCAATTAAGTTTAACAATGAAAATGCCAAATCTAAAATTAGATTTGGCATTTACTTTATTGAGAAAGCAGAAGAAGTAAATGCTGTAATTTTTGCTACTAACAGTTTGAAACCTGGGGCTGATGACAAGTTAAAATCATTCATTGAAAAATTATTGACTGCCGATCTCAATGAATTGTATGTGCAGCAAGTTGAAAAAAGTATTGAAGAAGACACAGCAGCTTCAGGTTTAGGTATGATTACCATGATTAATGATTATGAAGCTAAAATGGGTTGGAAACTAGAGACAATTCCTGGGGATTACCCAATTATGACAGTCACCACCATGGTTCAAATTAGACTATAGTATTTAAAGAAACCACAAAGTAAAATTACTGATATAAGGAAGGAGAAAAAATAATGGATGCCCAAGAAATTAAAGGAGAGGATTTTCTCGTTCAATATGATCCTACGACCGAAACGGTTAACTTTAAAGGTGAATTGAGTCTCAATGGAGCAAATGATTATGAACCGATCAATACTTTGCTCAATGAGGTAGTAAAAACCAAGCCAGCGACAATGAATCTTAATTTAAGAGAACTAAAGTTCCTTAATAGTTCTGGTATTAGTATGTTATCTAAATTTGTGATGACTTTACGTAAGCAAAAGGAAACTCAGTTAGTTGTCCTAGGTTCCAACGAGCAACCTTGGCAAGGTAAATCTCTACAGAATTTAGTTCGCTTACTGCCTGGATTAATACTAAAAGTAAAATAGTATGTAAAAATCATTACATTTTAAGTTTGATACTTGGCAATTTGTTGTTATCAGTCTGTTGCTTGCTATCACAGGGACAGTTTTAATTTACGTAAGGATTCAGGTCTAAGTTAAAGGGATGAGAGAGGGGTGCGTAAAGTCCCAAAAATGGGTAGATAAAGTTTGACGGAAAAAAGCCATTGCAGAACGTCCTTGAAAGCGGCAAGGAGCGAATTACACTCAATAAATTAGCCGTTTGTTTAAATCTGAGCATCGAACGTGAACCACCACAAACCTTACGTTTAGTGACAGCCAAACGTAAAGAGCGCTCTGCCAGATTGTTATCAGGAGGAATTTCTGGATGGTCTAGAAAATACCACCATTGTTCTGCCTTCTCTTTGAGGGATTTTAGTAACAACCCAGCAGCATAACCAACTTTACCCTGCCATGTCTGCCAAGCCTTGAGCAATCTTTCTTTAAAACCTTCTGCCCATGAGAAAAAGGTGTCGCTATCTTGAGTAATACGCCATTGACGATGTTGCTCAAATGCCTCATCAATCAGTGTCAAAAAAGCAATAGCCACTTGAGGGTTATTTCCTCTGCCGATTTTTAACACTTTCTTAAAATGTCTTCTTAGGTGAGCTAGACATTTTTGTTGTGCGGCAACTTGACAACCATTGTAGACACTATAATCATCTGAACTCAATACCCCGGCAAAGTCATTGCCCAGCATTGTTTCTAGTTCCCCGCGAGAACGAGTGTCTGCTGCATGAAATAAACAAAACCCTTCAGAACTAGCCGCCTTTCACCATTCTTTTACTCCCATTACACACCAAGGGGTTTGATCTACATGGACATTGGGTTGTGACGTTGCCCACTCCCATAGCAATACTTCTTGGTTTAGATTTAAGCAGTATTGAGAATGGTAAAAGAGAGAGGAGCTTTTTTGAGACCTGTTCCTCTATGAATTGGTTTTTTGGCAGGAAACTTGGAACGAGGTTTTTTGACAACTCTGGGATTACAACTTCGGGATGGAG
>Ga0209085_1001155_pt1 | contig 16859 bp, 17 predicted proteins | sample C_131016_EF_Meta_FD_187310 | JGI IMG/M metagenome (GOLD analysis project Ga0209085, IMG submission 187310) | Freshwater microbial communities from Lake Croche, Canada to study carbon cycling - C_131016_EF_MetaG (SPAdes) (version 2) | ecosystem: Environmental > Aquatic > Freshwater > Lake...
GGGGACGTAGCTGCCGGTCCAGCCCACCAGCAGGGTGAAGAGGCTGGGCATGACCACCATGGTGGCGCCGAAGACCACGCCCATGGCCGCCGTGGCGCCGCCGACCTGGCCCGAGGGTGCGACGCGGGCGATTTCGGCCAGCAGCACGCCATTCCAGGCCACGGCGGTGGCGCCCATCAGCATGCCCACCGCAATCACCAGCCAGACCGGCCAGCCCGGCCCTGCGGCCGCCAGGGCCAGCGCTGCCACGATGATCATCGCCCCCAGGCCGAGCAGCACCGGGCGGGCGCCAAAACGGTCAGCGCAGAGCGCCCAGAGGATACGGCCGATGACGCCCGCGCCCTGGGCCAGGGCGAGGTGCAGCCCGGCCTGGGCGAGGCCGAGGCCCAGCACCTGCACCTGCCAGACGACGAAGAAGCTGCCGAAGCAGAATTGCGCCACGCCGAAGCCGCAGGAGGTGATGGCCAGCGCGCGGATCTGCGGCTGGCTGCGCAGCAGGGCCATGCTGCGCGCGGCATCGGCGAGGGGGGCGGAGGGGGCCTGGGGGCTGCGATCGGCATCCAGCGCCGCGCGCAGCGGTTGCAGCGCCAGGGCCAAAACCAGCGAGAAAACCGCCATGGCGAGCACGCCGCCGCGCCAGCCAAAGGCCAGTGCCGCCAAGGGTGCGAGGCCGGCCACGAGCATGGCGCCGGCCGGCACCCCGGTCTGCTTCAGGCCGAAGATCAGGCTGCGGCGATGGGCCGGCGTGCGGGCATAGAGCAAATGGCTGCCAGCCGGGGTGATGGGGCCATGGCCCACCCCCGCCAGCAGGGCCGAGGCCAGCAAGGCCCAGGGGCTGCCGATGATTGCCAGCGCCAGCCCCGCCGCGATGACGCAAAGCCCGACCTGGCAGACCCGGATGCCGCCGAAGCGGGCCAGAAAACCCTGGGTGAAGGGCCCCGAGACCAGCGCCCCGGCATAAACCAGCGCGGTGTGCACCCCGGCGAGGGAGGCCGGCAGGCCGGTTTCGGCCGAGATGCGGGTGGCCAGCACCGGCACGGTGAGGAAGGCGCCCATGCCGGCCATATGCGTGCCCAGCAGCGCCAGCATCACCAGCCAGATCGAGACGTGTTTCATGCTGCACAGTCGCGCCTTGCGGGCGGTGTTGTGAAGCGGGCCGGGAGGGTCAATTGGTGGCGCGGGGGCGGGCCTGCCTGTTTCGCGGCCATCGCTGCTTGACCAGGGGGCTGGGGGTGCCCACACCCAGGCACATGAAATCACTATTGCCTGTCATGCTGTGGTTGCTGGCGATGATTCTGCCAGGAATGGCGCAGCTTCCCCCATCCCAGGCCGGGAGCGCGGATGTGGCTGCGGCGGGCGCTGCCGCAAATGCGCCGGCCGGGCCGGATTTGCAGCATCTGCTGGAGACGCTGCGCAATGATGGCCGGCGGGCCGAACTCATCGCCTTGCTGGAGGCGGTGGCGACGGCGCAGCGGCAGGGCGCGCCAGTGGCGGCGCCCAGTGTCGCCGAGCCCCCGGCTGAGGCGCCTATCCTGGGCGCCACAACGGAGCGGATCAGCGCCGCAATCGAGGCGGTGGCGACGGAGATTGAATCCGCCACCGATCTGCAGGGGATTCTGGCCTGGCTGCGCGGCATGGTGAGTGACGAAATGCTGCAGGCCATGGTGCTGGAGTTGGGCTGGAAGCTGCTGCTGGTCTTCGGCCTGGGCATGCTGACCGAGCAACTGAGCAAGCTTCTGCTGCGCCATTGGGCCGGGATGCTGGACATGCGAGCGCCGCCTGAGGGCGCGCAGAACGCCATGCTGCGCCGGGCACCCTTCATCGCCGCGCGGCTGCTGCTGGATCTGGCGCCGGTGCTGGCCTTCTGGGTGGTGGCACGGGTGATTATTCCGCAATTGCCAGGCTGGCCCTCGCAGCGGGTCATCATCTGGACGGTGGCCAATGCCTATATCTTCGCCCGCGGCGTGATGGTGGTGGTGCGGCTGCTGTTCAGCCCGGCCAGCAACCATTTGCGGCTGCTGCCCTGCGCTGATGAAACCGCGGCCTATGTGACGGTGTGGATGCAGCGCATCGCGCTCGTCTCGGTCTCCGCCTATGCCGCGAGTGAGTTTGCCCTGCTGCTGGCCATGCCGCTCTCGGTGCAGAATGGGATGCTGCGGGTGGGCTCGCTGGTGGTCTCGGTGCTGGCTGCCATCATGGTGCTGCAGAACCGCCAGCCGGTGGCGCGGTTGCTGGCGGCGCCGCCGCTGGCAGAGGGCGAGGCGCCGGACCGCGCCCGGGCAATGATGCGCCGCCTGCGCGACATGCTGGCCGATGCTTGGCATGTGCTGGCCATCCTGTGGGTGGTGGCACTCTGGGCCACCTGGGCGATGGCGCTCAATTATGGCTTCGACCGGCTGCTGCGGGCCAGCGTGCTGACCGTGCTGGTGGTGGTGGTGGCCAAGCTGGCCGATGAGGCGACCCGCCGGCTGCTCGATGGCGCGTTTCGCATCAGCGCCGATTTCTCCAGCCGCTTTCCGGGGCTGGAGGGGCGGGCGAACCGGTATCTGCCGGGGCTGAAGGGGCTGATCGGCGTGCTGATCACGCTGGTGACGGTGGTGATGCTGCTGGAGGTATGGGGTCTGGACGCCTTCTCCTGGTTCCATCATGGCCGGGTGGGGGCCAGGCTGCTTGGCTCGATAACGTCGATCGCCATCACGCTGTTGCTGGCATTTTTGGTGTGGGAGGTGGCCAATGCGGCCATTGCCCGCCACCTCCATCGGCTTTCCGCCAATGCCGCCACCGCTCGCTCGGCCCGGGTGCGCACGCTGCTGCCCATGCTGCGCACGGTGCTGGGCATTGTGGTGACCATTTTCATCACGCTCAATGTGCTGGCCGAGATCGGGGTGAATGTGGCGCCGCTGCTGGCGGGTGCGGGTGTTATCGGCCTGGCCGTCGGCTTTGGCTCACAGACATTGGTGCGCGATGTCATCACCGGGGTCTTCCTGCTGCTCGAGGATGCGGTGGCGGTGGGCGATGTGGTGACGCTGGGCGGGCTGAGCGGCACGGTGGAGCAATTGTCCATCCGCTCCATCCGGCTGCGTGCGGTCAATGGCGATGTCCATATCGTACCTTTCTCGGCGGTGACGACGGTGACAAACCAGACGCGCGATTATGGCTATGCCATGATCGACCTCGTGGTGGATTACGAGGCGGATACAGACCTGGTGGCGGCGGCGCTGAGCGAGGTGGGCAGCGGGATGCGCGCTGATGATGCCTGGAGCGGAAGCATCATGGCGGCCATTGAGGTGATGGGCGTGGAGCGGATGAACGATATGGGCGTGGTGGTGCGGGCGCGGATGAAGACCGAGCCGGCGCGCCGCTGGGCGGTGTCACGCGAGTTGAACCGGCGGGTGAAGCAGCGCTGCGGCGAATTGGGGATTATGATCAGCCCGCCGGGGAAGGTGGTGCAGGTGCCACCGCCTCTGCCGGTGGTGTGATCACCTCCGGGCCCAGAACCTCTTCCACCGTGCCATCATGGATGATCCGCCCGCCATCCATGCGGATGACCCGGGTGCACCAACGGCGCACAATATCCATCGCATGGGTTGCCAGAACCAGGATTTCGGCGTCGCGCACCAGCACGGCGAGGCGCTCCTCGGCGCGGGCCATGAAATCGGCATCGCCGGCCAGGAACCATTCATCCATCAGCAGGATATCGGGCGCCATGGCGGTGGCCATGGCGAAGGCGAGGCGCACCTGCATGCCGGCAGAATAGCTGCGCACGGGAATATCGAGAAATTCGTCGAGGCCAGAGAAGGCCACAACCTCGACCGCGAGGGCCTTGGCCTGGGCATCGCTCAACCCGCGATACCAGGCGCGCAGGCGGATATTCTCGAAGCCCGTCGCCCAGGGGTCCATGCCGGCCATGGGGTCGATCAGGCTGCCGATTTCACCCTGCACCTCCAGGCGCCCGCCCACCGGGTCATAAATGCCGGCGATGGTGCGAAGCAGGGTGGATTTGCCCGCGCCATTGTGGCCGATCAGCGCCACACGCTCGCCGCTGGTGATGGTGAAATTCAGATCGCGCAGCGCCGCCACCACCACCCTGTCCTGCGCATCCTGCTCCACACGGCGCGAGGCGGCGGCGAAGAGGCGCTTTTTCAGGCTGCGTGAGCCCATATGATAGAGTGGAAAATCAACGTCCAGTCTCTCGGCCTTGATATATGCCATTATGTCAGACCCAGAAGGCGATACGGGAGCGGAAACGCACAAACAGGGCGAAGGCTGCACCGCATAGAATGGCGGAATAGGCCAGCGCCGCCAGCCAGATCAGGGGCGATACCCCGCCTTCCACCAGCGGCCCGCGCACAGTTTCCATCACCGCATAGACGGGGTTGAACGGCAGCCACTTCGCATTCTCACCCAGCAATTGGGGCTTCCAGATCACCGGTGAGACGAAAAAGGCGATCTGCATCAGCGAAGCCACGATGGGGCCTATATCGCGGAAGCGGGCCGACAGCATGCCAAACAGCACGGCCGCCGCCAGCGCATCCACCACGAAGAGCAGCAACCCCGGCAGTGCCCAGAGCGCTTCCGGCCCGGGCCAGGCATTACAGGCCAGGAAGACCAGCAGAATCAGGGGCAGGTTATGCGCCGCCACGATCATATTGCGCAGCACGCAGCGCAGGGCATGGACGCTGTAGGGCTGCGGCATTTGGCGGATGACGCCTTCCTGCTCGATAAGCGCGTTCGAGCCTTCATTGACCATGCCGGCAATCACGTTCCAGGTGATCAGGCTGACCGAGAGATAGGGCAGGTATTGCCGCAGTTCCAGCTTGAACAGCTGGGAATAGAGAAAGCCGAGTGAGACCAGCATCACTGCGGTGGACAGCGTCAGCCAGAACGGCCCGAGCACCGAGCCGCGATAGCGATTGCGGATATCCATCTGCGCCAGGGCCAGCGGCAGGCGCCAGCGGCCCAACCCCAAGGCCAGATCATCCAGCGCGCGGGCCAGCAGGCGCGGATTCGCGGCGTCTCGCACAGAAGGCGCCTGATGGGTGCTTAGCATATCCGCCATTTACCCCCAGGGCAGCGATGCGACTACCCCCGGATGCTTTTTCATGCACTGCCCACCCGCGCGGCCCAGGCCGCGATCACCGTGGCGGCCTGGGCAAAATCCTCCATCCGCATCGCCTCCAGCGGGGTGTGGCTGCCATTTTGGTTGCGCACGAAGACCATGCCGGCGGGAATTCCCGCCTGGGCGAAGGAGGCGGCGTCATGCCCGCCGCCGGATGGCATAATTTTATAGGGCACGCCCGTGGCCTCGGCCGCGGCGCGCATGCCATCCTGGATGGCCTGGTCCATCGGCGTGGCGGCGCTCTCGCCGCGCCCCACCACATCAATGGCAACACCGCGTGCGGCGCCGATTTCGGCCGCCAGACGGTCGATCTCGGCGAAAAACAGGTCGAGCGTCTCGACATGCGGGCTGCGCACATCGAGGGAGAATTCGATCTCTCCCGGGACCTTGCCGAAGCCCGCCTGGTCGGTGGTGTTGATGGTGCAGAAGGTCATCACCATGGGCCGGCCTTGCGCGTCCAGCACGCCCCAATAGAGGTCGAGCTTATGGGCGAATTCGGCCAGCGCCATGGCGGCGTCATGCCGATAGGCCCTGGGTGTGGCGCCGGAGTGGTTGTATTGGCCGGTGATGCGGCCCGCCCGCACCCGGCGATTGCCCGGCAGGGCGGTGACGATGCCGACCGGGATTTCCTCGTGGTCGAGCACCGGGCCCTGCTCGATATGCAATTCCAGATAGGCCGCGACATTGTGAGGGCCGAGCGCTGCGCGGCCGGCCTTGACCGCATCGGGGTCATAGCCCAGGGCGCGCATGTGGTGCTCGAGCGAGAGGCCGGTATCCTTGCGCAGGGCCTGGAGATTTTCCGCCGGGTAGCTGCCCAGCGCCATGCGGCTGCCGGGCAGGCCGGGGAACCAGGCGCCGCCCTCCTCGGCGCGGATCGCCATGACGGTGATGTCGCGCTGCGGCTGGAAGCCGGCCTGCACCATGCCTGCCACCACCGCCATGCCCGCCAGCACCCCGGCGGCGCCATCGAAATTGCCGCCCTGGGGCACGGAATCGAGATGGCTGCCCAGGATGATCTGCGGCAGCGTGCGGTCGCTGCCCGGCAGGGTCATGTACATATTGCCGGCGAAGTCATTGTGGATGGCGAGGCCGAGTTTTTCCGCCTCGGCACGGACCAGGGTATGGGCGATTTCCTCACCCGGGCCATAGGCCTCGCGGGTGACGCCGACGCCATCGAAGGTTTTTTCCCGCAAGGCGTCGAAAAGCCGGGCGGCGAGGGCGGTGTCGGGGCGAAGATTTGTGGCCATGTGGGCCTCCATGCGGGCGGGAGAGCCAGGGTAGCGCGGTGCGGGGCGGTGCCAAGCGGTCGGGGTGCGGAAAGGACTAGAGGCGCCGCGCCACCAATTCACGCTCATGCAGGCTTGCGCCCGACGGCCCGCCCCGTTATGGCCCGGCGCGAAACGCAGGGATCACTCACATGGCCATCGAACATACCTTTTCCATCCTCAAGCCCGACGCGACGCGCCGCAACCTGACCGGTGCGATCAACGCCGTCTATGAAAAGGCCGGCCTGCGGATCGTGGCGCAGAAGCGCATCCAGATGACCCGCGCCCAGGCCGAGAGCTTTTATGGCGTGCATCGCGAGCGCGGCTTTTTCAATGATCTTGTGAGCTTCATGATCTCCGGCCCCGTGGTGGTGCAGGTGCTGGAGGGCGAGAATGCCGTTCTCGCCCATCGTGACCTGATGGGTGCGACCAACCCGGCCAATGCCGCCGAGGGCACGGTGCGCAAGCTCTTCGCCGAGAGCATTGAGGCCAATTCGGTGCATGGCTCGGACAGCGCCGAGAATGCCGCGGTCGAGATCGCGTATTTCTTCTCGGGTTCCGAAATCGTCGGGTAAGGCTTTTTCGGCCGCCTCGGCCCGGGCGATGAGGGGTTGCCTCACCCGGGCCTGACATGGCCTGCTGGCCGCTTGCAAGTGTAACGCGGGGGCGGGGCAGGCCATGAGCATTATTCGATTTGCCGAGGAGGCTCGGCTCAGTGGCGCGGTGGCGCATGGCGGGGTGCTCTACCTCGCCGGCCAGGTGGCGGATGATGCGAGCCTTGATGCCGAGGGGCAGACTGCGGATATTCTGGCGCAGATCGACGCCTTGCTGGCGGCGGCCGGGACGGACAAGTCCTGCCTGCTGAGCGCCACCATTGTTCTGGCCGATATTACCGATGCGACGGCGATGAACCGCGCCTGGGACCGCTGGCTGGACCAGGGAAACAAGCCCGCGCGGATGACCATTCAGGCCGCCTTGGTCGATCCTGCCTGGCGGGTGGAGATCACCGGCATTGCGGCCATCCCGGCCCCGTCCGGGAGCCAGGATGGCTAAGGAGCGCAGCCAACGCCGCACCGCCCTTCGCAGCGGGGCGATCACCCTTGGGCTGATGCTGCTGGTGGCGGCGGCGGCGGGGGATCATGGCTGGCTGTTCTCGGCGGCGGCCCTGGTGGTGGCGGGGCTGGCCATTGGCGGGCTTTATCTGGTCTTCCCGCATGGGCCCTTATTCGCGTTGGGCGTGGCCAATGGGCTGGCGGTTTATATGTGCCTTTATGTGGTGATTGGCCGAAGCGCCTTTCCCCATGCGCTGGGCTGGGCGCTGCCGATTGGTTTTCTCATGCCCGTGGCGGCCTTTGTCGGCACTTGTTGGCTCAAGCGGGGGGAATTGGTGGCGCTGGCCTCCAGGGGGCTTGATGATGCCGATCTGGCGCATTTGCCGCGGGTGCTGCGCTGGCTTGCGATGTGCGGCCTGGTGGGCGTGCTGGCATTGGCCTCGCCGTTTAATCGTGAAGGGCCGGAGAGCCAGACCCTGGTGCTGATGATCGCCATGGCGGCGATCTCGGTTATTTCCGTCATCGCGGTGCGCGATGTGGTGCGGCTGCTGGTGGATGTGGCGGCGATTCTGACCCTGGTGACGGCGCGGATCCGGTTTCTCGCCGTGCCGATGGCGACCTATGTCAGCCTCTTCGCGCTCTTGGCGATGATATTTGGCTGCCTGTATCGCATTGCCGATGCGCTCAGTGAGGGCCCGCTGTTTCAGAAGCTGGGGCATATGGGCCGGCTCGATTTTTCTGAGGCGCTGCATTTCTCCATCGTGACGCTGGCCACCGTGGGCTATGGCGATATTTTGCCGGTGGATGATGGGGTAAGGATTTTGGCGGCGATTGAGATGCTGGTGGGCCAATTGCTGCTGCTTTTTGGTTTTTCAGAGATCATGCGCAGCCGCAGCCATGGGCGGGCGGAGTAGGGCGAATCATCCAGCATTTGGGTGATTTCGCCTCCAGCCAACATCCTCTAGCATCTCTCCCATTCAAAGGAACGGAACACCATGCTCGTTGAACAACGCACCTACACGCTGCATCCCGGCACGGCCGGCCAGTATCTCAAGCTCTATGAGACCGAGGGCATGGCGATCCAGAAGCCCATTCTGGGCCGGCTGGTGGGCTATTATCAGACCGAATTCGGCACGCTGAACCAGGTCATACATATGTGGGCCTATGAGAGCCTCGATGAGCGTGCCGCCAAGCGTGCCCGCCTGGGCGCTGATCCGGCCTGGCAGGCCTATATCGGCAAGACCCGGCCGCTGATCATCACGCAGGAAAACAAGCTGCTCATTCCAGCCCCCTTCCTGACGGTGAAGTGGCAGGACTGAGCGCTTCGTGCCGCCGCACGCGCGCATTCTGGTGACTGGCGCTGCCGGCTTCGTCGGTGGCCATCTTCGTGATGCCCTGCGCTTGGCTTTTCGGGATGCTTGGCTGGTCGCTGCCATCCATCGCCGCCCGGCGATGGGCTGGGATGAGAGTGTGACCCTCGACCTCACCGATGCGGCGGGGCTGGCGGCGCAATTGGCGGCGATCGCCCCCGATGCGGTGGTGCATCTGGGTGCCCAGGCCAATGTGGCGCAGAGCTTTCGGGATGTGGCCGCAACTTGGGAGGCCAATCTCACCGCCACCCTCAACCTGGGTACGGCATTGCTGGAGGCCCGGCCGGCATGCCGGCTGCTATTTGCCTCCACCGGCGAGATCTATGGGCTGAGCTTCCAGCAGGGCGTGGCGCTGAATGAGAATGCGCCGCTGGCACCCGGCAACCCTTACGCAGCGGCCAAGGCGGCGGCGGATATCGCGCTAGGTGAAATGGCGCTGCGCGGGCTGGCCGTGGTGCGGATGCGGCCCTTCAACCATGTGGGCCCCGGTCAGTCCGAGGGCTATGCGGTGGCGGCCTTTGCCCGGCAGATTGCGCTGATCGAAGCTGGGCGGCAGCCGCCGGTGATGGCGGTGGGGGCGCTGGAACGCTGGCGCGATTTTCTCGATGTGCGTGATGTCTGCGCTGCCTATGCGAAGGCTCTGGCCCAATGGGAGAGGCTGCCCAATGGCATTGCGCTCAATATTGCCTCGGGGGTGCCGCGGCGGATTGGCGATGTATTGTCGGGGCTGCTCGCCCGTTCAGCCGTGGCGATGCGGGTGGAGGAGGCAGCGCATGCGCTCAGGCCAAATGACGTTATCCGCTCGCTGGGCGATGCCAGCCGGGCCAGCACGATGCTGGGCTGGCAGCCCGAGATCGACTGGGAGATGACGCTGGATGATGTGCTGGCGGATTGGCGGGCGCGGGTCTGACCCCGCGCCGTGCAGGGCGACCTGCGCGGGCTACGCCTTGCGGAGCAGGTCGCGCAGCCCTGCCGCCACAGCGTCGAGCGCCGCCATTGCGGCATCAATGCCCTGTGGCGCGGCGTCGTCACCGTTCAGGCCGGCACCGTCATCGCTCAGCAGCCGCTGCACGCCCTTGATGGTGTAGCCCTGGCTATAGAGCAGGCCAGAAATCCGCCGCAGCAGGGCGATATCCTCTGGCCGATAATAACGCCGCCCGCCACCGCGCTTGAGCGGCTTGAGCTGTGGGAATTTTCCTTCCCAGAAGCGCAGCACATGCTGCGGCACGTTCAGCTCCTCAGCCACCTCACTGATGGTGCGGAAGGCCTGGGCGGCCTTTTTGGCACGAGGTTCGGGGGAGGGGGAATCAGGCAGCAGATCGGGCATCAAGGCCTGCGATGTCATTCATCAGCTCCGGAGCGCGGCAGCGGCTCGTGGTTGATGCGGGCCTTGAGCATCTGGCTGGCGCGAAAGCTCAGCACCTTGCGCTGCGTGATGGGCACTTCCACCCCGGTCTTGGGGTTACGGCCAATGCGCTGGGACTTCTGCCGCACCGCGAAGGTTCCAAAGGCAGAGATCTTCACCGCCTGCCCCTGCCCCAGTGCTGCGGTCATGCGCAGAAGAACGGCCTCCAGCAAGGCCGCCGATTCGTTACGGGAGAGGCCGACCTCAGCATAAATAGCTTCCGCCAACTGCGCTCTGGTGAGTGTTTGCATCGTCAAACAAAGGCCCTGCAAGTGTATGAGTGGACAGCAAAGCCTCGTTGTGGGGAAAAGGTCAACCTTTGCTTTTCAACGCCGTCTGCCGCTGCGTTTTCAGCCAGCGCGCAGCGCCGAACGCGCCTCAGCCACTGAGCGAAGCGTCGCCAGCCATTCTGCCATAGCTTGCTGCGAGATAGCGGGCAGGCGGGCAATACGCTGGGCCACGCCTGTCAGATCACCATCGGCCAGGGCACGCCGTGCAGCATTGATCTCAACCTCGGCAGCGGCGCTCCATTCCGTTTCCGGCGCACGGCGAAGCGTGGCCAAGGCGCTCACATGCGACCAAGCCGTCTCCACCATGCCGATTCGGGCATGGGCGGCGTTGCGGGCGGAACGCGCTGCCTCTTCAAAGCCCTGGCTGAGCTGCGCGGGGGTCGGGGCGCCAACGGTTGCAAAACGCAGCAAAGGCGCGGGCGGCGCGGGCATGATGGAGAGGATGGGGCCGAGCGGGCGGCCGGCATTGAGGGCAGTGCGCAGCGCCTCCTCCGTCACCCGCGAAAGCAGCCGTGCCTCGAGCTGAGCGAAGCGGCGCTCCAGTTCGGCAGCCGATGCGGTGAGCCCGGCGTCGATGCGGCGATTGCCCTCAGTCTCGGCCTGAGCGAAGCGGCTCTCCAACAATTGCTCGAGCGAGGTGGCGGCGCCGGCCTGGCCCGTGGTGCCGCCGGAGGGTAGCCGGGCGATCACGCCCTCGATCGTGTCCAGCCGCTGACCCAATTGCGCCAGCCGGGCATCATCGGCGCCGGAGGCTGCGCGATCCTGGCCTGGGCGGATGGCCAGTATCACCACCAGCAAGACCAGGCAGCCACCGATGGCGGGCAGCGCCCAGCTGGAGAGGGTCTGACGCTTGTTTGGGCCAGTGCCCGGTGTGGAAACGCTGGGAGAGGGTGTTTTGGTCATGGGTGGGGTCCTAGCAGCTGCAGCAAGGTGTCATGGTCCGGGCAGCTGGCCACTTCGATTCCCCGCCAAGGCAGGTCGGCCAGCACCTCGGCGACACGTGGGCTGATGGCAATGGCGCGGACAGCCGACGCTTTTGCCGCGAGCCCAGCATCTCGCAACTGCGTGATACAACAGGCCGCCGAGCGCGGCGAGAGAAAAAGCGCCTGTGATACTAGGTCGTTATATACCGCCATCTGGGCTTCGGCCGGCAGGGCGGCGGCAGGCTCGGCGGCATAGGCCAGGCGGCGATGCACGGTGAAACCGGCGTCCCGCAGGTCTTGCGCGAGATCCAGCGCATAGCCCTGCCCCACAGCCAGCAGCAGCCGGCCATCGGCCGGGCGCAGCCGGGCCCGCACCAGCGCCAGCAGCGCCGCGGCATCGCCGGCGGCTGCGGTGACATGGGTGTGACCATAGGCGCGCGCCTGCGCCGCGCTGGCTTCACCCACCGCAAAGACTGGGGGGCCGAGTGGGAGGCTGGCGGCGGCGGCGCGGCTGGTGATGAGCATGGCCTGCACCGGGGGCGCCGCCAGGGCGCGCGGGCGCAGCACAAGCGCGGGGGCCAGCACCGGCTGCCAGCCCAGCGCGGCCACGGCGGCGGCGGTCTCGGCACAGCCGGGCTCCGGCCGCGTGATCAGCACACCGCGCGGCGGCGTTTTAGGCAAAGACATCGGCCGGGCTATCGGCGCGCAATTCGTCGCCCAGCGCCTCGCCCAGCGCCACGGCGTCCTCGGCCTCGCCCTCGATCGCGCGGCGGAGGATGAAGCTGCCATCGGCGCGCGCCGTCAGCCCATCCAGCCGCAGCCGGCCATTGGGCAGGATGCGGGCATAGCCGCCAATGGGGGTGCGGCAATTGCCATCGAGTGCGGCGAGCAGCGCGCGCTCGGCCCGGCTGACGGCGCGGGCCTCGGGGTCCTCCACGGCGGAGAGAAGTTCATGCAATTCGGCATCACGGGCGCGCACGGTGACGCCCACAATGCCCTGGCAGGCGGCGGGCAGCATGATCTCGGTGGGCAGGATGACCGCGGCCTCGGCCTCCAGCCCGAGGCGCTTCAGCCCGGCGAGGGCGAGCAGCGAGCCGGCAAAGGCGCCCGAGCGGACCTTGGAGAGCCGGGTCTGCACATTGCCGCGAATGGTCTCGACCCGCAGATCGGGCCGCAGCGCCAGAAGCTGGGCCTGGCGGCGCAGGCTGGCGCTGCCGACCAAGGCGCCCTGGGGGAGGCTGGCGAAGGGGTTTTTCGGATCCGCCCCGCCTTGGGGCAGGATCAGCACGTCGCGCGCATCCTCGCGCCTCAGGGTGCAGGCCAGCACCACGCCGGCAGGCAGTTCGGTTTCCAGATCCTTCAGCGAATGCACCGCGAAATCGATCCGGCCATCGAGCAGCGCCTCATGGATTTCGCGGGCGAAGAGGCCTTTGCCGCCGATTTCGGACAGGGGGCGGTTCTGAATGGCGTCGCCGGTGGTGGCGATGGCGTATTCACGAAAGGCGTCGAGCCCGCGCAGCACCGGGCAGACCGCCATGATCTGCTCAAGAAACGCCCTTGTCTGCACCAGGGCCAGCGGGCTGCCACGGGTGCCCACGCGCAGCGGCAGGCCCAACATGCCGGAATGCGTGCGCGAAGCTTCGGGGCTGGAGGTGGCGGATGACATCGCGGGGCTATAGAACCGCAACACAATGAACAAAAGGGCACCCATCCTCGGAATCGAAACCAGCTGCGACGAAACCGCCGCCGCGGTGCTGGACGCGGATGGCCGGATTTTGGCCGAGGCGGTGTATTCACAGCTGCAGGAGCACGCGCCCTTTGGCGGCGTGGTGCCCGAGGTGGCGGCACGCGCCCATCTGGCGCGGCTGCCCGGGCTGGTGCGGGGCGTGATGGCCGAGGCGGGGCTGGGCTTTGCCGAACTCGGCGCGGTGGCGGCGACGGCGGGGCCGGGGCTGATCGGCGGTCTGATCGTCGGCGCCACCTATGCCAAGGGTGTTGCCATGGCGCAGGGGCTGCCTTTTGTGGCGGTCAACCACCTCGAAGCCCATGCGCTGACCGCCATGCTGACCGAGCCTGGCACGCGCTTTCCCTATTTGCTGCTGCTGGTCTCGGGCGGGCATTGCCAATGCGCGGCGGTGCGGGGGCTGGGGGATTATCGCCGGCTTGGCAGCACGCTGGATGACGCGGTGGGCGAGGCGTTTGACAAATCGGCCAAGCTGCTGGGCCTGCCCTGGCCGGGTGGGCCGGCGCTGGAGCGGCTGGCCGTGAGCGGCGACCCACGCGCGGTGCCCCTGCCCCGCCCGCTGCTGGGCCGTGCAGGCTGTGATTTTTCCTTCAGCGGCTTGAAGACCGCCGTCTCCCGCGCGGTGCAGAAGGGTTTTGCCGCGGCGGATATCGCTGCTGGTTTTCAGGCCGCCGTGGCCGATGTGCTGGCCGATCGGGTGCGCCATGCGCTGCGGATGATGCCCGAGGCCACGGCGCTGGTGGTGGCCGGCGGTGTGGCCGCCAATGGCGCGGTGCGGCAGGCCCTGGCGGGCGAGGCCATGCGGGCGGAGCTGCCGCTGCTGGCGCCGCCCATCCGGCTTTGCACCGATAATGCGGTGATGGTGGCCTGGGCCGGGTTGTTGCGCCTGCGCGCGGGGCTGACGGATGGTTTTGACCATGCGCCGCGGCCGCGCTGGCCGCTGGAGGAATTGTCGCCCGCAGGCTGAGAGCATGATCCGGTGAGGCTGCGGTGCAATGCACCTCAAATCTGCATGGCTGGGCGGCCGGGCAATGGACGATAGCCTTCGGGCGCGGGCACGGGCGGGATATTGGGCGGCGGCGAGGCGCGCAGCGCCAGCAAGGCGCCGGCGGCAAATTCGATCGCCGCGCGCCATTCGGCCGGGGTATCGGCGGTGCGCACGATGATCTGCACATAGCGGTCCACCACGCTGCCCATGCAATGCGCCATGATGCTGGGCGGGCCGGGATCGGTGGTTTCCAGCGTCCAGCAGCGCAGCAGGGCCTCATTGTCGCGGCGGATGGTGGAGGCGTTGCGCACACTGACCTGCACCTGCCGGACCGTGGCGGCCAGCCGCGCGCCGTCCAGCGCCTGGCTGAAGGCCAGGGCGAAGGCTGGGCTGTCTGGCCCCGGCGCGCCCAAGGGGTCGGATTGCTCGGGCACCTCCACCACGCCACGCCCCGGCCCGGCGGGCTGTTGGTAGATGTTGAAAGAGCCCCTCAGCGCGCCCTGCACGGTCAGCACCGTGGTCGGTCCTGTGCGGTGATAGCTGCCGATGATGTCAGGCAGGGGCTGGGCGGCGGCATCGCGCGCGGCCAGCGTGACCGGCGCCTGACAGGCCGCGAGCGGCAGCAGGAGGAGGGCGAGGCAACTTCGTCGCATTCAGCAGAAATGGCGGCCTGCCAGACCTTTCGCAATGGCACAAAACCCGCTTGTGATCGGCGACGAGTTGGAAAGAGACATGATGCGCATCGCGGTGATCGGAACCGGTGTTGCCGGCAGCCTGCTGGCTGACATGCTGCATGGGCAGCAGGGCATCAGCATCGATGCCTTCGACCGGCTGGCGCCGGGCGAGGCGGCGGAGGCGGGCACCGGCCTCAATGTCGGGCCCAATGCGATGAAGGCGCTCAGGCTGCATTTGCCCGAGCGCCATGCGGCGGTGCGCGCCGCCGCCCTGCCCTGGGCGCGCTGGACGATTGAGATGGCGGATGGCGAGAGGCTGTTTGACCTGGATCTGGCCGAAGTGGCGGAGGAGCCGGGGATCAGGCTGCGCTGGTCGGCGCTTTATGACGTGCTGCGGGCGCCGGTGGCGGGGCGCACGCGGCGGGGCTGCACGCTGGAGGCTTTGGAAGAGGATGCCCAAGGGCGGCTGGTGCCGGTGCTGCGCGAGGGCGGCGGGTTGATCCGCCCCGGCGGTTATGACCTGTTGGTGGCGGGCGATGGGCGCTATTCGGCGCTGCGCGCCATCACCCTGGGCGCGCCGAAATCCCGCCTGCATGGCGTGGCCATGACCCGGCTTCTGGTGCCCGATGCCTCGGGCGCGCCGCTGGATGATTATGGCCAGTGGTTCAATGGCGCGGCGCGGTTGCTGGCCTATAAATTGCCGGATGGGGCTGCCTATATTGCGGGCAGTGTGCCGCTGGATGCGGCTGAGGCGGATATTCCGGAGGCAGCCCGCAGCGCTGAGTTTCAGCACGCGCTTTATACCCCGCCAGGGCGCATCGCCCCCGCCATGGCCTGGATGCGTGACATGCTGGTGGAGCATGCGCCCCGGCTGCATTGGGCGCGGCTGCAGGAAAGCCCGCTGGAACGCGCGGCGCTGGATGGCCGGGTGCTGCTGCTGGGCGATGCCGCGCATGCCATGGTGCCCACGCTGGGCCAGGGCGCCACCCAGGCGGTTGAGGATGGCGTGCTGGCCGGCGCGGTGCTGCGCGCGGGCGGCGGGCCGGAGGCGGTGGCGCGGCTGCGTGACCCTCGGGTGGAATGGGTGCAGCAATTCAGCCTGGAGGCCAGCGACACGCTGCTGCCGGGCTTCTCGCCTTTGGCGCGGGAGGCGCGGGCGGGGTCGTTGGCGAAATCGGGGGTGGATTTCATGGCCAGTTTGCGCCGGCTTTATACGGATGTGCCTGGGCCTGAGGCGGTCAAAGCGGCGCTGGTTTAGCCGGCCTGCCGCCCTACCCTGCGGCCGATTTCCTGCGCCAGCCGCGCCTGCTCGGCCACGAAAGCGGCGAAGGCGGCGGGCGGCATGGCCACACCCTCCAGGCCCAGCGTGTCGAATTGCTGGCGCACCTCGGGGTCGCTGATCGCGCTCGCCACCGCGGCATGGACGCGGGTGGTGATGGCGGGGGCGACGCCGGCGGGCATCCAGAGGCCGAACCAGTTTACCACCTCGAAGCCGGGCAGCCCGGCCTCGGCCATGCTTGGCACCTCGGGCATGCCGGCCCAGCGGCGGGCGCCGGTCAGCGCGATGGCGCGCAGGCGGCCGGTTTGGACATGCTGCTGGGCGATCTGCGTGCCGACGAAGAACATGTCCACGCGGCCGGCGAGGAGGTCGGTCACCGCCTCGGCCACGCCGCGATAGGGCACGGAGAGGATATCGGTGCCGGTCATGCTCTTCATGATCTCGGCCGGGATATGGCTGGCGGTGCCATTGCCAGCATTTCCATAGGTCAGCCGGCCTGGGTCGCGCCGGGCGAGGGCCAGAAGTTCCGGCAGCGTGGCCACGGGCACCGAGGGGTGGACCACCAGCACCTGGCCGAAATTCTGCGCGGCGAGGGTGACATGGGTAAAATCCTGCACCGGGTCATAGGTCACATTGTCGTTGAAGGGCGGGATATTGGTGTGGCTGGCGGTGGTGAAGAGCCAGGTGAGGCCATCGGCCGGCTGGCGGGCGAGATAGGCGGTGCCCACCAGCCCGCCGCCGCCGGCGCGG
>Ga0209085_1001161_pt1 | contig 16798 bp, 8 predicted proteins | sample C_131016_EF_Meta_FD_187310 | JGI IMG/M metagenome (GOLD analysis project Ga0209085, IMG submission 187310) | Freshwater microbial communities from Lake Croche, Canada to study carbon cycling - C_131016_EF_MetaG (SPAdes) (version 2) | ecosystem: Environmental > Aquatic > Freshwater > Lake | place...
AGGCTATGCATTTGCATTTAGCCCTGGTGCATATATTACACGTTCACCATATCTAGCAGATTGTTCATCAATTCACGAGTTCAGTTATAATCAAATGACTGCTCCAATTGATCGCAATGCTGGCAATCCATTTATGCCAATGGGTCAGGGAAATTTATATGCTGATGGTTCGGTTCTTGATAAAGATTCTCCATTAAGTTCAGTCGTTGTTGACTCTTTTACTGCTATCAATCCTAATGGCGTTGGTTATGCGGTTGTAAATGATTCATTGGTACAATTGGTATCTGTATTCACTAACTGGTCAAGAGTAGGCGTATGGACCCATCTTGGCGGTCAGGTAACAATTACTAACTCAAACTGTTCATTTGGTGACTATGCATTTGCATCTACAGGCTTTCGTTATTCAGTTAAAATTGACAGTGTATTGAATCCTAGTAATATAATATCTGCGCCTATTTTTGCTAATTATCTCAAAAACGATTCTGATAGCATTGTATCAAGTTTGATGTCAACGAGATATCCAACAATCACAGGATATAATAACTATATAAATACTCCTGCATTAGCAAATCTTACTAGCCGTGACACATATACACTTCTTAATGAATTGGTTGACGATTTAAAGAGTGGACAAGATAAAGGTTCCATATTCTTTACATATGGTCTATATACGTCAAACACATCTAGTGGTCAAATACAATTTATTGCTAATACAGCATATAAACAAATTTATATTGATTGTTGGGAACAACTTCGTCAAGAAATTGTGGCAAGAGCACCTAGTTATGCTGGCAGTGAAGCTGGTGCGCCAGCTATGGTAGGAGAACTTATTTCACTTATCAAAACTGTTGTTACTAATCCAACACCATATACAACAACATTCCGTTCACGCATTGAAGCATCTGGTGAACAATTCTCATATGCTGGCTCTGGCGTTAACTATAATTCATTGCCATACTCACAACGTGGTACAACTAATGCGCCTGATCCAAGAACTGCTATATACAAAGCAGACGGCGGCGTTGTGTTTGCTACATTTTCAACAGAACAAGGTGATACATACCTTGGTGAAGATATCAGAGTAGATTTTGAAAGAAGCGTTATTGAAGGACAAGCTTTTTCTCGTGGTGTTCAGAATATTGTTCTTCCATTAATCGTCGGAATAGGAGGCTAAATTGGCTTTAAGTAATACAGTAATTGAATCAGCAAAACCACCATTAAACTTATTTGAAGTTTCACGCAAAGAACTTCAAGGAAGTGGTTATTTCACTATTCTTGAGGTTCCTCGTTGGAAAATTCGTGCTAATGGCCCAATTCCTGAAAGTTATGTAAATACTGCTGCTATTATGACAGGTCTTACAGTAACTAATCAACACACTTCTGATATCACAGTCTCTGCGAAAATTATTAGTACAGATGCACGTTCATATACTATTTTAAAATCTGCTCCTATTCCAACAAATGACTTTCTTTATATTTCTTTTGATAGACAAGTTCTATTAAGTGGCGAAAAACTACAAATTGCTTGCGATAGTAATTCAAACCCATCTGCAAATCACGCTACTGTGCACTTCTCATATATTATTAATCAGCGTGAAGTATACCCGGAGTACTGATAAGTGAGCGGATTAAAATATAACTCAGGAAAAACTAGTTCAATCGGCCAAGCTACTATCGTAGACAAGGCAACAATTGATCCTGCACTTTATGAAGGTACTATTATATATGGCACTGACAAACAAATATATTTTTCAAACGGAAGTACATGGAATATTTTTGCCAAATCAGATTTTTCATATAGTGCAAACAATTCTTCTTACGCATATGGCAAACAGGAATCTCAACTATCGGTTGCAAATGCTGTATATGCACAAACAGCAAACAATTCAACATACGCATACGGCAAAGAAGAGAAAAATTTATCAGTAAACTCGGCGGTTTTTGCAGTCAATTCAAATTTTTCATATACTGCAAACAATTCTTCTTACGCATATGGCAAACAAGAATCACAGCTATCAGTAGCTAATGCTGTATACGCACAAACAGCAAACAATTCAACATACGCATACGGCAAACAAGAAACTCAACTTTCTGTAGCTAATGCTGTATACGCACAAACAGCAAACAATTCAACATACGCATACGGTAAACAGGAATCACAACTTTCCGTAAATTCAGCCAATAATTCTTCTTATCTTCTTGGTCGCACATGGACATCGCCCGGTGATATTGGTACTTCTTCGTCAAGTAATGGTATTTTTAATGACTTAAAAGTATTAAATAATCTATATGTTAATGGATCATTGACATATGTCAATACTTCAGTTACGACAACAAATAATACTTTTATTATTTTAAATGATTATCAACAAACTCCATTTAATGATGTTGGATTCATTTTTCAACGTTATAAACCATTATTAAATCAAAATGACTATAATATAGCATTATATTGGGATGAAGCTTCCAAAAAACTTATTATTGGTACAGCCAATACTGTAGTTTATACCGATACTCAAAATGTTAATATAAAAACTGCTTTCCTTACTGCAAGTGAAAATGGTGATATTACAATTGATGGTAGATTAATTTCTAATACAGCAACAATTAATACAGCAACAGTCAATACAGCAACAGTCAATAGACTAACAATTAATGCCGTTACTGCAAACGGATCAATTGGCAATTATCGTCAAGTGCTAGCTTCTAATGGAAATAGCGGCACTTTTTGGACCTCACTTGATTCGCCTGTCATTATTGCAAGTGATAATACTTCTTCGACAAAATATTATTTACCAATGTCAAACGCCACGTCTGGCGCTTGGACAAACGCAGTCATTTCTGATGCTCGATTATCATTCATTCCATCAACTGGTACTCTGACGGCTAATCAAGGAGCTTTCACCGATTCTTTTGTAAGTTCAAATAGTTATATCAATAAATTGGTTGCAAATGGTTCAATTGGTGGATTGGGGCAAGTTCTACTTTCAAATGGTGCAGGTATATATTGGGAAAATAGCTTAGTTATTGCTTTAGGTGCCGGATATGGATTATCATCAAATAATACCCACTATCAAGTTAATGCCAACACTGGAATTATTGCTAATACAAGTGGTACTTTTGTAAACTCTGCATACATTGCAACGATCACTGCAAATAACTCAACATATGCTTATGGTAAAGAAGAGAAAAATTTATCAGTAAATTCTGCTGTTTTTGCAGTCAATTCAAATTTTTCATATACTGCAAATGTTGCTAACTATGCAAATGCTGCAATAAATTCAAATAATTCTTCTTATCTTCTTGGTTATACATGGAGTTCTCCTCCAGAAATTGGTTCTACTACAGCAAACACTTCACGTTTTTCAAACACAACAGTTGATAAAGCGCATATTAGTTCTTTGTCTGCAAATGGTTCTTTTGGGCAAAGCGGCCAAGTTCTTACATCAAATGGTACTGGTGTATATTGGACTTCAAACATTCTTGGCGCTGGTCTTGTATTAGCTCAAAACAATACAAGCACTTCGACTTGGTACTTACCAATGACAAATGCCATATCTGGAACATGGTCAAATGCGGTCGTTTCTGATAACAAACTTTCATTTGTCCCATCAACTGGCACATTAACCACTTCGGCTGCAAATATAACGAAGGCATCTATTGCCAACGCAGCAATTACTTCAATTTTTGCCAACAATTCTAGTGGTTCTTCTGGTCAAATTCTAGCATCAAATGGTTCCGGTGGAATTTATTGGTCAGCAGATAATAACACAACTTATGATCTAAAAACTGTTGCTAATACTTATGTAAATCTTGGTATATTACGTCTTACTAGTTCAACATCAGTTGATGATGATGTTTATTTTACTGGTGTTGGTACAACTGTTGTTCGTTCTGATTCCGGTCAAATATACATTGAAACACAAGATCAATATGTTGGAACTGTAACCTCTATCTCAAGTGGTAATGGTCTATTCGGCAGTGATATTACAACATCAGGCACTCTTAATGTTGGCGCTGGTTATGGTATTTCTGTAAATAGTGATTATGTATCGGTAAATGCTAATAATGGTTTGGTCGCAAATAGCACTGGTCTATGGGTAAATACTGACTTTATCAAAGAGATAAGTAAAGTTTCATCTGTTTCAAATGCAGATAAACTTAATAGTAAAGAAGAAAAAGACCTTAATGTTAATAATGCTATATATGCAAATAGTACAACTTATTTTGGTGGCAAAACTGTCGCTGACTGGGCAAATACTGCATTAGGCAATACATCTGCTGATTATACATGGACTGGAAAAAATACTTTTAATCGCTCAATATTCATGGGCAATACAACATCAAGTTATATTGAATGGAATGATGCTGGACTAGGTGCTCCTTCTGCTTCTGCATCATGGAGCACTGGCACTAAACTTGCTCTATGGGAAAAGACAGGCACATCTGATGTTGGTTACGGCATTGGTATTGAGTCTAACGCAATCTGGTATAGTGCTAATAGTACTTCTTCATCTCATAAATGGTATGCTAATAACAATACGGTTATGGTTGCTAATACCACTGGCCTATTTGTAAATGGTCAAATCTATGGCACTTTGAATACTACGGTATTGAATGCAAACAATTCAGCAAATTTAAACGGCAAAAAGGAAGCTGAACTTTATGTAGCAAATGCCGTATATGCAACAACTGCTGGTACTGTAGCAAATGCTACATTTGCAACAACTGCAAATAATTCATATAATTTAAATGGCAAAAAGGAAGCTGAACTTTATGTAGCAAATGCCGTATATGCAACAACTGCAAATAATTCATATTATTTAAATGGCAAACCAGAAAGTCAACTTTCTGTAAAAAAAGCTGATACTGCTGATAGTGTTCCTAGCAGTGGTATTGACGGTACTGTTTCCAGTGCAAACAATTCAGCAAATTTAAACGGCAAAAAGGAAGCTGAACTTTCTGTAGCAAATGCCGTATATGCAACAACTGCTGGTAGTACTTTAACTGCAAACAATTCAGCAAATTTAAATGGCAAAAAGGAAGCTGAACTTTATGTTGCAAATGCCGTATATGCAACAACTGCTGGTTCTGTAGCAAATGCTACATTTGCAACAACTGCAAATAATTCATATAATTTAAATGGCAAACCAGAAAGTCAACTTTCTGTAAATACAGCATTAGGCGCAAACAATTCAGCAAATTTAAATGGCAAAAAGGAAGCTGAACTTTATGTAGCAAATGCCGTATATGCAACAACTGCTGGCAGTATTCTTAGCAGTGGTATTAGCGGCACTGTTCTCAGTGCAAACAATTCAGCAAATTTAAACGGCAAAAAGGAAGCTGAACTTTATGTTGCAAATGCCGTATATGCAACAACTGCTGGCAGTGCAACAACTGCAAACAATTCAGCAAATTTAAACGGCAAAAAGGAATCTGAACTTTATGTAGCAAATGCCGTATATGCAACAACTGCTGGTAGTATTCTTAGCAGTGGTATTAGCGGCACTGTTTCCAGTGCAAATAATTCAGCAAATTTAAACGGCAAAAAGGAAGCTGAACTTTCTGTAGCTAATGCTGCGCTTCTTAATAGTCAGAATAGTGCATATTATACAAATGCTACTAATCTAAATGCTGGCCTTGTACCAACTGCACGTCTAGCTAGTGGTACCGCCGATCCTACCACCTATCTGAGAGGTGATCAGACATGGGCAGCAATTTCAAGTCCAACAACTTGGGGTTCTAATATTACATGGACTGGCGGCGTTGGTGTTTTTATTGCTGGAGAAAGTAGCTTTGATCTTCAAGAAGGTGGCACTTTTGGTGTAATAGATACTGGTGTTTCACAATACGCTATCAAGGCTCCTTATGGTTTACAAGTGCAAATTGGTGAAGCTGGTACTCGTGGTCTATATGTATATGGTGCAATTACCGCAACTGGCAATATCACTGCTTATTCTGATGAAAAAATCAAGAAGAATGTAAAAGTTATTCCTAATGCTCTTGATAAGGTATCTCGAATTCGTGGTGTTACCTTTGAAAGAACTGACATTGAAAGTGATAAACGCTATACTGGTGTTATCGCTCAAGAGATTGAAGCAGTTCTTCCTGAAGTTGTTCAAGAAGATTCAAAGGGTATCAAAACTGTTGCATATGGCAACATCGTTGGCCTGTTAATTGAAGCCATCAAGGAACTCAAGGCAGAAATTGAAGAATTAAAATCAAAATAAAGGATATATAATGTCAACCAAGCCATTATGGGAATCGACACGTGATTTACATCATGCATGTGAAGCACATAAAGTAGGTGGCGCAATGTCAACTGGAAAGCCACCAAAAATTTGGTACAAGGCTTGGCTGATGGCTTTATATCAAATTCATTCAGCAGTTGATCCTAGTATGCCAAAATGCCTTGATCGTACTATGAGGATTTTTAAAGACCTTCAGAATATGGAAGATCAACCTGAAGTCAAACTTCTTAAGTCTGCTGCTGCTTATGCCTCTTCTCTAAAAGGTGAAAAATCTATTGCTGGGGCTGCTTATGTTCTCACTGGCGCTCATTTAATGGGTGGTGAAATTATGAGAAGAAGACTAGAAGGCTTTCCTACACTTCACTTAGAATGGGATGACCGTAAAGAAGCATTGGCTGTTCTACAATCTTATCGCACTCGTGATGATATTACTCAAGAGGCTAGAGATTGTTTTCAAGCTTTGTTGAATGTTATGGATGAAATAGAGTCTTTATATACTCTATAATATTTTATGCTAAAATATATTCGCTCTAGTTCTCAATAGATAAATACTAAAGACACTAATTCAGAAAAAGAGTAATTGAATGGCCATCAAAAGCAATATTGTAATTGATCAAGGCAGTGACTATGAAGTCACGGTTAATGTAAAAGACGCAAACAATTATCCTGTAACTCTTAATGGTTTTACAGGTGCTGCACAGATGCGTAAACATTACACTTCACTGACATCTTATTCGTTTGGCGTAACTGTCACATCAAGCACTGGTGAGGTAACACTTTCTATGCCAGCAAACACGTCAAATTATATTTCTCCAGGTAGATATGTCTATGATTGTGAATTGACTTCAAGTTCTAACACAAAGCTTAGAATTCTTGAAGGTATCGTAACAGTAACACCACAGGTAACAAGATAATGACAGATATCATAAACTTACCTAAATCAAGTTTCAACATTACCGTTAAAAAGGTTGACGGTAAGCTAACTGTTACTGATCCAATCACAGTCAAAAATCAGATCAATGAATTACGTAGTATAACTGATATCCCAAATGTCAGTGTTGTGAGCCTTGCAAACGGCGCAACGATTATATACAATTCAAATAACCAACTATATGAAATTCGTCCTCTTGATAGGCTCACAAATTTAACAGTATCAAATACAGCATTTTTAAATCGTATTAGTGCGAATGGCAGTTTTGGTAATAATAATAATGTTCTAACTTCAAATGGTTCTTATGTTTACTGGTCAGCATCTGGTGGTGGTGCTGGTACAATTAGCGGCATTGTTGCTGGAAATGGTCTTTTTGGCGGAGGTTCCACTGGCACAGTAACTTTGTCTGTGAACTCAGATTACATTGCAATTCTTACTTCTAACAATGCAAATTATGCTTACGGTAAACAAGAGTCTCAATTATCAGTAGCTAATGCAGTTTATTCAATAAGTGCCAATAACTCAACTTATGCATATGGCAAACAAGAATCACAACTATCGGTTGCAAATTCTGTATACGCACAAACAGCAAACAATTCAACATACGCATACGGCAAACAAGAAACTCAACTTTCTGTAGCTAATGCAGTTTATACACAAACTTCTAACAATGCAAATTATGCATATGGTAAACAAGAGTCTCAATTATCAGTAGCTAATGCAGTTTATACACAGACTGCTAATAATTCAACATATGCATATGGTAAGCAAGAATCTCAATTATCAGTAGCTAATGCAGTGTTTGCAGCATCAGCAAATAACGCAACATATGCATATGGTAAGCAGGAAAGTCAACTTTCTGTTGCAAATTCTGTATATACAACATCAGCAAACAATGCAGATTATGCATATGGTAAGCAGGAAACTCAGCTATCAGTTGCCAATGCAGTTTATACACAGACTGCTAACAATGCAACTTATGCTTATGGCAAACAAGAATCACAGCTATCAGTAGCTAATGCTGTATATGCACAAACAGCAAACAATTCAACATTTGCTTACAGTAAGCAGGAAAGTCAGTTATCAGTAGCTAATGCAGTTTATTCAATAAGTGCCAATAATTCAACTTATGCATACAGTAAACAAGAGTCTCAATTATCAGTAGCTAATGCAGTATTTGGACAAACTTCAAACAATTCAAACTATGCATATGGCAAACAGGAAAGTCAACTATCAGTAGCTAATGCTGTATATGCACAGACTGCTAATAATGCAACTTATGCTTATGGTAAGCAAGAGTCTCAATTATCGGTTGCATCATCAAATACTTCTCAATATCTTGACGGCTACAACTCATCATATTATACCAATGCAACTAACATTTCATCTGGAACATTGTCTGAAGCTCGCTTGCCATATCACATGAATCAAGATGTCCGCACATCTGATACAGTAGAATTTCGTAATCTAACAGTCACTGGCAATGTTTATTTCTCTGGAAATTCCACATTAATTCATACAGATTCTGTTGCAACTACTGATAGTTTGATTTATTTGAATGAAGCATCACCTGCTACAGTCACAAATGCTGTTGGTAACGGCACATATGTAACATATACTGCAAATAATAAATTTATTACTGGTCAGTCAGTTATTATTGTTGGTATGAACCCAGTAGCATATAATATTTCTGGAATAGATTATCTTACAATTTCTACATCAAATACAACTCAATTCACAGTTGCCAAGTCATCAACGGGCGCTTTTGTTTCTGGTGGCACTGCTTATGCTAAGGCTTCTTTAAATCCTGATGTAGGTTTTGTAGCTGGCCTTACACCTCCTAGTGGATATCAACACATAGGTTTCTTTAGAGATGCTACAGATGGTGTATTTAAAGTATTTGATAGTCTTATTGGTGAGCCTGACGGACCATTCATTGATACTGAAAATGCTCGTATTGCAGATTTTCAAGCTAACGTAATAACATTTTCTAGTGCAAATGTTGGTGGAACTTTACTAACAAGTAAAAATTTTTATGGAACAGCAAACAATTCAACATATGCTTATAGTAAAGAAGAGAAAAATTTATCAGTAAATTCTGCTGTTTTTGCAGTCAATTCAAATTTTTCATATACTGCAAATGTTGCTAACTATGCAAATGCTGCAATAAATTCAAATAATTCTTCTTATCTAAACGGTTATAATTGGTCGTCACCTGCTGCACTCGGTACATCTGTTGCAAATAGTGCAAGCTTTACATCAGTAAATGCTGCTTCTTATACAATAGGTTCTGCTTTTGTCGCTAACTCTACTGGTGTTACTACAACTGGAACATTATCGGCAGGAAATACTGTAGTAACAGGATTAATTTCATTTACTGATCGTATTCAGGCATCGGGCTTCTCTAATAGTCAAAATGGTTATGCTGAATTTAATGCACCTATCTATTCTAGTCAAACTGTCCAACAGAATATGGTTTCAGTGCAAGGACAAGTGTCACCTCAAGCGGCTGCAAATCTTAATGCGTTGTATGGTTTGTTATTTCTGCCAACTATCGTATCATCGGCAAATAATATAACAAATATCTTCCCTGTTTATGCTAGAGTAGATTCAGAATCAAGTTATACTGGAAGTATCACTAATCTTAGTATATTTACCGCAGCGAATTCATCGTGGAAAAGTGCTACCTCTATTGATAATATCTACCATTATACAGCAGAGAATACTACAGCTACTACAAACGTAATTGGTTTTAGAAGTCAAATTATATCAGGGACAGGTAAGTATAATTTTTATGCGGTTGGCAATGCTAGTAATTATTTTGCTGGTTCGACGCAAGTGGGGGGCGGACTTCCTGTTTCAAACTCAATAAGTCTTTCTGTAAATAAAAGTGTAACTGGCGCTACATCTTCTTATGGCATTTCCCATAGTGGACCTGTACAGAGTGATGTAACAACACAAGCAAGAGCATATAATAGTACTTTTAGTATTGCTAATAATAGTTCTTTTTTCACTTTAGGTAATTATTATCATTTTGGCACTATACACACTAAGCCAGCAATTGCAAATGCCACTATAACTGCTTTAACTGGTTTTTTTGCTGATGCAGCATTATTGGCCGGAGTAAACAATTATGGGTTCAATGGTTCTATACCAAGTTCTTCTGTTGCTACAATTTCTAACGTATCTTTAACAAATAATGTTGCTACTATTTCAACAGCAGCAGCACATCCATTTTGGCCTGGGCAGACTGTTACAATAGCCGCGACTACAACAACATCACTTAATGGCTCATATGTAATTAGTTCTTGTCCTTCAGCAAATAATTTCACATACGTATTAAATTTAGCGGATATTGCTTCTGTTACAGATACGGGCACTGCTACGGTAAGTACAGGTCGTTGGAATGCTTATATGGGAGGTTCTGCTCCTAACTATTTCAATGGTGCTACTGGTATTGGTACTACAAATTTAACCAATGGTTATTTAACTGTTGCTCCTGCTACGCAATCTATCGCAACATCTATGGCATATGTTGCCGGTGCTAATCAGACTAATACAAGTGCTTCCCCTGCCGCATTGCTAGTTACTACTACATTGACAGGTAATACTAATAGAATCTCAAGTGCTTATGGCATTCAGATTAATACATCGGGCATATTTGCTAATGCGACGATAACCACTTATGCTGGTATCCTGAATAATCCTAATTTAAATGGCGCAAATACGCCCTCTAACTTTTTTGGTGTTAGTACTCAGCAGATTTTTCTTGCTAATGCGACCAGTAATACAACAATCGCACAATCAGCGGCTTATCTAGCATCATCGCCATCATTTTCAACATCAAATACAAATATAGCCACGCATGTAGGTTTCAGAGCAGCATCAGTAGCAAATGGTACTAATCAGTCCATTACTAACATATACGCATTCCAAGGCCAACAGAATATATCAGCCTTTTCTAATACTTATAATCTGTATATGAGTGGCAGTGCTCGTAACTATCTTGCTGGTGCATTAGGTATTGCTAATACTGCACCAGACGCTACTCTTGCTATTACTGGTACTGCTAACGTATCTGGTGTTGTTACTTTTGGCAGTACACTATCAGTTGCCACATCTGTTAATAGTGCTGCGTTATCTGTTGGCTCTTCTTTTATTGCAAATACATCGCAAGTAACTTTAAATATTCCATTAAATGCAAATAATTCATTTGGTCTTGGCAGTTACATTCTTACTTCAAATGGAAGTACAGGAGCACCTTATTGGTCTTCATCAGCCAATAGTGCAATTTATGCAAACACAGCAGCATATCTACAAGACAGAACATGGGAAACTGCTGGTGCCATTGGTTCTTTAGTTCCTAATACTGGTGCATTTACTACACTGACAGCTTCTGGTAATGTTAATATTCACAGTGGAACTTTATTTGTTGATGCAACAACCAATTTTGTTGGTATAAATAATACTTCACCAACTCAAGCATTACAAATTGATGGTTCTATTGTTATTAAGAATGGTTTGGTTGCAAATGGTTCATTTGGTTCTGTTGGTAATGTTCTAACTTCTAATGGTTCATCTGTATATTGGGCACAAAGTACTGGCGGTGCTGGTGTTAATGTTGATTCATCTTACACATGGACTAATACACATTCATTCACAAACACAAGACCATCTGGTAATGCAGCAACTGGAACAATTACAGTTAGTGGTGGTGTTGGTGTTTCAAATAACATTTATGTTGGTGGTCGTGTTGGTTTTTCAAACTCAACTAATATAAGTGTAGTATATGAATATTATAATGCAGTAACAAATAGTTTAGATACTGTATTTGGTTAAGGAGTGAAAATTGGCAGATAGATATTGGAGAGGCGGCACAGGAACGTGGAATACAACTACAACCAATTGGTCAACAGCATCTGGTGGTTCTGGAGGCGCATCAGCACCAGGCCTTTCTGATACTGCTATTTTTGATGGTAACTCTAGTCCGTCTGGTGTTTCATATACAGTAACAAGAACTGCCACTGCAACAATAGCCGCACTAACGGCGTCCAATCCTTCTGCTGGTACTCTTACAATGGCTGGATCAAGCGCATGGACTTTTGGTGCAAGTAACGGTACGGTTAATATTGGTCCAGGTATAACATGGACTAATACAGGCGCTATAACCTTTGCGGGATCAGTCGATGGTACTCTCTTTTTAAAAGGTAGCACAACAATTCCAAATAATATGATTCTAAATCGTGCTGGATTTAACCTTACGTTAAGTGGAAATGTAGCTACTACAGGTGTTTTAACTTTAACAGCAGGTACATTGCTGTGCAATGGTTATAATATTACTGCTGCCACATCTACTTGGACAGGTGGAAATATAAACTTTGGAGCTAATGGTACAATTTCATTGTCTGCTGCATCTGGTACTGTATTAACTGCATCTGCATGGACTGGTGCAGCTTCAAACACAAGTAATGGACAAGTCATATTATCTAATGCGGCTACAACATCTAACCGTACTGTGAATATAGCTGGTAGTATTAGCAGTATTGGTGTTCCATTAACTTTATATGGAGCAGGAACTGTAACTATAACAAATGGTGTTGTTGGCGATTTTAATACACTTAATTTTACTGGATCATTAAATTATGGCACCGTGCAAGGAGGTGTCCTTTGGGCAAGAGGAAATGTAAGAATTGGCGGTCATAGCGTTCCTGCTGGGGCTATAGCTTTATACAGCAATGGTGGTATTCCACCAAAACTATTGTCAGGTCAAGCGCCATTCAGTTTTAATAGTTCTTCTGGAAATTATATTTTATCAGGCTATTTAAAAAGTACTAGTGCGACTGCATTTGCTTCAAACATGAATTTGAATTTAAATGGGTATACTTTTAATACTCCTTCTTTTACATTTAACGGTTATAATTCTATCGCAACTATAAATTTTAATGGAGGAAGAATTGAACTCAATGGAGGAGGATGGACTGTTGCGGGGTTTTATGATGGTGCTGATGGAACTTATACTCGCGCTTCTTTAAATATATTAGGTTCAGGCACTATAACAAAAGACTCTAACTTTGCTGGAGGCAGTTATACTTTTTTTGATGATAGTAATGATCCAAACTATACATATGGCGTAACTCCCTCAGATTATTCTAATATAAGCATAGAATCTTTTTTTGGCGGGGAGTTAATTATTCGAGGTTTTGGTGCTACTATAGGAAGCGTACAGAATACTGGAGGTTCTGTAAAATTTATAGGAACAGGTGCCCTTGCAAATAAAGTAAAAAATATTATTACTGATAGTAGTCAATTTGAACCAGTTGGAGTTGTTTTTACCACAGGAGTTGCTGGCGTAAAACAAGATATAGTATATGTTGGTTCAAATCCAAAAATTAATCTTTATAACGCTGGAATATCATACCTAAATGCAAGCCCTCCTTCAACTTGGTTTGCATATACAAATGATGGTAACGCTGACTATGGAAATAATACTAACATTTATTTCTCTTATCCACCAATAGCATCAAGACTTTTTGCAAATGGAAATCTTTCTATAGGAAGAGGATTGGATGAAATAAATTTAACTGATTCAACAGCATATAGAATAACTAAAGATGGCATTGCTTTTACAAAAAACTTTGATGAAGTAACATTAAATCCTATAAATAATGGATTAGCAAGAAGTTTATACAGCAATGGAACATTAATGATTGCAGGAACACTAGACGAAGTTACAGGAATATCATAAATGGCAAAATTACTTGGCGGAACAAGAGTATATGGAAATACATCTATCGATGGATATCTATTTCTTGGAAATACATCATTCAGTACAGTAGGAAATACTCTAGGTATTTTTGTAAATGGCGGCGGAATTACTGCTAGTTCTATTACTTCTAGAGGAAGTGGTGTCATGGATTCTTTAGGTGTTGGTACTTCTGCATCAGGAGTTACTGGTGAAATACGTGCAACTAGTACTGTTACTGCAAATTATTCAGATGGTCGCTTAAAAGATGTTGAAGGCACAATATTAAATCCAATCGATAAAGTCAATCAACTTTCTGGTGTATACTATCGTGCAAATGAAGTTGCAGCATCTTATGGATACACAGACAATAAGAAACAAGTTGGTGTTATTGCTCAAGAAGTTGAACAGGTTCTTCCAGAAATTGTTGTTCCTGCACCATTTGATATTGGTAAAAATGATGATGGACATGAATATAGTCTCTCAGGTAAAAACTATAAAACTGTTCATTATGAAAAGATTATACCTCTTCTTATTGAAGCAATTAAAGAACAACAAACACAAATTGATGAGTTAAAAAAACTTTATCAAGAAAATTTAATAAATAAATCGTAACTAATTATATTTGGAGAAAAACATGACATATGAATTTGGTAGCATTGTTTATGATCGTTCAGCCGTAGTTAGACTTGAAGATAATGTAGTAGTCAATATTATTGTTGCTACACCAAACGAACCTGCTCAAATTGGATGTCAATTAATCGATGTTTCTGATGGTAGATTCTGTGATATTGGTTGGGTTTGGAATGGCACTGAGTTCTATAATCCAAATCCTAATCCACAGCCATCTCCTGTGAATGATCCAATTATTGATGATAATATACAAGAATAAAAGTATAGTATGATATTAAAATTTATTGAAGCAAAATTCAATCATATTAAACAAAAAAGTAAAGATAATAAGTAATGGCACAAAAATACATCTATCTTCGCAGTGGATCACAGTGGCAAGTTCCTTCTGACTATGATCCATTAGTAGCAATGACTTTCTATTGTATTGGTGGTGGTGCTGGCGGAGGTAAAGGGATTTCTGGTTCTAGTAGCTATGGCATGGGCGGTGGTGGCGGCGGCGGTCTATCTGCTTCATCATTTTATATGACACCAGGGGCACTTGTTTACTATGCTATTGGTGCAGGTGGTTTAGGAGCTATCACTAATAATACAAATGGTGGTGCGGGTGGAGAAACATGGGTAAATTGGAATCAATCTTCAAAAACTTCAACTAACATACCACCGTTATCAAACGGTGCAGGTGTTCTTGCAAAAGGTGGTGGCGGTGGTACAAAACGCATATCCAGCGCTTTTCCAGAAGGAGGGGGTGCTGGTGGCGGAACTGTTTTAGGTTTACCTAATATCGGGACTATTACATATACTGGTGGATATGGTGGAGGTACTGGTGGATATGGTGGCGGTGGCGGCGGTGGTTCTTCTGCCCATGTAAATGGAAATGGCTATAATGGAGGCAGGGGTCTGTTCGGCGGCGGCGGCGGCGGTGGCCTTGGTGGCGCTGGTTTCGATGGTGGATACAGTGGAGGAGGAAAAACTGGTGGCCCTGGAGGAATAAATTCGGATAATATTGCTGCTACTGGGGGCACTAATGGTAATGGAAATGCTGGAAATGGTGCTGCTGGAACATTAGGTGGCGGTGGCGGCGGCGGAGGTGCAAGTAACAGCGGAGGCAATGGTGGTAATGGTGGCGCTGGTAGTGGCGATGTTACAGTTTTTAATACTATTAGTGGCATAGTTGGTTATGGAGGCGGCGGCGGAGGAGGCGGCATGTCAGGTAGCGGGTCATTTATTTGCGGCTCTGGAGGTTCAGCTTCATCTTTTGGTGGTGGCGGCGGCGGTGGCGCTGATAGTTCTACTTTAACGACACCAGGCAATGGTGGTAATGGTGCTGCTGGTGCGATTATTATTCTATATACAATAAAGCCAAAAGTAAAAACTGTTGTACTTACTTCTGGAACATCTTGGACTGTTCCAAGATTATGGGAAGAATATGGTGCTACTATCATAGCGATTGGTGGCGGTGGTGGCGGTGCTCGTCGTGCTACTTATGGTGGTGCTGGTGGCGGCGGTGGCGCATTATCTGCAACAAGTAATACAAACTTAATTTCTGGAAGTACAGTTTATTATTCAATTGGTGCTGGTGGAGGCGGTGCCTCTACAACTGAAACTAGTGGAGTTACTGGTGGTGATACTTGGTTTAATAAGGTTGAAAATGCTGCCCCATCATCATCTAGTAACGGTGTTGTTGCAAAAGGCGGTGGCGGCGGCGATTCAACTGGTATTGGCGGAAGTGGCGGGTCTGCGGCCTCTTGTGTAGGCACTGTAAGAAAAAGTGGCGGCGTTGGTGGTATCGGCTTAGCAAGTACTATTTTTTCTGGTGGCGGTGGCGGGTCTGCTGCTTCTATTCTGAGTGATGGCGGTGCTGGGCTAGCTGCTACAATAAATGCATCAGGTTATCTTAATGGGCAAGGCGGCGGAGTGAATGGAGTTGCAACATCTGCTAATACGTCACAGGGGCTTGGCGGTCTTGGTTTTGATGGTCTGCCACAAGGCTCAAGTTCTGGTGGTTATGGCGGAACATTAAATAGCACCGGTGGCGGCGGTAATGGTGGTGCTGGGATAGAATTTACTGCTAGTGCTGGTGGAACATATGGCTCTGGTGGCGGTGGTGCTGGTGGACTTTCTGATACTGGAGGCAATGGCGGTTCTGGTGGTTTTATTGGCGGTGGCGGCGGTGGCGGCGGCGGAAATGGGTCTGGCGCTGGTGGTTTCGGTGGTAATGGTGCTGCTGGTGCGATTATTATT
>Ga0209085_1001162_pt1 | contig 16776 bp, 29 predicted proteins | sample C_131016_EF_Meta_FD_187310 | JGI IMG/M metagenome (GOLD analysis project Ga0209085, IMG submission 187310) | Freshwater microbial communities from Lake Croche, Canada to study carbon cycling - C_131016_EF_MetaG (SPAdes) (version 2) | ecosystem: Environmental > Aquatic > Freshwater > Lake...
CTCACGGTCTTGGTACAGGTCAGATTGTAACAGTTGCTGCTACAACTAACACTGGAGTTAACGGTACATACACACTTGCGTCTGTACCATCAACAACAACATTTACATACTCATTGACAGCATCTAACATCACATCAGTTGCTGACACAGGTACTGTAACATTTACCAACAACTACCGCGCAATCGTCGCTGGTCGTGAAGCATTGGCTGAAGCACAGGCTGCAGACATCTCAACCGTTATCGGTCCAGAGATTGATGCACTCCGTCGTTTCCGCACAATCGGTTGGTACTACTTCGGAGGCTTTGCACGCCTTCGTGAAGCAGCGCTCTATCGCATTGAGTCTGCAGCAACAAACGGATAATTCCAAAAAGTGCAACGACAGGGGTGGGGTCAAACCCACCTCTGTCACTTAGGAAAGGTTAGATATGGCATATAAGTTAACAACTCCGTACCAATGGCAAACTTGGGGCGCAGGTGCTGGTGAGCACACTAAGTACTCACGCCTTGCTGGTCGCCGGTTTAACGGTGGCACTATTGACGGTGCTATTCCAATTAGCCTTACAGATGTAGCACGTGGTCAGACAATGATCGTCAATGGCACCACAGTAACTTTGACATTAACTCCAAACCAAGATGATTTAGCAGCAGCTAGTTATTACTTCCTTGGCGGTCATAATTACACAATCAGTGATGCACAGGCAACAGTTCTTATTAACGCTGGCTATGGCGATTATGTGACACCCGTAGTATGAGTTTACACCGGCGTATAACGCATCCTGAATATGTAGAGGATTGCTTTGGTTGCAAAGTAGGAGAACTAGAGTTGAGCGTAGGCGTGGCAAACCACAGAGAATTGCCTACTGCTAAGCAGCACGATAAGGAACTACAGTCTTATTATGATGCAACAAGACAGGGCATAGAACCGCGTTCAACAAAGAGTAAAGATATAGATGCAGCAGTTAAACTTTCCAACGAGGCTGGTAAGGCTTTCGATGGAATCCAAATGACCTTTAAGGAGTAATAATGGCAAAGATGTCACCTAAGATGATGAAGGCTTATTCAGCCTACGAAAAAACAGAACCAAAAGCAATGAAAAAGAAAGAACTTAAAAAAGGCGAAACTAAGGCACAAAAAGCCAAAGAAGTAAAAAAGGGTATGCATATGATGAATGGCAAGCCAATGAAAAACTCCGCTATGAAGAAAGGCAAGTAATAATGAATAACAACAGAGAATTAACAACAGACATAAATAATCTTGTCTATCCACCAGCAGATAAGCAATATCCAAGCAACCTCAAGTACGAAACTTATGAAGAACTACAAACAGGTGCAATGGGTAAGGCTGCAAAATAATGGCAACAATGAAGAAGAAGCCAATGGCAGGAATGTGCAAGAAGTGCGGTAAGTCAAAGAAATCTTGCAAGTGCTAATGAAAAAGACTACAGCGCATCCAGGATTTAAGGCAGTCCAGAAGAAGATTGCTGCAAAGCAAGGCGTTGGTATGGAACGTGCTGGCGCTATCCTTGCAGCAGGTGCTCGCAAGGCTGGACCAAAAGCAATTAAAGCTAACCCAAACCTGAAAAAAGTTTCTGGTATGAAAAGAATGGGTAAGAAGAAGTAATGAAAAAAGCCAAGCCAAAGACCAAAGTTGAAAAGGTAATGCACGAGTTTAAGACTGGTACTTTACATTCAGGTAAAAAGGGTCCAGTAGTTAAGAATCGCAAACAAGCGATTGCTATTGCACTATCCGAGGCAGGCAAATCTATGCCTAAGAAGATGGGTAAGAAAAAGTAAATGGCTAAATCTCCAGCGTGGCAAAGAGCAGAAGGCAAGAACCCAAAGGGTGGCCTTAACGCCAAGGGTCGTGCCTCTGCTAAAGCGCAGGGGATGAACCTAAAGCCTCCGGTCAAAAAGGCCGAGGCTGCTAAATCACCCAAGGCTGCAGGACGACGTAAAGGTTTCTGCAGTCGTATGTGTGGAATGAAGTCAAAGTTGACTTCCGCTAAGACCGCTAAAGATCCGAACTCTAGAATAAACAAGTCGCTTCGTGCTTGGGATTGTAGTTGCAGATGAAAAAGAAAGTAGCATTTTGGGATACAAAGAATCCTAAAGCAAAGTCAAAGACATTAACGCCTGCACAAAAGGCGTCAGCAAAAGCAAAGGCTAAGGCCGCAGGACGACCTTATCCAAACTTAATAGATAACGCAGCAGCTTCTCGCAAAAAGAAGTAAGGAGATATAGGTGGCACTAGGAGTAGCAGGAACAACGCTAAGAGATGAACTAAATCGTCTGGCTAATGGTGGCACCTATCGAGCACCAGGGGCGATGGTAGGACAGGCCTTGGCTGCTCGCCAATGGGCAGTTCTAAAGTCAGTAACAACAAATTTAACAGATACAGTGGGAGTATTAAATGCAATTCAAGGCACGACTAGCACCAATCGTCTTGACTTTAATGGCGTATGCAACGCTCTCGCTGGTACTTCTCAACTACCTGCAACGCAGGCTCTCAGAGGAATATCATCTTGAGTGCTAAATATAATATTGTCTGCGATCAAGCAACTACATTCCAACTTAACTTCACAATCCAAACTGGTAACACCCTTTGGAACTTAACTGGCTACAGCGCCACTATGACCATTAGACCATTCGTTGGTTCTAATACAACGACTTTGGTATTGACCAATGGCAATGGCATCACTCTTGGTGGAGCTGCTGGAACCGTAGCCATACTCATTAGTGCTGCGGTAACAGCAGACTTTGAACCATCCCGATATTCTTATGATTTTGTTCTCAACTCTGGAAGCGTTATTACTCGACTACTTGAAGGCAAGTTTGTAGTTACAGCAGGCGTGACTCTATGAGTGAGACAACAGTAGTATTCTCCCAAAACTCTACCGATAACACAGTAGTCAGCATTGATCCGCAAACAGGTGAGATGCAAGTTATTGTTATCGCTGAGCCACAAGCAGAAACTTCTGTTGTCTTATCCAATAACCAAGGTCCACAAGGTATTGCAGGAGTAACTGGTCCTACTGGTCCAACAGGACCGACAGGCTCTACTGGCCCAACAGGTGCAACAGGAGCGGCAAGTACGATTCCTGGCGCTACTGGTGCTACAGGCCCAACGGGTGCTACAGGTCCTACCGGAGCCACTGGTGCTAACTCTACAGTTGCCGGTCCTACGGGCGTCACAGGCGCTACAGGGCCTGCAGGAGTCACAGGAGCCACTGGTCCTACAGGTACAGCAAGTACCGTTGCAGGCCCTACTGGAGCCACAGGGCCTGCAGGTGCCACTGGACCTACGGGTGCTACTGGCGCTGCATCAACTGTCGCAGGACCAACGGGTGTAACAGGACCCGCAGGGCCAACAGGTGCAACTGGTCCTAGCGGTCCAACCGGACCTATTGGTGCAACTGGTCAACCATCACCTACGGGTGCAACTGGTCCATCAGGTGCTACAGGCGCTACCGGAGCTACTGGTCCAGGATATTCAGGAGTAACTTCTACTTCAACTATTACTATCGGTACTGGTCTTAAAACATTTACTTTAGTTAGTGGATATGCTGGCGCATTTATTACTGGCGACAGAATTAGAGCAATCCATAACACTACTCCAACTTACTATATGGAAGGTCCTGCCAGCTATGTAGGTGGTGGCACTCTCATTATCACTGTTGATACAGCAGTAGGTAGTGGATCTCATAACGCTTGGGATTTTAGCATTGCAGGTTTGATTGGTGCCACCGGTGCTACTGGTGCAACTGGACCGACAGGTGCTACAGGGCCTGCAGGTGCTACTGGTCCAACAGGTGCAACTGGTGCTACTGGACCAACAGGAGCAGATAGTACAGTTCCTGGTCCGACTGGTGCCACAGGGCCTGCAGGAGCAACTGGACCAACAGGGCCAACGGGTACAGCTTCAACCATTCCTGGACCAACAGGTGCAACCGGTCCGACAGGACCAACAGGATCAACCGGACCGACAGGACCAACTGGTGTATCTGGTGCTAACGCAATTTATGATACAGACCAAGCCGTAATTTCAATGCAAGTATTCGGATAGGAATATAAATGGCAACATATACAAAGACACTTCTTTCAGGTTCAACGCAGGGTCAGCCAATCACAGTTGTTGCAACTGCCTCAACTGGTACAACTATCCACGCAACAGGAACATCATCATCTATTATTGATGAGATTTGGCTATATGCCAATAACACTTCAACTTCACCAGTATTGCTCACAGTGCAGTTTGGTGGAACAGGCTCAGTCCAACACGCAAAGCCAATCACCCTTGCCCCACAGTCAGGCGATGTTCTCATTGTGGCTGGTTTGCCATTGACAGGCACAGGCTCTGCTGCAAACACAGTCGCAGCCTTTGCCGCAACTGCATCAGTAATTACAATTTCAGGTTATGTAAACAGGATTTCATAATGGCTAATCCAAATCGCAGAGGTCAAGCAAGTGCATCAGTAAGAACTGGAATGACTGGTTCTAATATAACCCCTTGGGTAAATACACACTTCAACTTGCCTTATGGCTTGCTACTTCAACAAACTATTACTGGATCAGGTACTTTAGGCAGTACCGCAACAGGAACTTCTCTAGCAGGAGGCGCTTCAACAGTTGCAATTCCTAGCGGAATTACTTTCGTGTATGCAATTCTTGCAGGACCTGGTGGTGGTGGTTCAAACAGCAGTAGCGGCGGCGGCGGCGGTGCTGGAGGCATTGCTTGGGGTTGGACTCTTGCGACAAATATTTGTATAGTTGGCACTGGTATTATTTATGGAGCAGCAGCCTATACAACAACAAGTTTAGGATATACGCGTTACGGAAATGTCATCGCAGGTTATGGTGGGTTTGCAAACGGAAACTTGGGAACATCAGTAGGAGGAATACTTGGTGGCGCAGGCGGCGGTGGCGGAGCAGGCGCTGGCGGTGCAATAACATCAACAAATTATTGGGGTATTTCAGGTGCAGGGGCAGCAGGCGCACAAACAACAGCAGGAGGACTTTCAAGTATTAGCGGAAGCGGTTGTGGTAGCACATCAACTCTTGCTGGCGGTTCGGGGCTTGCGGGTGGTGGAAGTCGTAACACTACTGGAGGAAGCGGATTCAACATTGCAACAGGAGTAGCAACTACTGGTGGCGCAAGTTCTGCTTCAACAAATGGTGGTGGCGGTGGTGGAATTGGTGGAAATGGCAGTGCTGGTTCAGGAACAACTGGTGGTGTCGGTGGCTTAGGAGGCGGCGGTGGTGGTGCAGGAAGCGTAACCTCAGGTCGCGGTGGCGATGGATTGATTTACCTTTTCTATTAGGGAGCAACTATGAGCGTATCTATATATAACAATTCATCTTTTACTGATACTCCTTACGGGTTAAAACTGCAACAAACTATTACTGCTTCTTCAACATCTGTTGTAATTCCAACTGGTATCAACCGAGTTTATGCAATAGTTATCGGTGGTGGTGGTGCAGGAAGCACGCAAACAACTGGTGGCGGCGGTGGTGGCGGAGCAGGTGGATATTCTGCTGGTTGGACTTATGTTTCAACTTCCGTAACTGTTGGTACTGGCGGTACTGGAACTTCAACCGCCGCTGCTGGTGCAAATGGCGGTTTAAGTATTTATGGAATGGTTTTTGCTGGTGGCGGTTCAGGCGGTTTGAATTCAACTGCGGGCGGTGCCGCTGGCGGAGCAACAACTCCAACTGGTACAACTTCAACTATTTCTTACACTGCAGCCCCTGCTACTACTTCAACTTTGATTAGTTATGCAGCAGGGGCTCAGGCTGCGGGTGTTTCATCAGGTGGCGGTTTTGGAATTTCCACAGTGACGGGAAGTCAAACTGGCGGTGCTGGTGGTCGTGGACTTATCTGCGGCGGTGGCGGAGCAGCAGGAACATCAGGAACAGGCACAGGTGGTGCTGGCGGTACTGGCGATTTCTATGCTGGCGGTGCTGGAACAACAGGAACGGGAATTACTTTTGGCGGGGGCGGAGGCGGAGCAGGTTATACATCTGACGGCTCTGCGGCTTCTGCGAACAATGGTGGAAACGGCGGAACTGGTGGTGGCGGCGGGGGTGCCGCTTCAACACTAGGAACTGCTGGCTCAGGTGGTCGCGGCGAAGTTCGACTTTATTACTAGGAGATAACAATGGCTATCAAATACGAATACAACTCACCTTGCTGCGGTCATTTCTATGTTGAAACCCGCAACCCCGAAGATGCTCAGGTTGTTACCAAGTGCAATATCTGTGGGCAGGGCGAATACGAGCTAACCGCTCAGACTGAATTGGATGCACTACCTGTAGAATAAAGCTATGAGATTCCACGTCATAAGCCTGCCACACACACAGACAACTAAAGCCTACGTCAACTGCGCCTATACCGAAAAGGTAAGACGCTTTTGTATGATGATGAAGAGTTTAGGCCATACGGTCTATCTCTATGCTAGTGAAGATAACGAAGCACCGGTTGATGAGTTAATCACCTGCATCACTAAAGAACAGCAAGCAGATGCACTAGATGGTAAACACTACACCGAAGCTGCATTTGATAATGAACTACCGCATTGGCAGATCTTTAATAATACTGCAATCAAAGAACTAGGCAAGCGCCTGCAGAAGAAAGACTTTATTTGTCTGATCGGTGGCTATTCACAGAAGCCTATCGCAGATGCTTACCCAGAACATATGAGCGTCGAGTTCGGTGTGGGCTACGGTGGCGTATTTAGTAAGTACAAAGTTTTTGAATCATACGCTTGGATGCACAGCATCTATGCAATGTATAAAGATCCAACAAAGGTAGATGGTAACTTCTACGATGCAGTAATACCTGGTTACTTAGAACCAGAGATGTTCCCGCTGCAAGAGAAGAAAGAAGATTACTACCTCTACGTAGGTCGTATGGTAGATCGCAAAGGCATCATCATTGCTCAGCACGTCTGCAAAGAACTTGGTCTTAAACTTATCTTAGCCGGTCCTGGTAAACCCAAGATTGAATATGGTGAATGGGTTGGACCAGTCGGTGCAGAAGAACGAGCAAAGTTAATGGGCGGTGCTATTGCCCTATTTGCTCCAACGCTTTACATAGAACCTTTCGGTAACGTAGTTATCGAAGCGCAAGCCTGTGGTACTCCAACGATTACTACAGACTGGGGAGCCTTTACTGAGACTAACCCACAAGGTGTTACTGGATACCGTTGCAGAAATGCAATGGAGTTTGCAGTAGCAACAGAATGGGTCAAAGACTTAGACCCAGTTGCAATACATAAGAGAGCAGTAGCGTTGTATTCATTAGATGCTATTGCGCCACAATACGAACAATACTTTGCAAGACTGCTAACTCTATGGGGAGATGGCTGGTATGAGAGGAAATAATGCCAACGTTTAATGAAATGGTTGATGAGGTTCGCTCATCTCTAGCAGGCTACACCCTGCGTCAAGATAGAATCACATACCTAACAACTGCTATCAATACAACAGCTACTGCTATGAGTATCGGTTCATCTGCCAACCTTGCCAAAGGTATCATTGAAATTGACGATGAACTCATCTGGGTTGATAACTTCAACCAGTCAACTAGCGTACTCAACGCAGCTCCGGGTTTTGGTCGAGGCTTTCAGGGAACATCTCCTGCGCCTCACAGTCAATATGCACAGATAACTCTTGCTCCAACCTTCCCGCGAGTAATGATTAAGAAAGCCATCAATGATGTAATCAATGGCCTTTATCCTAAGCTCTGGTCTGTTGCCTCATACACTTTTACCTTTAACGCAAGCCAAACAACCTATCCGTTGCCTGATGATGTTGAGTCAATTATCTATATGTCTTGGCAGACCACAGGTTCAAGCCTTGAATGGTTACCAATTAACCGCTGGCGTGCAGATCTTATGGCAAACGTTGCAGCCTTTAATACTCAGAAGACAGTAAATCTTTATGAAAATATCCAACCTGGACGAACAGTTCAGGTTTGGTATACAACCATACCTAACACTCTAGACAGTAACACAGATGACTACGCCGACGTAACAGGCTTGCCTGCCTCATCAGTAGAGGTAGTAATCCTTGGAGCCTGCTACAAGTTGCTCTCATATGTAGATGCTGGTCGTATCAACTTGAGTTCAGCAGAGGCTGATCTAAACGATACCAAGATTCCAAGCGCAGCAGGTGTTGCATCATCTCGTTATATCTATGCTCTATACCAACAAAGACTAAATGACGAAGCACTTAAACTGCAAGACAAATACCCTATCCGTATCCATTACACAAAGTAAGGCAGATAAATGAGAGAATATTCATCCATTAGCGTTGAGACGACACTCAACAGCGGTATCAATACTACCGCTACTACTATGACAGTTCCATCAGTTGCTGCCGCTACAGCCTTGCTAGGTGGCATAACACTTGACGCTGGCAACGTAGATATCTTTACTGTTGCAATAGATTACGATACTGTTAACGAAGAAATTGTTTACATAACAGGTGTCTCTGGTGATACTTTTACCATCAGTCGAGGCCAAGCAGGAACAGGAACTGCTGGAGTATCTGGCATTACTCACAATGCTGGTGCATCAGTCAAGCACGTGCTTACTTCATCTGATTTAATCTTCTTCCGTAATGGTTCTTCACCTCTGTCATCGCTAGGGTTTAGCGGATCTACATCTGGAACTACAACCGTCCAAGCAAGCGCAGTAGCTGGAACTAATACCCTAACCCTGCCTGCTACAACTAGCGATACTTTAGTAGGTAAGGCAACTACCGATACGCTGACCAATAAGACTTTGACTAGTCCAACAATTAATACAGCAACAATAGCGACTCCAACAATTACCGGTGGCACAAACACAGGCAGTATCCTTGTAGCACCAGAAGAGCGCACAACAGTATCTGCTACAGCAGCAACTGGAACTGTTAACTACGATGCTTCAACTCAGGGAGTTCTGTACTACACAACTAACGCTTCTGCTAACTGGACGCTAAACATTCGTGGTACTTCAAGCACTACACTCAGTTCACTGCTTGCCGTAGGCGATGCCATAACTGTTACACATTTAGTCACACAAGGTTCAACCGCTTACTACAACAGCGCAGTGCAAGTTGATGGTTCATCCGTTACCCCAAAGTGGCAAGGTGGAACTGCTCCAACTGCAGGCAACGCATCTAGCGTTGATGCTTATGTCTACACAGTAGTCAAAACAGCAGCAACACCAACATACACAGTCCTTGCATCACAGACAAAGTTTGCATAAGCGATGAGTCCAATATTAGGAGCAGCAGGCGGATTGTCTGCAAGGGCTTATGGGTTTACTTCAGGTGCTGCCGCAGTAGGCGATTACGAGTCTATTCAGACTTACACGGTCGGCGCTGGGGGTACTGGAACAATTACCTTTAGCAGTATTCCTACCGGTTATAAGCATTTGCAAATTCGCTCAATGTTTCGTTCTGGTTTAGCGATTGCAGAAGATACTGTAATTATGCGCTTTAATGGTGATTCTGGAAATAATTACAGTTATCATTTTCTTTTTGGAAATGGGTCAACCGCTAACGCAACTAGTTCATCTGGAACATCTTTCATATATCCTTGGGCAACACCTGGTTCAACATTTTTAAGCAATTCTTTTGGCGTACAAGTAACAGATTTATTAGATTATTCAAGCACAACAAAGAATAAAACAACAAAAACTTTGAGTGCATATGACGACAATGCATCGGGTGGGCGTATTGCTTTAGCATCTGGTGCTTGGTACAACACATCAGCAGTAACATCAATCTCCATTACCACTGTTGGAAATAGTATTACTCAATACTCATCCTTCGCCCTTTACGGAATACGGTAACCAATGGCTAAGACTTACGAACCAATAGCGACACTAACAGGCACAGGTTCTAGCGATACCTTGTCTTTTACCTCAATACCTGCTACTTACACCGATTTAGTTTTAGTTATAAACGGTGCGTTAAGTACAGGAAACAATACTCGTATGCGATTTAATAACGATACAGCAGCTAATTATTCTATGACTGTATTATCTGGAGATGGTACTAGCGCATCATCTTACAGAGACTCTAGTCAAAATTCTTTTAGTTATATTGGCTACACAGATGCAACTATTAGCAATTTTATATTCAATATTATGAATTACTCAAACACTACAACTTATAAAACTTTCCTTCACCGCCGTAATTTATCTACTTCCCAAGTTTCCGCAAATGTCGGTTTATATCGCAGCACTTCAGCAATTAACCGAGTAGATGTTTACTCTGCTAGCGCAGCAACTTGGACTACAACAACTACCGCAACCCTTTACGGCATAAAATCAGCCTGATGACTACTATTAGAAAGGCGGCATAACTATGGCAACTACATACGTACAAATTGGCAGCACTGTAACCGTTGGAGTTGGTGGGGCTGCAAGCATTGACTTCACAAGTATTCCTGCTACTTATACCGATTTATGTATTAAAACAAGTTTGCGTGAAAAAACTTCTGGCGATTATGTAAGGTTTGGATTAAATTTTAATGGTACAGCAGCAAGCGTTACAGGAAAAATGCTTTATGGAGACGGGGCTTCTGCATCATCTTTGAATATAACCGTTTATACAACCGTTGCTTGGGGTGTAGATAGATTCAGCGCCACATCAAATACTTTTTCAAATGTTGATATTTATATTCCAAACTATATTTCATCAAACTATAAATCATTTTCTATTGACGCTGTAGAAGAAAATAATTCTTCCGCAACGCTTATGAGTTTGTCTGCAGGATTATGGTCTAATACTGCTGCCATTACTTCCATTTCTTTAATACCAGATAGTAGAACAACTTTTGCTCAATACTCATCAGCATCGCTTTATGGAATTTACAAAGCATAATGGCACTATTCGATAAACTACTAGGGAGAACCACAATGACAGAAATACTTACAGCAATCGAAGTTAACTGCGCTACAGGCGAGGTCACAGAGCGTGAACTAACAGCAGAAGAACTAGCACAACGTGAAGTAGATGCAGCAGCATACGCTGCAGCAAAGGCAGAAGAAGATGCAGCAGCAGAAGCAACAACAGCAGCCAAGGCATCTGCACAGGCAAAGCTGCAGGCTTTAGGCTTGACCGGTGATGAAGTGGTTGCACTGCTAAACTAATCCTATGGATTTAGTATGCAATAGGTGTAACCAGACAAAGCCAGAAGAAGAATTTTATAATAATAAGAAACATTCCGCTAGGAATTATAAGTCTTATTCTTGTAAAAAGTGTGACTACATTAGAAATAAAGAACTGTATGAACTTAATAGAGAGCGATACAGTAAAAGAAATAATGATAGAAACAGAAAAAGAAAGACTGGCTTTACACCAGAGTTGTATGAGGAGTTATTAAAACTTCAAGATTACAAATGTGCTATATGCGGTACCGATAAATCTGGTGGCGCTGGTACTTGGCAAGCGGATCATTGTCACGATACAAAAAAGCCTAGAGGTTTGTTGTGCTGGCATTGCAATGTAGCGCTTGGTTTGTTTAAGGACAATACCGAGTCACTGCAGTCTGCTATTGATTATCTTAATAAACATACTAAGGAGTAGCAATGGCTTATGGTTCAGATATCACGGAGGGAATCCCGTATGTACTTTCCAACCCTGCTGGAACTACTAACTATACTCCAACTGGAACTTCATACGACGTAGCATTTTCAGCACTGCCATTCTTCATTGCAGCTTCTGAAACACAGCCATATCGTCGAGTCACAGCGCAGTATCGTAAGCAACAGATTGACCAGACGCGAGAACCTGGTGAGCAGACACTCACCGGTTGGTGGGTTAGATCTCAATCCTCGTTCCACTTAGGAGCGGGGATTAAGTATTTTGAGCCTATACAAGAAGAGTCACTGCGCTTTCAATACACAGAATCTAAAGGTATAGATGTCTGGACTAGAGGCCAGGCGACTCTGCTAAATGACACAGCATCTTTCTACTCAGGCTCAGCGCCTGCTCAGATGATTGGTGTCAATGATGGCACCAATGACTGCATTATTGTCAGCGATGGAACAGCACTAAAGAAGATTACAACTGGTGGTACATCAAGTACTTACACACAGACTGGTACTGCATCTACTATCTATAGCCTTACTACTAACGGCAAACAATACTTCTTTGTAAACGGATCAACAGTTCACCGAGGCAACCTTGCTGGTAGTACTAGCGATACCGAGATCTACACAGCAGCTAGCACCACTCGTGCCACAATCCGCTATGTAAAACAGCGCCTTATTGTTGCTATTGGCAGTGCTATCTATGAATTAAATGCTAATGCTAGTGCATCTACTGCCTTGCCTACTGCGCTTTACACACATCCTAACTCATCTTGGGTATGGTCAAGCATCTCCGAAGGACCGCAGGCTATCTACATATCAGGCTATGATCCAAACGGAACTTCATCATCTGTCTTTAAGATTACCCTAGATGCTGCAGTTCCAAACTCTTTAGGTTTTCCAACCCTTAGTACACCTACGGTAATTATTGATATGCCAAATGGTGAATATATCAATGACTTTGATGTCTACCTTGGCACTTATGCTGTCCTTGCAACTAGCCAAGGTTTTAGAGTCGGTGTGGCTGATGCCACTGGAGATGTCCAATATGGACCACTTCTCTTTAGAGATGCTGCCTGTACTGCTATTGCCTTTAAGGATAGTTATGCTTACATCTCAACAAAGGTAGATGGTGAAGCAGGGTTGGTTCGTACTGATCTATCTACAACTGTTATCGCTAACACTCTGTATTTTCCTTGGGCTTGGGATATTGTCGCTTCCGGTACTAGCGCAACTGCATCTCAGGTTGCTTTCTTTGGTAACTCAGATAGAGCAGCATTTGCCACAGGTAATACTGTCTATGCAGAATCTACTAGCCTAGTAGCAAGTGGTTACTTGCGTACTGGTTATATCCGTTACAACACACTTGAGACTAAGATCTACAAACTGCTACAAGCTCGTATTGATACAACTTATGGTGGCATAACCATCAATTCTGTTGATGCAACAGATACTGAATACAATATTGGTACATTTGCACAAGGAACTGTTGTTCCAGAAATCAGTGTTAACTACCCAACTACTGCACAAGAATACCTTGGCTTTAAGTTTACTATCAGTAGATCAGCAGTTGATTCTACCAAGGGGCCACTCTTTACTGGCTACCAGTTAAAGTCGCTACCAGCGGTACCACGTCAGCGCCTGATTCAATACCCAGTCTTTTGTTATGACCACGAGAGCGACAAGTTCAGCAACGAAGTAGGCTATGAAGGATCTGCCTATGCCCGATTGTCTCAACTAGAAGCCATTGAAAATGTTGGTGACACTATTCGCGTTCAAGACTTTAGAACCGGTGAGTCATACCTAGGCATCATTGAAGAGATGGATTTCATCAACAAGACCCCAGAGGATAAAAGGTTCTCTGGATTTGGCGGCACATTACTAGTAACGATTCGGACGATCTGATGCAAACACAAGACTACGCAACGCTAACAGTTGCAGTAATGACAATAGTTGGCGGCTTTGCCACTGGAGTTAGATGGCTGGTTAAACACTATCTAAATGAACTTAAACCCAATGGTGGCAGTTCGATAAAGGATTCCGTCAAAAGACTTGAGGATCGTATTGACGATCTGTACAAACTGATAGCGGAGAAGTAAATGATTGCACTAGCAAAGAAGGCAAGTCCTGCAGCTATAGCAGTACTGCGCCAAGCAACAGCGCTACGACCTAAGCGTAAGAAAGCAAGCGATGGGTTACTGCCATCAGCAGCGCACGTAAAGCAGAACCCAGACTCAGATCACAACTCAGGATTTGCGGTAGACATTACGCACGATTCTGTCAATGGTGTTGACTGCGCTATAGCATTTGAAAAACTTAAAGCAGATAAGCGTGTGAAGTACCTAATATTTAACGGCAAGATCTGGTCACCTGATCGTGGTGGTGAAGGCAACCGCGACTACACCGGACCAAACAAGCACCCGCATCATCTTCACATCTCGATCAAAGAGACGTGTGGCTATGACACCTCACCCTGGTTTCCTTGGCTTGGTGAGATCACAGTGGTAAATAAAGTAAAGGCAGCAGTCAGGCCATTGCCTAAAAAGAAGGAGAACAAATGAACAAAAAGAAATTAGAAGCTATCGCTTCGACTTATCTTCGCGCTGGTATTGCAGCAGTAATTGCGCTTTACCTTGCAGGAGTAACAGATCCAAAGGCTTTGGCAACAGCAGCAGTTGCTGCTATTGCAGGTCCATTGCTAAAGGCAATAGATCCGAAGGCAACAGAGTTTGGACGTGGTGCTAAGTAATTAGCCCATAAGCGCGAGGCAACCGCCCCCTGCTCAGGAGAAATCCTGAGTGGGGGGTTTTTCTTTGTTTTCCCAGTCTTTATTTGTATAGGTCTTTAATCTGTGGCAGTTGGCACAAAGGGTTTGCAGATTGGATAGGTCGTTGTTTTTCTTGTTACCGTCTATGTGGTCTACATCTAGTTGGGATCTATGCTCTGGGGTAAACCCACAGAGTTCGCACTTGTCACCTTTATGTATCTTCCAAGGAAATTCTTTATGCTTTTTAGAAATCATATAAGCAGGCCAGCATCTAAAGTTTTTATATGGGTTTTTCTTTTTATTGTTTGCTTTTATTTTTACTGGTCCACAAATAGAACAAGTACCAGTCATATCCTCTAAATTAGGATTCGATATCTTGTGCATAATCTTTGTCCACCGGGCAGGGAACACGGATCAAATTTCCACAACTAACGCAGGTAGCGTCAAGGAAATACCAGACTAGCTCGTAGTCATTAAAGGCCGCCATAACGCTAAATACCTGTGACCCACAAGGACATACGTGGACAGGTCCTAAGTCTCTTAAATCGCTGCCAAAAGGCTCAGGAAGGGTATCGTAGTGCGCCTTACGGCGCAGGAATTTAGGCATAACAAAGGGGTGGAACCGCATTGCCTGGCACGGCTCCTTCCTGTGGTCAGTCGCCTCTCGGCTACGCCTCGGCCCTGATAAGGGCCGCCTACTGTTATTCGCCTACGGCTCATATTGTAGAACCCGCTATCTAAATCTCCGCAAACGACACGCCGCGTGATATGATCTGCCCAATGACAACACTGGTAGGAATCCAAGGGCCTGACTTTGTAGTACTCGCGGCAGATTCGCAAATAACCGATAACGATCAGCGCGTTATCAGTACGCAGACTCCGAAAATTATTTACGTTGGAAAATATATTCTCGGCGTTACTGGCGACTCACGCCCTGGCGATATCCTCACCTATAACTGGAAGCCTCCGGTGTACAAGGGAGGCAACCCCGTTGAGTGGATGGGTAAAAGAATAATCCCAAGTATCCAACTAGCTTTTAAGGAGAATGGATATGAGATGGATAAGGAAGCGAGCTTCTGTTATCTAATCGCTTTTGATTCTATGTTGTTCTCAATAGGCCAAGACTTGTCATTTAACGCAAGTGAGCACGGTCTATTCACCGCAGGAAGTGGCGGTCCTTATGCACTCGGTTACCTTTATTCTTTGAAACCACATTCCTACAAGAGCTTGCTTATGGCAAAGGTTGTGGCAGAAAAGGCAATAAAAATCGCGTCGGTGCTAGACATCAATACTTGCCCACCAATACAGTTAGTTACTCAACAGGAAGGGTGGGAAGAATGATTAAGTTTTTATTCGGTTTGCTAATCGGCTTTGTCGGGGCGTATGCTCTTGACTACTGGCTTACAAAAAGGGATGAACGATGATAGAAGATCCGAAGGAGTTACTACTTCACGTATTGCACTCTAAAGATGCAGGGCGTGATCGTAGTAAGCAGACACAGGTTGGTCCATCAGAGATCGGTGGCTGCCGTCGTAAGGTTTGGTACCGATTAAACGGACAGCCAGAGACTAATGATAACCAGTCAAAGCTAGCAGCGATAATGGGTACTGCTATCCACGCTGCCATTGAAGATGCCATCACAACACTAGATCCAGAAGGTAAAGATTATCTAGTTGAGACAGCAGTTGAGTATGGCGATATGAAAGCACACGTAGATTTATTTGTACCAGGTATCGGTGCAGTCATTGACTGGAAGACAAGCAAGGTTAAGAACCTTAGTTACTTCCCATCAGCGCAACAGCGCTGGCAGGTACAGGTCTATGGTTATCTGCTATCTAAGAATGGTCACGAAGTTAAGACAGTTAATTTAGTAGCAATAGCACGCGATGGTGATGAACGAGATATCAAAGTACATTCAGAACCATACGATGAAGTAGCAGCGCTAGAAGCGTTACAATGGTTAAGCAATGTCAAGGCTTTAACAGAGGCGCCAGCACCTGAGAAGGATGCAAACTTTTGTAAGAGTTACTGCCAGTACTATGACGCATCCGGTGAGATGGGTTGCGTAGGTCTAATAAAAGAACGTATCGTCCTTAGTGAAGTCGTGATTGAGGACGCACAAGTTGACACTCACGCATTGAAGTATCTGCAGTTAGATGAAAGAATCAAAGAGCTTGAGAAAGAAAAGGATTCCTTGAAGTCATCCTTCGAGGGAACTACTGGCGTTACTGCTAGTGGTATTCAGATCAGTTGGACTTCCGTTAAAGGTCGTGAGACAGTTGACTCTGAACAAGTAGAAAAACTATTAGGCTTTGTACCGAAGATAGTTGGTAAAGAGTCCATTAGATTAAACATCAAACCAAGTGGAGGAAAGTAAATGGCTGCACCAGAATCAACGAAGTTCCAGATTAACTATAAGTTAAC
>Ga0209085_1001166_pt1 | contig 16745 bp, 20 predicted proteins | sample C_131016_EF_Meta_FD_187310 | JGI IMG/M metagenome (GOLD analysis project Ga0209085, IMG submission 187310) | Freshwater microbial communities from Lake Croche, Canada to study carbon cycling - C_131016_EF_MetaG (SPAdes) (version 2) | ecosystem: Environmental > Aquatic > Freshwater > Lake...
TCCATAATTACTTTCTTATATCATATTAAAGTTATTTTGTTTGCTGATTTGGAGCGGGTGAAGGGAATTGAAGACCTCACTATGCTAGTAAAATCAATACTTCCAGAAGAAGTTGTCTGCCTATTTTAGAAAGTTGTCTGCCTGAGATTTAATTATTAAGATTAAAAATTTTTTAAACATGTTTATTTTGTTTTTCTAATCTTTCACATACTTCATGGTAATCAAAATTAACTTTCTTACAAAATGATCTTAAAGTTAAATTTGTTTTTTTCTTATTACAATCTTCACAAACTAAAACCATATTTGCTGGAGTAGACAGACCACCTTTATTAATTGGATAAATGTGATCAGCAACAGCATTGGAAGCAGGACTACTCAAATCACAGTAAGGACACTTCCATTTAGATTTATTTTTAATATATCTTAGTAACTCATCTTTGACCACCTGGGAACCGCTTCTTGCTTTATTATCAAATGCTGCGATCTTTGCTGATCTTTCTCTTTCTTTTACTCTTTTTTTAATATTAGGTAATATAAACTTAATTGCTTCTGGAATTTTTAAGTTTTCTTTTTTAGAAACATCAACTTTAATTTTTAAATCAACAATTTTTTTTTTTAATTCTGTATTATACTTTATTAAATCATTTAATTTTTTTGATTTATTTTCTTCCTCTTTTTTTTCTTTTTGAATTTTAACTAATACTATTTTTTTGTTTTCTATAATTTTTTCTTTTTCTTCTTCCAATAAAATTTCTTCATCGGTCTTTGGCATAATCTCTAATGGGGTCTTTTCGGACGACATTTGAGTAAATTTCATAATATAAAAAAAAATTGGAAAGAAAACTAATACTGCTATTGGAATAATCGTCACCACAGCAATTGCACAAAAAATAGCGATACCATAAGCAATAATTGCACTTGGAAGAAAAGGTACTTTTCCAGAACTCTTATGTTTATTATATGTCTCATCTCTTATTTTAAAAATTCGCCTTAATTTTTCATCAATTTCATTCAAAGGTTCGTCAAACTTTTTTATAATTTCGTATTTTTGATAAAGTTGATAATTAATTTCTTCCACAATTCGAATCATTGAAGAACCGTTAATAGATATTTCTGTTTCGGATTTTTTTATAAATTCTTCACTTTTTTTTATAAAATCTAGATTATCAATAATTTTTTTTTCTAATCTTTGTTCTTCTTCAAATATTTTTTCATATGTAAATGTCTGATATTTTTTTTTTAAATTTAAAACTTCAATTTCGTTTAAATTAACAATTTTCTCTTTGGTTACTTTTGATCTTCTAGGTAGAGAACTATACTTTCTATAATTTCTGTAATACGCCATGAAAGTCTAAATTATGGTTACTTCTAATTATTTTTAGAATAATATTCTTTCATTTTATCAGGAAACATTTTGTAAATCCTTAATTCTATTTCTTTTAAATATTCATAACTATCTTCAACATAGTTATCAGCGATTAACTCCTTATGAATCCCGCAAACATGATAAAGTAGAAATCTATCTGTCAAAAACCAAGGGTTTGATTTCAACCATTTTTGTATTCTTGGGTCTTTCTTAAACTGCTCCAACATTTTTTACTCAAACTTCAAAATTTTAACATCCTTAACTTCAATTTTGTCGTGGTAATCATTGAAAATCAATCTTCTTTCTTCATCCACACCAGGTCGTCTAAACAAAACATCAATCTCTTTTTTATCTTTTAAATAGTCATGCAACGACTGAACTGTTTTAAATTCTTTACCATCTATGTAATTAAGAACATCGTATTTTCTAAGTTTTCCAGATGCAGGTCCACTTTTTAAATTCTGAACAACTAAACTAGATTTAGGATTAGCCATTATTTGGTTAATAGGAAGTCTCGATACTAATGCTCTGTCGCTGACAATAACGTTAGAAAATATTAAACCAACCCTTTCTGTTACAGAACCTCTTGTTTTAAGTTGTAATTTAACTTCTTGTTCTTTTTTATCTCTTAGAATCTTTAGTTTAACATTCGATTTTCCTCGAGACTCATTATTTAACTGCGTGGGATTTAGAACTTTAACATTATCTATTTCTAATACTTCGTCTCCTACTTTGAGAAGATTTTTATCAGGATTTAAAATCCCAGAAACTATTAAAAATTTGCCTTGTTCTTTATTGTTTGAGAAAATAACTCCAAAATCTAACGGTGATGGATCTTTTTTGTTCTTAAATAATTCTATTACTTTACAAACTGGATATGATGGTAATGCAAAATTTAAACCTTGATTATCGTCTGTTCCAAAAGAACTAATTCCAATAACTTCGCCAGTACTAATGTCAATTAATGGTCCGCCCGAATTTCCACGATTGATCGCTGCATCTGTTTGAATTGCTTCAAAAAACTCTGTTTCATACCTGATTGCTGATATAATTCCTCTTGTTATTGTAAAATCTTTGTTTGCTGGATGACCAAAAGCAACGACCCCTTGTCCGGGTTTGTAGTCATTTTTACATTGTAATTTTGCTTCAATTGCATTTTTGGGAATTAGTTTAGGATCTATTTGTAACAACTCTAAATCAATGTCTGGATCAATATAAACTTGTTTGGTCTGAACTGGATCTGAGTATTTAAAGTTTATTCTATTTAATGCTGGTGAATAACCACCAACATGTGCGTTTGTAATAATAATACCGTTTGTTTTATCAATCAAAAAACCTGATCCAGATGAAGGATTATAATTATCTTCAATAAATGGTGTGTCTGTAGAGTTATAGATTTTTACTGTGTATCTATTTGCATCACCTAGAATTTTCTCTAAGTCGTTTGCAAATGAAGTTGATGTTGAGATTAAAAGAATAAGACTGATTATTAGTTTCATAATGACATTCTATATTCAAAAAGATCAAAAATAAGTATAACTTTTAGATATAATATCGTATTAGCGCATCGGATATCATCAAAATACTCAGGTACAGTGGTTCTTACATAAAACTAAATAAAACCTGTCCAAAGACTTATAAATCGCATTAACGCATAGAATAAAACATGCGTAAGATCATATTTTGACTGCGTATCAAATCTGAACATCAAAACTTGTATAAATAGAAATAATTAACTTTTGTTAGTTAATTAAAAATTGAAAATAATGACGCAAGTTGAAGTGATTTAAAACTTCGTCATATCGATTTGAATTTTATTATGTGTATGTGAAAAACGAGGGTGAGACGCTGACTGTCAAATCCCATTGAACTGGATTATTCAACATTTTAGTCCACGTCAAGCGTTGGCAGACGAAAGTCTGGCAGAGAAATAAGTTTCCAGATTTATCTGGCGCAGTCAAGCACGACCGTTTCTGCGTTTTGATCACTTAAAAGAACTAGATGTTGGTCCAAGGCGAGACGTTATACGCAAAAGGACAAGTCTCTAATCAAACAGATGTTTTACTGATCTGTATGAGCAGAGTCTTGTCCAAAACAAAGGACATTACCGCAATAGCAACCACCTACTAGTCTACAACGGTAGTTGTGTTGCGAAGCAACTACATAAGGAAACAATTAAATGAACAAGATTAAAAAATTAGTATCTGATTATGAACGAACAAGAGATCCATTCGTACAAATAGGGATACTTGGACAAATGATAATTGAAATTAAACGACTAAGTAAAGAACTAGGAAAGGCAATCTAATGAGTAAATTAATAGATGATATAAAGAAAATTCATAAAGAAAGTTTAGAAACAGAGTTATTAAAAAGTTTAAGTAACAAAAAAGAAACACCAATTGCTGTTCAAAGAGTACCTGTATCTAATAGATATTTAGATACTGAAAGACAGAATAGAGTATTAGAAAAGATGTTAGAACACTACAGACTGCATATGATTAAAAGACAAGTAAAAGACTTCATCAAAGATATCAGCAGATCTGAACCAGACTTTTATACGTTGAAACTGACCAGCGACTTCATCGATAGTCTTTTAACTGAATATAACAATAAACATCAAATTAAATTAGAAGGAAAAATAATATGAATACATGGGCAACTACACAAAGAGTAAAAAAGAAACTTGTTACATTCTCAGTAGATAAAGACGTGTTTGAAACGTTCAAACAAACTGCCAATAAAGATATGAGAAAATATAGTCAAATTGTAGAAGGTGCGATGCGTAGATACGTGAGTTCTAAAATCTAGCAATAATTAACAATAATTATATAAAGACAATAATGAAAAATTATTATGTTTTAGGCACTTCAGATTCGCAAACTGAAAGTGCGATTGATATTCTAGCAAAAAGATTGAGTGAGAAAAGATACCCTCTTTATAATAAAACGCCTCATTTAAAAGAAGTTAAGGAAAAAGATGAAGTTATATTTTATGTTGCCGGCAGAAATAGTAAGGCACAAAATTTTATAGGACAATCAATTATAAGTTCTATTGAAATACCAAACGAACTATTAGTTGATCCTGATAAAAAAAGATATGTTGTTGAAAAATACTTAATATTAGACAATATTAAAATGTTCAAAGCACCAGTTCATATTAAGTCCATTATTGTTCATTTGGATTTTATTAAAAACAAATCTAATTATGGCGTATATTTAATGGGAGGAGTTTCAAAAATCACGGAAAATGATTTTAATTTGATAATTAAAAATCTTTAAAGCAAGTCTCTATAAAATCTGCTAAAAAAATGGAATGTCAAATGAAAATCTCATTGCAACATTTACATCTGAAGAAATAAAACAAATAATATACTTTTGTAAAAATTATCATTTAGATGAAAGCAAAAGACTAAATGACAGAACTAATTCTGGAAGAAGAGGTTTTGGAGGAGTAGTAGATGCATTTGGACCTGGAAAATTAACTGAGATTGGGATTTGTAAAATTTTAGCAAATTTAACGCAAGACAAAGAGTTATTTCCAGATACTGAGGTTTATTCAGATTCCGAGGTAGGTAAAAAAGTTAACCCAGATATCATAAGTGTTAAAGAAAATAATCAAATAAGAAAACCAAAATTGTATATCGAAATAAAAGATGACGACAGTAAATCTGATTGGATTGGAATAAGAGAAGATCAACTTAATTCTATTAAAAGAGTACACGGCGATGATTTGGAAAAGGTTTTTTTAATATTTGGAAGAACTTATTTTGATGATAATAAAAATGAAAAAGAAAAAGATTTTTTTGGATCTTTTCTCAAAAGTATTAATTTAAGTAATGAATTTTCTTTTAATGAATTTTCAGACATCACTAATATTAAATGCGATATAAAGTATGCTTTTAGTGTTGCAGATTTAATAACTTACGGTCATTTATATAAAGCAGGTGAGATTATTATGAATAGTTATTTTGATGAGGCAAAGCAAATTTACACAAAAAAGGGAAGTTTATGGAAAGATAAAATTTTATCGAAAGAATTAAAGGATAATGAAATAATTATTGCACTTACAGAAGATGGTCAAATATTACCTTATAGTGAATTTAATTTTGTAGGATATGCTCATTTAATTATCAATAAGGATGATAATAACAAAAAATTTATTCATTTTCTCAAAGATTCTACAATAGAAAATAAATATTTTGGAAGATTTGATTATAAAAAAGGAACCTCTATTTTTTTTAACATAAAAAATAAACTAGGTACAAAAACAGAGGAAGATAAAGATAAAAACAAAATTAAGAAAAATAAAACTAAAAATATCAATGATTGGTGGTTATCTAAACATCTATTAGAACAATTATTCTTTGAAGGAAAAATTAATAAAACTGATGTTACGCTAAAATATATTTCTACAAATATCTAACATTAAACTGATTTCTTAATAATCTCGGCAATCCTTTTAATCAAACTTACTGTAACTGAGTTTCCTGCCTGCTTGTATCTTTGCCCTTGAGCAACATTATCTGGAAATTTAAAACTTTTAGGAAAACCTTGAAAATTTAAACACTCTCTAGGAGTAAGTTTTCTAATGCCTAAATCATCTAATATTAAAGGCACATTGTGACCACCTGTACCCATATTTGCAGTGAGTGTTGGACACTCGCCACTCTTATTTTCTCTGACATAAATTCTTCTCCATTGATAAACAGTATCTTTTGACTTGATAGATTTCTTTAAAGTTTTGTACTCATAAAAGTTTTGTTTGTAATAAAATTTTTCATCAACATCTTCTTCTAATAATTCTCTGAAGTTTCTTTTTGTTTTAAATCTTGTCAAAGGTAATTGTTGACTAAAATTACGTGTAGATGATTTAGACTTAAAATCTAATTCCCAATCACTTTCTCCAAGAAAACAAACAATAAATGTACGTTCTCTGTTTTGAGGAATATCAGTATGAACCGAGGTATTGAATATATTCCACAAAACTGAGTAACCCAAATCTCTTAAGGAATTAGTTATTACTTTTGCGGTATGTCCAGAATTATGAGTTTTTAAATTTTTGACATTCTCTAATAACAATATTTTTGGTTTTTTTGGCAACTCTTCAATTGCTCTACAAATTTGAAAAAATATATTTCCTCTAGGATCTTCAAAACCTTTTCTATAACCAGCAACTGAGAATGCCTGACAAGGAAAACCTCCAGTCAAAACATCTACGGACTTTAGTTTCTTAAAATTAATTTTTCTAATATCTTCTGTAATTAATTGATGTTTATGATTAAATCGAAATGTTTTTGCGCAGTTTTCATCGATCTCATTTGACCAGTTTATTTTAAAACCCGCCTGTTCAAATCCTAATTCGATACCACCAATTCCTGAAAATAAACCACCAACCGTTAACATACGTTTGATTGCTATTATTATAATTAATTAATTATAACAATTTAATTAATTTTATATTTTAATAATTTGCAGAAGTTATTAAGAAGAACTAACTGTTCTGTACTTTTCGGATAAATATCTAAAAGTTTAGGATTAAAAATAATAATTGATATTAGTTGTGATCTTGAAATTGAAACGTTCAATCTATTTTTATCAAATAAAAAATCGAGATTTCTAGGCAAACAATCTGGATCTGAACTGGTCATTGATATGATTGTAATTGATCCTTGTTGTCCTTGAAATTTATCGATAGTTCCTATTTTTGCAGATTTATTAAATCTAGAAGTTAGATAATTTGTTTGAATATTATATGGACTAATTACTAATACATCATCTTTAGAAATAATTTTTTTCTCTCCTTTTTCACTATAAAAATCTCTTCCTATAAACTGATCTAATAAATCTTTAATTATATCTGCTTCAGTAATACTTTTTTGACTATCGCCTTCGTGATTTGTTTCGATATAAAAAATTCCTTCTGTTGGAATTATTGTTCCTTTCGCAAGATTTATTGATCTTTTAGCATTATCCTTATGACATACTAATTTACTTTCATAAAAATTATCAGAAACAAACGAATTTATATTCGGATGCATTCTGTAAGTGGTATTTAAGAAGATTCCTTTATCTTCTGGAATAACTTCAAGATCATCTAACAAAAATTTTAATATTGATTTTGCAGAATCCCCTGGATGAGAACCTTCCGTTGGATGTCCCAATTGATTTTGATCTCCAATTAAAACAATATTTTTTGCAGTTTGACCAACTGAAATAATGTCAGCAACTGAAAACTGACTTGCCTCATCTATAAATATATAATCTAATTGATTGTCGTTATAATCTCTGCAAAAAAGATATTTTGTTCCTGCAAATAAAAGCGTGTCTTTTGTCTCGTAGTTTATTTTAAAATCTTTTCCTTCATCTGTAGACTCTATCCATGGATGTTCATAGATAGTGTCTTCTTTTAATTCATCATGTTTTTTTATACCTTTAAATTCAAATTTATCTTCTTTTGCAAAATGAATAATTCGATCTAATAAATTATGAATTACTTTATGAGAATTTGCTGTAATACCAACTCTTTTACCTTTCTTTAACAGTTCAACAATAGTTTTTGCTCCTTGCCGTGTCTTACCTGTTCCCGGCGGACCTTGTAGATAAATATAACTTTCATCTAGTTTAGAAATAGTTTCTGGAATTTCTTTTTCAAAGTCATTTGTTTTTATTATTTTTTCTCCTTGTTTAATTCCAACTATTTTTGGAGTTTCTTTTTTAAGAATACTTTTTAATGCATTATTAGTTTTCTTTTTATTTACTAAATTATCTACGAATCTAAATGCACATTGTTCTAGATATTGAATACCTAAAGGTTGTGAAGGTCCTACAGAAAGAATTGTCGGTAAAGGTTCTTTTGATGCTCTTGTACCTTTAGAAATTTTTATTATTCTATTTTCAAGATCATGTTCGAGGACAATGCCCGCTCTTTCTGCATGCCCAAATAATAAATTGTTTGCAATATTAACCTGATCACCTTTTTTTATTTTTGTATCCTGCTCATCATATTCATAAGTATAAACATTAGATTCTTTATGCTTTGTAATTTCACCTATTCTTCGCATATTCCCTAAACATTCTACATCTTCAACTAGTTCTTCATGCATTACGTATTTACGATCAAAGTATCTTTGCCACTTAGGTTTATTTGCTCGATAGTAAAAACCCAGAATATCTGAAACTGTTTTAATTAACGCTTTGTCATCTGATTTTAGATTTTTTAATTTTTCTTTATTATCCCTCATATCAATCTCGCGTTTTCTGAGATCTAACTCTTTAATTTCTGGTTCAAACCAAGGAATATCTTTTTCTCTAAGATCTAATAACCATTTATGTAATTCAAATGTAGATAGAACATCTTCTTCATTATATTTTTCGATTTGATCTAAGTATTTTTGATTATTTGTTTCTAACCAATCTATATAAAAATTTTCAGACTCTTCTCCATCCTTGACCTCAGATGTTCTTTTTAGATTATAATATTTTTCTAAATCTTTAATTGAATATCCATCACTCGCAAGAATAGACTGCTTAGTAATCGCATACAAATCAACAAATTTTTGTAAATTTTTGTAAATTACAAAATCATCGCTTTTTTCTTCATATTTTGAAGTTAAATTACTTAATGCTGTTAATTCATATGGAGCATAATGATAAATAAAAGAGTCTGGATATTTCTTTAAGTGTGCATCGAAAAAATCAAATAATTTTATTAAATTATTCTTTTCATCTTTATGATTGTGAGACCAGAATGGTTTATATTTTTTTTTGCCGTTCTCTTCATAATAAATTCCAAATAGATATTGAAGACCACCTTCAACTACGTGATCTTTGACTGACTCAATATCAAAATATAAATCAGATTTTGAAGGTTTTGGAAGCAACCTTAAACCTTTCATTAAATTTGGTTGATCTTTGATTTTTATGTGTTCTGGTTTTTTAGACTTTTCTTCTTTCTTTCTTAATTTTGCAAAAATTATAAATTTTTTAGATGTTTCTAAAGTAATATCTTTAAACTCTTTATTTTCATCCTGTTCTGATAGTTTTTGAACCGTATCAATGCCTATTTTTTGAAATGACTTTCGTGTGTCTTTTCTCATATCCGGCATGAGATCTAAACTATCTTTTTTATCCCAAATATCTTTGCAAACATTTTGCCATTCACATCTTGCGCAATGACTACATTTTTCAGGTTTTGATTTATTAATCTCATGTTCAACAAAGTATTCATATTTTTTTTTATGCATAGAAACAAATTCAATTACTTTATCTAATTGAACTGATTCTTTTTTCATTCCTTTGAGAACAACGTAAAAGTTTTTGTTTGAGATACCTTGAATTTTTTTTATTAGATCTTCATATATAGTAATCTGAAAAATATGTTCAGTTTTTACTCTTGTGGTATTTTTTGTGTCTGAAACTTCATAACTATAATTACCTAATTTAGATTTTACATCTTTATTAATAATTAAAAAATCTGACTCGCCATTCCATTTTTCATTTTCATCATAAAAATAACCACCACGAATTACTTCGTATCCTTTTTTCATGCATTCTATTGTTTTTTTTGCTCTGTCTTGTTTAGATTGGTCTGGATTTTTAATGTCTATAACTTTTGAATATTCTTTTTTTAATTTTTTAAAATAATCTTCTTCAAATTCATTTCCTTTATCAAAAAGTCTACGATCACTTTTACTAATTTCTTTTCTTTTAATTTCTAATTTTTCTTCATTTAATTCATTAAAAATTTTATACTTACAATTTAAGTAACTTTTAAAAAGTGTAGGAGTATATAAATTTTTTGTCATTCTATTTCATTAATCTACTTCACGAATTGATCTTCCTGTTTCTATCATTCTATAAAATTTGATTGCTATACTATCTAATGTAGGACTTTTTTTAAATGTTCCTAATTCAATTATTGGAGTTTTATGAAAATATTTGTGTGCAACGTTTATGCAAACAAATGTTAGAAATATTGATAAAATAAATAGATATATTGTTGTTATACGCTTTTCTCTTTTTGCTTTTTTAACAACTTCTTTATTTTTAGAATTAATTTGTTCATTCCAACGTCCAACTACTTCTTTTATATTTTCTGAAGAAATTATGAAAAGAATTGCAGAAATTATTAATAGTCTTGTTAAAAATATTTCGCCAATCACAAATATCTGGATTTGTATCTTGCTAACTGTGGATTAATTTCTGACTCACCTAGAATGATTATTCGTTCATTAACAGTGTAATAAACTCTCCAAAAAACTTTTGTTTCTTCAATATCGTGAACTTCCTCAATTCGAATTTCTGATATTTTATCTCTATCTCGTTTCTTCATAATTAATGTTTTGTATGTCTAAAATGTTGTTGATCCCAACTTCGAAAATACTTAGCAACTATTAATCTCATTAATCCGATAAAGACTTTCCAGTCTTTGCTTTTACAATGTGGATTTAACCAAGGTAATTGTTCTCTTTTAATATCGAATTCTTGCATCATAAAATAATCTAAAAAACTAATAAATTCTTGATACCTTTTTGGACTTAAATCATTACACATACTTCGAAGTATGTGTGGCGCTTCGAGAACTACTTTCTTTTTTAAATTAGGTTTCTTCATTCAGAAAAATATAAGAATTTGAAATAAAATTACCTCTTTAAAAATTATAACTAATTTTTAGACTTAATTTTTTAAGAATCTTGTGTCCTTATTATTCTGTTTTGCTAAATTGACGATCAAAATGCCTTCGAAAAAAACTACAAAATCATTACCATCTTTAAATAAAGTAAATATGAATTTAAAAAGAACTTCATATCTTTTTAATGAATTCTTCGTAACAACAGTAAAATATAAAACTCTGGCATATCTTCGTAGAGATGGGAAAGGGTGGTTGTTAATGAATAAATTAATGGAACATTACTACGCACATAAAGAATTGCACGTAGAGAATCTTGTAGAGATGATACCTGGAAAAGTATGTTCTCGAGCAACATTATTATCTTACATAAAAGATTGTGAAATAAGAAAAGTTTTAACTAAAACTTCGAGTCCACACGATAAAAGAATTAAGATTGTTAAACCTACTCCTGAATTCGTTGAAGAATTCGAAAAATGGACAGAAGAATTCTACAGTGATGATAACTGGGAAATGAAAACAGATTATAAAAAACTCTAAGCAACTTTTAATAATTGTTCATCTTCTCTATTTAAGATCTTAAATACCCAAGATACTGGAAATTTCTTACGTGTAGAATTTGTCATTGCGTCTGATATTTCTCTGAAAGTTTTTCCTTGTTTTCGCATTACTCTCATTAAACGAATTAACGACTGTTCTTTTTCACAAGGAATATAAAATCCATTATCATCGATATCCCAACCGAATTTTTTCTTACCCCCTGTGTAACGATTTTCTTTAATCATTCTTTGTTTGGTTGCTTTTGATTTCTCAGATATTTGTTTTGCATAAAACTCTGCAAAGACAGATAGAAGTTTTAGAAATACTCCACCTATTGCATCTGAACCTGTTACTTCTCCACCTATATCTACAAAGTGAAGTGATACTTTTTGACGTTTAAATTTCTCAACTAAAGTTAAAAGATTTAGTGTATTTCTGGAAAATCTATCGAGATGCGAACATATAATGTGATCTCCTTTTTTAAGTTTTTGTAATAGTTCAAAACCCTTTTCTCTTTTCTCAAATGGAACTGTGCCAGATATTTGTTCTGTAATGTGTTCATCTATCTTTAAGTCTTTAATGTTTGAGTATGAAATCGCCTTTGACAATTGAGTTTCTATTGAACTGCCTCTATCAAAACTTTCAATATCACTGTTTCTTCCATAAAAATAAGTTGTCATTTTTATCCTTTCTTTTGTTAATTATGAGAACTCGCAGATAAAATGGTAACAGGAACCTTATATTTCTCAAGTGTGAACAAAAAAATTAATTAAAAGAAATATGGTTATTGAATAATTATCTTTTAAATATTAAAAATTTATATGGCATATCAAGATGCTCTTAAAAGAATTAAAGATAATATTTTAATAGATAAAAAAATTCAGATTTATAGACTTCACTACAATTATTTAAAAACCTGCATAAAATATCCAGAATTATTTAAAATAGACGAAAAAAAATATTCAGGTTGGAAACTTGATCAAGTTAAGTCTCTTGAATTTAACAAATGGTGGTCTCTTACAGGAATGAGATTATTGGGTAGAGAATTAGAAAATATTAAAGAAATCAAATCAAACTTTTTTGAAAAAAAACCCGATACAGTCGTTGTTGAAATACCAATTAACGTACCATTTCAATATTCAATAAAACAAATCAAAGCACTATTAAAAAGTAAAATTATATTAAAAAAAAGAAGAATAACTGAAAAAAGTCATCACTTAAAATTAGCAATATATCTAGAAGCGTGGAAATTAAAGAAAATTGAAAATCTTACTTTAAAAGAGACAAGAAGAAGACTTGTGGGAATTAGGAAAATTTTATTAAAAAAAAGAGGTAAAAAGGCAGCAATGGATCGAACTGCGACTGAAAATTTTCTCAAATTCACTCCATCACAAGCGGGAAATAGTAGCAGAAAAGAAGGTGCAAGGCACAATGTCGAGATTAGACATTTAGAAAGACAAATAAGCAGGTATAGGTCTAATGCTGAAAAAATTTTAAAGAATGTCTGCCTCGGAAAATTCCCTGGCAAATACGTTTCTTAGAAGCATCACATTAAAATTCAATAAAATTTTGCGACAAATATTAGGTTACCTAATATCTGTCCAACTATTTCTTAAAAATTCTATGTTAAATTTAAAGGATTAATAACTAAAAAGGAAAACTAATGCTTATATATAATATTAAATTTAATAAAAATGAAATTATTATCAAAGATAATCATCAATCAATATTTAAATCAAAGAAGAATTTAAATAAAAAATTTTTCAGAAATAGTAATAAAAAATTTTTTGAGATAACAATGATTGCTTACGATCATTCGCATTGTTTAGAAAAAGCAAAAAACTTTTATAGAACTAATTTCGATGAAGAAGCAACTTGTATTGAGATTAAACAAATTAGTCGAAGATCAAATACTTTGAGCAAGTTATCAAATAAAAATTACAAATTAGTTGCTTAGAAAGTTTATAGAAAATGTACTCATTAACAGAAAAATATAGACCTAAAAAACTTTCAGAATGTATTTTGCCTCTTAGAATCTCTAACAAATTGGAAAATTGGAAAAGAAATAAACCTAATCATTTAATTTTTTATGGGAGTGCAGGTATTGGAAAAACATCTACTGCTATCGCTCTAGCAGAAGAAATCTCTAAAGATAATTATGTGATTATTAATGCATCTAAAGACAATAGTGTAGATTTTATTAATGGTTACTTTTTAAAGTTAATAAGTTGCGGAAGTCTTGTTGCTGGTAAAAAAACTATTATTCTAGATGAAGCGGATCAATTAACTGAAAAAGCACAAACATCATTAAGAAGACCATTAGAAGAATTCAGTCAAATTTGCACAGTCATATTTACATTTAATTATGACGAAAAAATAATTGAACCTTTAAAATCTAGATGTTTTCAATTTAATTTTAATATTTCAAATAATGATGAGAAAAATGAGATGAAAAAGATCTGTAAAAAAAGATTAAGAAAAATAATCAAAAGAGAAAAAATTAATATCAGCAACAGTGAACTAGATGAGGTTGTCTACCAGAACTATCCTGATATTAGAAAATGTATAAATCAACTTGAATTATATTAATTTTTACATACCAAATTTAAATGACTAAAATTACCAAATTAATTCGAGTAAAAAACTGTAATACGTTAACTTTAATTAAAAGAACTACAGTTAAGAATAATAAGAATTATGTGTGTAAAAACTTTTACGCAAAATTCTATGTAGGCAGAGAACTATCAAAAGATGGTTTTAAAATAATCTCTCTCAAGACATCAGATGAAAGACTGGCAACTAAAAGAGCAAAAGAAGTCTGGTTAGATTTTCTAGCAAATAAAAATAACACTCCAATTCTAAAGAAAAAACACACCGTTATTCCTAATATGATCTGTAGATATTTTTATAATAAGTATCATTTAGAATTACTAGAAAGAGCAAATCTAAAAGAAATAGATGACAATCTAGTTCACTCTACAAACACTCGTTACTTTACGGAAATAGACAACGTCATTGGCGATTTAAACATTAAAGACGTTCAAACAGAACATTTTGAAAAGATTAAAATGAATTTAATTACTAAAGATAAAGCACCTAAAACAATTAATAATTACTTCACAATCATCAAAGGCATATTCAAAAAAGCAATTGAGTTAAACGCAGTTCAGTTAATACCGACCTTTCCTAAGATTAAATCTAAAAAACCTTCTAGTTTTAAACCTTATACAAAAGATGAAATCCACCAGATTACAAACGAGTTAAGAAGATTATCTAAGACTGATTTAAGATATCCTCACTATGATGAAGTCGCAGATATCGTAAATTTTCTTTATTTTGTACCATTAAGACCAGGTAAAGAATTTTTATCACTTACACATAATGATGTTAAAATAATTACATCTATTCAACGACAAGAGATTTTAGTCATTGATCCACCACATAGAAAAGTCCAACAAAATAATAATCCATTACCAAGTCATCCAATTGCTAAAGACATTTATTTGAGAAGAATCTGTAAAAGATATCCTCGTGTTACTGGAAATGAATATCTATTTTTCAATTATGAGAAGAATAGAGAAACACTTCAAAGAAAAATTGGAAAAATATTTGTTAAAGTCAGCAATGAATTGGGTCTATATGTTGTAAATAAGAACTCTAAGCGACAAAGACCGCTTTATAGTCTAAGAGCATCCAACTTCATTGAGACCTACGCTAAATCAGGCAATTTAGACTTAATCGCAAAAGTCGGTAACACAAGCACAACGATGTTAAATAGTCGTTATCTACAGAAGTTCTCGGAACAGAAGATCGTTGAGATTTATAATAAACTTTATTCTTAAATATATTTTCCTTGTTTCTCTAACCGTTCACAAACAGTATAGAAATCAAAACTATATTTTTTACAAAATACTCTTAAAACTAAATGACTCTTTTTTTTATTACAGTCCATACAAATCAACACCATATTTTCTGGTGTTGATAATCCACCTTTATTAATTGGATAAATGTGATCTGCAACTGCCTCATTTATAGAATTATTTAAATCACAATAAGGACATTTCCATTTAGATTTATTTTTTATTGATTTTAACAAATCATCTTTGACTATCTGCGAACCACTTCTTGCTTTATTATCAAATGCTGCAATCTTTGCAGATCTTTCTCTTTCTCTTGTTCTTTTTTTAATATTAGGAAATACAAGTCTAAGTGCTTCTCGAATCTTTGGATTTTCTGCGTTACATAATTCGATTTTATTATTTAATGTTCTAATTTCTTCTTCTATTTTTAAAATCTCATTTTTTAAATCATTTAAATTCTTTGTTGTTCTAATAATTTCTTGAAATTCTTTTTCTATCAAATCTAAAATTTCTTTTTTTTTCTCAAAGAGAGTTGATAATTTATTTTCAAGACTTATTTCATCACTTGTTTTTGGAAGATAAGGATATGAAGGAGTTTCCTTCTTTTTATCTGTTAGCATCATTAATCCTACAAAAGGCACTGCAAAACCGAATGCTATTTTTGCTACTTTCAATCCAAGGTTTGGAACAATTTGAGATTTATCATATTCTTTTCTTTTTTCTTCTTCTATTTTTTTTAATAATCTTGTTATTTCTTCAATGGGTTCGTCATATTCTGTCTGTAAATTAAATTTTTTAGTTAAATCTAATCTAATTTTTTCAGTTTTAGTTTGAAGCAACTCCTTCTTATTATGCAACGAAGGTCTAATTATATTTTGAATATACAAATCACTTTCTTGAACAAAACTAGAATTTTTAGAAATTTTTTCTTCTAATCTTTTTTCTTCTATAATTAATTTGTCATATGAGAAAGTTTGATATTTGATTTCTAAACTCTCAAACTCTTCTAACTTTAAATTAATTATTTTTTCTTTGTTTGCTTTAGTACTTACTGATTTTGTATATCTTGAGCGAAATCTTCTATAACTTTTGTAATAAGACATGATAAATTAATTATACCAACAGTTCGTACTTTTTAATAATAACACCAAAAAAGTTGTCTGCCAGTTGTCTGCCATCAAAAAATAAGGAGATTTGAAAAAAGATTAATGATTACTTATGTTTTTGGAGCGGGTGAAGGGAATTGAACCCACGACCTAATCGTTGGCAACGATTCGCTCTACCACTGAGCTACACCCGCTTAATAATTCAGTGAAATTAAACAAAAATAAATTTTAATCAATTGAAAAG
>Ga0209085_1001167_pt1 | contig 16740 bp, 25 predicted proteins | sample C_131016_EF_Meta_FD_187310 | JGI IMG/M metagenome (GOLD analysis project Ga0209085, IMG submission 187310) | Freshwater microbial communities from Lake Croche, Canada to study carbon cycling - C_131016_EF_MetaG (SPAdes) (version 2) | ecosystem: Environmental > Aquatic > Freshwater > Lake...
CTACAGATTCTTAAAATATTTATATAATGTATAATGCCGTGGCATATCCAGTTACTTCATGGTTCTAAACCTGCCAGATATTTTGTTGTTACAGATTCTACTGGTCGCAAACATTCTAAAGAACCACTTACTCTTGCTACGGCCAAGAAACAATTAGCCGCTCTACAGATTCATGTAGATGATAAAAAAAAATAATTATACAATCAGAGATTCAATTTGTAAAATCATGTCTCCTATTTTTTCGTACAAGCTCAGCAGCCTCTCAGATATCTCGTGATTCTTAGATATTATATATAACTGAAAGATTTCCTCCTGGTATTTGACTAAGATATTCCCTAGTACTATAGGATCTATCTTTGGCATTTTATTATAGATTAGAAATTATTTCTTTTCAACACAGAGCAGTGTCATCTGAAACTCTGAATTAAATGTTTCTGTGGCTTCTGGATCAGCGTAAGGATCGTGCACAAAAAGTAAATCACCGTAACAATCTCTCATCTGAAAGTCTAGTGAATTTATTGCGGTATCTGGTGTCCAATTAATTATCTTAGGATTATTCAAATCAAATGTAGCAACAAATGGATAAGACCCAAGAGCATTACTTGAACTTATAATAGTCCCAGCTTGATTGACAGATGATGATGTAGTTAGTTGAGGAGCACCAACACCGGATAGATATACTCTTGCTATTAAACCTTTGCGCTTACTTGTAGAACTATCTGTATCTTTGAGTTTCTGGTAGTTTGTTAGAGCATCAGAATATATATCAACATAAGGAGTGTATAAAAATTCTGGTGGAAGACTACTCGTCTGTTGTGTTTCTGGGAATGAATTAATTAAATTGATACCCATAGTTCTGTAGAGTTTCAAAGAGTTTGTAAGTGATACAGGAGTATTTGCCCATTCAGTAGTATTTGGAAATGAGAATCTTCTGCCTGTATTAGATAAAAAAATAAACCCTGGAACTGCTCCTATTTTTGCTCCTACATAGACATTAACATTTTGCTGGTATCTAACAGTAAAATTAGAATCAACATAAGTCCCTAGCTGTATCTCAAGAATAGCAGCTAATTCATCTGGAGTATAGAATCCATAAGGGATGTCAAATCTAGTAAAGATAAATGAACCAGATCCAACAGCACTCTCATATCTAATTACAAATAGATCATTTACATTCGGCATAATGGTAGGCAGATTATATTGAAGTTGTATCTGAGATATAATTATCTTGTCAATATAACCGTTCATAATTGCTCCAGGAGCTGTAATCTGAAAGTCATTTGAATATGGCGGAAGAGCAAAGTATAATGCTTCCAGTGTGTTAGAATAAGGTTGGGCTGCATTACCAAAATTAGCAATGTATCTGTCCGTAGAACTTATAGCCAATATAGCATTGGGCTGTCCTGCCATCTAATAGACTATATAATTTATTCCGTGACCGTAAGAGTAGCTGACCACTCTGTCTGGTACGTGGTACTCCAGAAGAGTGGGTTGCCCCACATATCTAAGAGTGTAATATCTACAGTGTTGATGGATGTGTTAGGGCTCCACTGAGACCAGTTGGGGCTGATCCAGTTCTTGGTCATAGAAAGGGGCGCTACGCCAATCAAGTTGGGGTCTGGGTAACCGCCAGAGGCCGTCTGGTTATTGACAAAACTCTCGTTGAGCCAGATGCGTCCTAAGACACTGCCTGGAGACTGTACTGATGAGTTGGCATCCTTGGTGTCCTTGTAGTTCGTGAGAGCCTGTGAGACTATATCTACATAGTCCGTAGGCTTGAGATTGGGCACTCCAAGTTTCGCAGTTGTAAAAGGCGTCTGGTCAGGGACACCCAACATTCTCCAGACTCTGCCGTAGTTATTGGCATCTGCTACAGACTGGCCAGTGACACCTGGATTGAATGTAAATGTAACAGCACTACCAGTTGTGAAGGTAAAGCCTGACAATATAGGATTTGAAGCAACTGAAGTATTAGTTGTAGGCGGTGAAACCCCAGCAGAAGGCACTGGATTACCTGCTGTAGCACGAATAAGAACTTGTAGTGCTGTCGCTAAAGTAGTTGTATTGTAATAGCCCTGAGGGATAGTGTAGTAGAATGTTCCAGCGCCACTAATGACAAGACTGAACTTATCGTTATATCCAGTGACCACTGTGGGGACATAGTAGTTCAAGTTGAACTGCGTGAGAGCCACTCTTGAGAAATAGCCATAGAGTAAGTTGCGCTTCGTCTGGATGACACAGTTGTTTGTGGATGGCTCTGGAGTTGAAGAGAAGATAGGACCAAATAGTTTAGCCGTGTTCTGGTCTGCGCCTGACGTGTTGGCGGCTGGGACTGGAACATCATTGACAGTATATCTGTCTAGGCTGTCCAGATGTAGTTCAGCGGTCTTGGGCTGTCTATACGCTGTCGCTTTCGCCTCTGGGTCGTCAAGGGTAAAACGAAAGTTAGGAGCACCAACATCCATAGTTATCTATCAGTGGGCTATAATAAAATTTGATTAATAATTAAATATTAGCCGTAAGTATGCGCTATCTTTGGATCCACAGAGACGTTGAGATACTCCAGGGATACATTACACGTTATGCTTGTAGTCCGTACATTGTCAATAGAGAAAGACTAGAGATTCAGTGGCAATGGAACAAGATCAAGGATGAGATGGAAAAAACTTTGAAAGAGTTGGATTCCCACATGGCCTCAAAAATTGAATGTATAAATGAGCAAAAAAAATAGTATGCCGGTCTCAGTTCTTATGTGTAAGGAGGTTCCTCCAGTCCAGAAAAAAATCGCCGACAAGCTTAGACGCAAGATGTCAAAGCCCAGCACTCCGGAGATCGTTCCAGAGAACAAGATGGTCAAGTTAGCAGAGGATGATGATACTGTTACAATTACATATACACTATCAGTTAAAAAAGATAAGATAGAAGATGACGAGACAAATCCACTATGGCGTGAGGCCTGTTGGGCTGCACTCTTATCTATGCGCAATCTTGACGAGGAGGTAGTCATCAGACCTGGTGCTCATCTAGACGAGGCGTTCAAGGACTTCGGCAACACGGACTGTAAGACAGTCAATACATGTATTATGGCCGAGGCTCTCACGAAGGCCATGCTCACCAAGACGTTCAAGACGTTCATGGCTAGTCAAAAGAAATAAAAAATTCTCCATAAGATCTCCAAAAGCCTGATATCAGTTGCGTCTTAGCTTTCCGGCCTCTTCCCATTCTACTTAGCCGTAGTAAGAATTCCTTAAGTTTTTTACGCACTTGACTCAGACAATCGCATCCCCAAGAGTCTTGACTACGGCTCTGTCACCATAACCTTGTCTGCTTCTTGTCCGGTGAGAGTGATCGTAAGCGGCCGCGGCCTTAGGTGCCGGAGCAAGACCGACAGGTGCGAGAGGAAGACCAAGGTCTTTCATAACGCCAGGGCGATTGGGCGAGATGAAGGCCGTAGGTGTTCCAGGGATTGTGGCCGCCTCAGAGCAAGACATAGTAGAGTGCATATCGTGGGTCTTATCTCTGCTCGTTAATTTCTTGAGGGCTTTGACGACCTTCTTGACGCTTACGTCGGTGTTAGACACTTCCTCGGCCGTCGCAAATTGGAAGGGTGAATAGTGTAGGTGCATTCTATAAATGGATTTTATTTTATTTTCATTAGTTAGAAACAATGGACGGTGTAGCTCCAGACCTCGGTAAGATCGTGACGTATGGATTCTATAACGCAAATCCTCCAGGTCAGCCACAGTTTGCTCTAAGTGCTGGAGGCACAGGATACACTAATACTATCCAACAGGCTGGAGGACAGGTGACTGTAGATGAACTTGGCGGCATCAACATGGTAGCCTCCTCTGGAGCTTTCGTAGGTGTAGATAGTTTTGCCAATATCACTCTCAATACCAGCACGACCTCTGGTGTTATATTAATCAAGACCAACGGTGTAGGCAATGACGTAGATATTGAGAACGCCGGAACAATCGCCTTTGATGTTATTGGTGCTGGTGCGCTCACTGGTGTCCAGACGATCAACGGCAGCGTGTATCCGCCGCCAGGTGGTGGTGGTGGTACAAGTATCACGCAGGGGGGAGCCTTGGTGGCCTGTCTTGGAAACGGTGCAGTCTATATTTCATCCATCGGCGCTGGAGTATCTGTAGATGTAGTCAATGCCGGAGCAATTGACTTTGACCCAGCAGGTGCCAGATCTATCACTGGTATCTCATCTATCACAAGTGCTACTAACATAGACATCAGTGCCAATGGTGGCGACTTGAGCCTCTACTCAGACAATGGCGCAGTCAAATTAATAAATGGTACAGGTCTTGTCAGTGCTGGAAATGTTCTACCAGTATCAGATGTCACAGGAAACATAGGTATCCCAACACAGGCCTGGTCTGCTATCTATGCGGACACTGGATACTTCTCAACCATCAATGGCTCAGCATTTCCTTCTTCCCTTCCAGCAGATGTTTCTTTCAGCACCATCAATCTTGGCACTGGTGGATACTTGGCTGTCAATGATGTCACAGGATACATACAGACCCCTTCTTTACAGGGTTTGGGAGGGACTGATATGAACATCTATGCAGCCCAAGACTACATACTAAAACTTGTTGGTGGTGCTAATGGTGGGGATCAATCTCTAGTCCAGTTAAATGCTGACGGTTCTGTCAATATCAACAATGACAGCACACTAGGTGTATCAGATGGGACAGGCCTCACTATTGGGGCAGAAGGTGTAACACAACAGTTCCCTCTTGACCCCACATCAGCCTTTGGCATTGGTGCTATCACGAATCTCTCAACCATCAATGGAGTAGCAGTATCAACCTTTGGCGCACAAGGAGCACAAGGAGATATGGGCGCTCAGGGAGATATGGGCGCTCAAGGAGATATGGGCGCTCAGGGAGATATGGGCGCTCAGGGAGATATGGGTGCTCAGGGAGACCCAGGAACCGCAGGAGCACAGGGTGACACAGGCGCTCAGGGTGACGTAGGAGCACAAGGAGATATGGGTGCTCAGGGTGACCCAGGAACCGCAGGTGCTCAGGGTGACGTAGGAGCACAAGGAGATATGGGTGCTCAGGGTGACCCAGGAACCGCAGGTGCTCAGGGTGACGTAGGAGCACAAGGAGATATGGGCGCTCAGGGTGATATGGGCGCTCAGGGTGACGTAGGAGCACAAGGAGATATGGGTGCTCAGGGTGACCCAGGAACCGCAGGTGCTCAGGGTGACGTAGGAGCACAAGGAGATATGGGTGCTCAGGGTGATATGGGCGCTCAGGGCGCTCAGGGCGCTCAGGGCGCTCAGGGCGCTCAGGGTGATATGGGCGCTCAGGGTAATCCAGGATCTAGCCCTACAGTCTTGACAGGTATCACCACAGACTTATGTGCTGAGGCTTGGACGCTCTATGGTGCATCCACTATATATTATCTTGACTATGATCTTGGTACTATAGTATCTACTTCAACAAACATTCAATGTACAACAATTAACTCTGACCCAGAGACAGCCTCTGCTTGTTGGCTAGTAACTGTGACACCAGATGAAGCAGCAGATGGAACCGTCAGATTATACTGCGCAGCAGATCCTGGTGGTTCCACATCACCACTCTACATCTCTTGGCTCATCACGAGCAACTCTCCTTAGATCTTACGATACAGAGCACTCATTGTCTGGCTATGTCCCATCTGACGAGCCAGTTCTGCAGACTCCTTGAAACTCAACTCACCCCTACGCATCCAAGAGGTATAGGAATGTCTCAAGATGTTGGCACCCACGGACTTACCAGAATGTTTCTCAAATATTCTGATAATCGTCTGACCCAGATCCCACTCCTTCATTGGAAGACCGTTTGCGCCAATGAGCAGATAAGAGTCATCAACTAGGTCTCTCCACTCTCGGATTACGTCACAAAGTTCGGGACTCAATACAATCCTCTCGGCTCCGTGGGTTTTGTAGGTCTTGTAGTCCGTAAAGAAGAAGTAGGGCTTATCACTCCAGACAAGATAATTAGCTCCGTGCTCTGCTGGTTCTTCTGAGACAATCTTCATCTCAGCGTAATCCAGGCGTCTTGGGCGAATCAAGACGTAGAGTGAGACAATCAGATATTCCTGGAATGTCTGGAGGTCACAGACGGCAAGTCTCATGCGTTCATATGCCTCCAGGATCTGAGGCCACTCCAGATACTTGGCTTCTTCTGTCTCAGACAACTTCTGCTCTTTCATCTTGTTTGAGACCTCCTCGTTCAGAGCATCCATTTTCGCTCTGTAGGTAACCTGAGCCTCTGGAAACAGATTAGCCTTCTTGACTGTAGAGTATATAGCGATGTAAAAGGTCTTTCTAGAATTGATTGCGTACTTGCTCTGATCAATCCAGGATATGACTGCGCCGGAGTCATTCAAGAAGTCCAGGCCATCAGCAGCACCAAGAGCCTTTCTGACTATGGAGATTGAGCGCTCGTAGGTTGAAGAAGTAAATACGGAGGTCATACTATAATATTATAAATAAAAAGGTATTTAAGCATTCAATTTTAAGGGTAGAGAGTGGTTCAGGTTTAGTTAAGGTTTAGTTTAGTTTTATAAGTTACCCTTTATTCTTGAACCCTTGAACTTCCTAAAAACTACCTATCACCTGAAACTGATTTTCAAAACTTAACCAAACCTTAACCTAAAGTTGAATCACTTTATTCTATTATACTGATATGCCTGGGGATTACTCTTGCTTCCTTTGCTCAAAGAATATTTCATATGCTGGAAAGAAGAAACACTTATTTAGTAAGAATCACCTTGATCAAATCCACTCTGGAATCTTGAGAAAAAGGGATGCTCTTGAACTCTGGATAGCAGAGTATGAAAAGGGTAAGAAGTCTCACCTTGATCATATTCCCATCATCTCTCTATCACCTGGCTCATATTATATTGTCTGTATTCCTTGTAAGCATATAGGCAAAGCACTCAAGGGACATACCTGCAGCCAAGAGGCAATGAAACAGAATGTGGAGTATTACAAGAAGGTCTTGAGCCAACCAATTGTTAAGGTAACTACAGCATCAATTGAAACTCAAACTATTGGAGTGCCAGGGGGGGACCTTGGGGTACCCTCAGATCCAAAGGAGATTCAGAAGCTCAAGACCGAAAATGAATTGCTCAAGAAGCAGAATGATATCCTGGAAGATAAGTGCCAGAAGGCTGGATTACTCTGTGATGCCTTGTGCTATTCTATTAGTTATATCAAAGAACAAGACCGTGAGATATATCAGAGTATTATGGATAACCTCAAAGAGGATTACGAGGGGGTGCTGCGCTACATCAAAAATTGAATAAGTATTGCACTTCAATGACTATAAAATGTCAGGATGTGTATATCTTGTTACTAATAAAAGTAATAACAAGAAATATACTGGGCAGCACAATAAACCAGATCCTACTATTAGATGGGATCAGCATATTACATCAAAGCGAAATATTCCATTTCATAAGGCTCTTAGAAAATATGGGAGAGATGCATTTACTTGGGAAATTTTATGCGTGTGTCCTTTAAAAAAATTAACTCAGATGGAAGCATACTATGCCGAAGTCTTTGAAACTTATATTTGGGATAACCCTGGAGGTTATAATGCAGTCTGGTGTTCTGATAGCCCAAGACTTGGATTAATAACATCTACAGAAGTAAAAGACAAAATTAGACATTCTCTTCTTGATAAGAAACATAATTTAGAACGTATAGAAAGAAATCGCCAAAGTCATATTGGTATCATTCCTAATCAACAAACGAGAGAAAAAATGTCAAAAACAAGGCTTGGTAAAAAACATTCACCTGAGACAAAAGAAAAAAATAGACAATCAGCAATAAAAGCGTGGGCTAAGAAAAAGGCAGAGACTCAAGATCTTCAGAACGCTCAAGGATCTCTGGTATCCTACTTCTCATCATAAGATTCTGAGCTTCTGTCAATCTAAGATCATACTCTACCTCTGGAGTCTCAACAACCTTCTTTTTTCTTCCCTTCAATGGATGCTCAAGACCATTCTTCTTGCTCAAGTACCTGGTAGGTTCTCCTTGGCGATAAAAAGCAATGACCCACTGGCCATCCTTACACACTGCTTCATAATCCTCTAGCTTTCTGATCATGGGAAACTTAGGGGGAGGTACAAGAGTATGAAAAACAATAGACCACCTTCTTCCCTGAAACTCCTTGGTGTAATGTTCAATCTGGCTTCCATCAAAGAGCATGGGTCTATGCCTGATGTTGTACTCCTTGTCCTGGGGCTCCTTTAAGACCAATTCCCCTCCAGTGTAAGAACCAAATGCCACGATGTAGGAATTCCCTCTGTTGTGCTTATCAAAGTGAGCCTCGCACATGTAGCTGTCATTGACCTGCACAGAAGTGAAAGTAAATCCTGGAGGCATATTGACCAGAGCAAACTTCATGAGTAGATAGTGTAGCCGTGGATCCATCCAAGAGCATCTGGAGAGATCTGGAGCCAAGGAGCGCTTTCTGACCATCCCAAAGCACTGGCTTCTCCCAATCCCTACACCCTTTCTATACTTGTTTATGGGTATGTTGTGCTTAGAAAGATGTTCTATCAATGGCTGGAACACTGAAGCATCTAACTCTGGTAACTCAAGAGACATTATACTAGTGACCCGGATTATATCTCCAATTTAAAAGTATGTCTGGTTCGCCCTTCTTATCTCTAAACCTACAGAGGTCAGGGAACGTTTCCAATAAGAACTGGACGGCTCTGGCTTTTCGCTCAAGCCTCCCCCCTTGCCCTGCGCAAGTGCCAAGATATTTAGTCTTGAGTCCGGCGCTCCTGTAACGGAAGACTGCTCCATACTTGAGGAAGTATCTGATTGAGAGTTCGTAGTCGTGGGCCACCAGATTGAGAAGGCGAATCTCTTTATGATTACGACAAACAAAGAAAGCCCCAATAATGAAAGACAAATGGCTTGTGGTGTCTGGCTTGAAGCATCTTGCGTCGTCTTTGGGTAAGATACCCCATAGTCCGCCACGTCTTGTCCCAAGGAGTAGTTTGGCATCTACAATCAACTCAAGAAAAGATTTATTTGACTTGATCCCATCTATGTCGTCATCCATACTGATATAGATTTCATCCTCCTGGAGCCAGTCAGATATGAAGTTTCTCTGATCTCTGAGTCCTGGAACACCCAGAACTATCTGGTACCCCTGAGATACAGATTCATACTTATTCTTCTCCTCCTGGGATGCTACAAAAATATAGATTAGATCCTTGGGATATCTGATGTCGCTTAGAAATCTTAGAGTTTTCTGGTGAATCAGATTTTCTCGGCCGTAGGAAGGGATACAGATTTTAGTCCATTCCATCTGTAGATGACTCAGATTTTTTTGGCATATAACTAATGGTGAAGCAATGGTGTCCAGCATCATTCTGGTGTGTCCAGAAGATTGAGATGAGATCCCAGGGGTTTCTCATGCCAAAGGCTGTGGCCTCGTCCATAGCCTTTCCTTGATCTTCCGTTGGGCTGGTGAAGTAGTGCTCTGAACACGCAACTGTTGCACCACGAGACTCCAAGACGGCCTTGGCAAAGCACTTCTCGCAGTACGTCATGAGACGGCCAAGAAGCTCCATAGTCTGGACTCCCTTTGTTGTCTTACACTTGTGGCATTCGGCTGTCATTATACTCTGGAGTTAGAGATTATATTTATTTTTATATCTCCGGAGATTCTCCATCATACTGGTGCTCTCGCCCCAAAGAAGATAGCGCGAAAGATATCCTGCTCTGGTGGGATCACCTGTGCCCATGTCCTTCTGGTGCCTCTTGATATACCTGGCTCTCTGCTCTTTGTCGTGCGTCTTGGTGTAATCGTCCATTCCAGTGGCTCCGAACTTCGTGCGCTTCTTGCGGCCGTCAGTGTCAAAGGTGGCCACGTACTTATGGACTCCGTCGTGCGCTGGATGTACGGACTCAAGTTTCATCTAATAGACAATATTTTTAAACTCCAGTCAGATGTCTGACATAATTACTGGGTGACCAGATTATACCTGAAATCGTGCTATCTGGTGCGTTAGCACACATCAAATCTGAGATATATCTAATTCTTCCATTTATCTTGACATACTCACCACGAAATCTTTGGCTCCTGTGATATCTTGGGTCTCGTATCATTCTTGGAGGATACTGTTTAAGAGCCTTGCCGGATTGATTTATTACCATTCCTGTATTTGAGATGTAATAGTTTGTTTCTGGTATGAGAACCCACTCTGACATTATACTCTGTAATAGGAAATAAAATCTTAGATAGGATAGATGGCTGAACTAACGCTACACAACGGCGACTGCCTGGAGGTGATGAAGGCGATACCTGACAAATCTGTAGATTTGATAATCTGCGACCTGCCGTATGGGTGTCTGGCTACTCCCAAGATAGGAGGTCAGGCTAATATAAGAATGCCAGAAAATCGTTGCTCCTGGGACATCAAGATCAACCTGGAGCAATTCTGGAAGCAAGTGAAACGTATCAGACGCTCAGATCACTCGCCCACCATACACTTCTGTACCACCAAGTTTGGAAATGAACTCATCAATTCCAATCCAGATGAGTTTAGATATGACTTAGTCTGGGACAAGCAGAGGGGCGTATCATTCTTGACTGCCAACAAGATGCCGATGCGCTCACACGAGATGATCTATATCTTCTCCAAGGCTGGAGCACACTATGAGCGCAAGGATATAGAAGGGGACTTTGAACCTTACAAAGCAGTAACAGCATCTGCTAAAGATGGTCAAAATAGAACAGTTGTAATTGGTTCTGGTGTAATGAAGTCAGTTGGCTCTGATGGTTCAAAGAGATGCGTTAAGTCTGTTATACCAGTAAAGACCAAGTCTGGTTCAAGAAAAGCCAACCACCCAACAGAGAAGCCAGAAGCCCTCTATCAATTCCTCATTGAGCGCTACTGTCCGGCTGGAGGTACAGTCCTGGATCCAACCTTTGGCTCAGGTAACTCAGTCTTTACTGCATTTGCTCTCGGCCGTACAGCTATTGGAATTGAAAAAGACGAAGCATTCTTCAAGAAGGCAGAAGAAAGATTAAATTCTTTACCTTAGACAGATGGCTGAACTAACGCTACACAACGGCGACTGCCTGGAGGTGATGAAGGCGATACCTGACAAATCTATAGATTTGATAATCTGTGACCTGCCGTATGGGTGTCTGGCAAGTCCCAAGGGTAATCCAGCACATCAGAGAGCAGCAGATAATGGGGGGCAGCCTAATGGCTGTGCCTGGGACATCAAGATCAACCTGGAGCAATTCTGGAAGCAAGTGAAACGCATACGCAAGTCAGATCACTCTCCGACCATACACTTCTGTACTACCAAGTTTGGCTTTGATCTGATCCAGAGCAATCCAGATGAGTTCAGATATGACTTAGTCTGGGACAAGCAGAGGGGTGTATCATTCTTGAGTGCCAACAAGATGCCGATGCGCTCACACGAGATGATCTATATCTTCTCCAAGGCTGGGGCGTTTTATGAGCGCAAAGATTTCACTGGAGACTTCAAGGGGTGGAAAGGACATGGAACAAGATTTGCTAACATTACAGATAGAATGGAAGGTTCAGGGGGTGAGGGGACACGTTGTGTCTTATCTGTAGTCAATCCACCACAGTATATGAACTTCAAAAAATGGAATGTTAAGATTGATAGAAAGATTAATACTCAAACATATAATGGACAAGTTCCAATTGCTCCAACTAATTCTGAAGGAGGTGATGGGAAATGCTGCGTCTTATCTGTCATTCCAAATCCTACATCAGTCAAGAAAGGCGGCCACCCAACAGAGAAGCCAGAAGCCCTCTACAGATTTCTAATTGAGCGCTACTGTCCGGCTGGTGGCACAGTCCTGGATCCAACCTTTGGCTCAGGTAACTCAGTCTTTACTGCATTTGCTCTTGGCCGTACAGCTATTGGAATTGAGAAGGATGAAGCATTCTTCAAGAAGGCAGAAGAGAGACTTAATGCCTTGCCCTAATATAGAGTAGAATGGCATCAAGTAATCTGTATGTGGATCAAAATGGGAAATCTATCAAACCAGGAAGATACATTTATAAAGCAAGAGCCAATAAGTTTGCTGCTGTCTGTAAGTACCCAGAGGGCTACAGTAAATCAAAAATATGTTACACTCTGGAAGAAGCCGTAACCTTTATTACAGATGAGTATGATAAATATGCTCCTGGATGGTACTACAACACTGATATGGAGATGGTGTTCTTGAGACGGCCAAATGACCCAAGACCGGAGAGGTTGTATTAAGTTGGAAAAAAGTTTTACCGAAAATTGAACGCCGTGAGCGCTAACTGCTCAGCATAACAAAATGGTGGATCCTATTGAGGAAGAGGTTTATATGGTTGTGTCTGGTGTCAATGAGTTCTGTGGTAATCACGAGCATCTCAAGATGTTCAGAAACTACTCCACAGACGATGGTGATTACAAGACGACTTACTATCAGACCTATGGTGGCGGACCAGAGGGTGGCTACTTTCTACGAACATTCTATCCTCTCAACGGCTTTGATCCAGCGGATGAAGTCTATCGTGTAGAACGCTCTTGGGGGGCTGCTTTCACAGTAGAGAAAGTCGATGGTATGTTGGACTATAATAAGTATGGAGATGGAACTGCAGGGACTTGCCGTATTGTCAAATAACACTGAGGCTCAGGTACCACCCTGAGGGTCAAAAAGATCCGAGTATCAAGTTGATACTCAAATTTTTTTGTTGATGTATTCTTGCTCAGAAGATATATTCGGCTGATCCGCGGCTGCAGAGAAGAGAAGCATTGTACAGATACATTGCATGAAGCACATACGCCGTGGAGGCAAGGGGCGCCTGGAACTGAAGATTGACTACAGCGTTCAAGATAGGCTTTCCGTGGATTAATTTCATTTCCTTGTCGTAAGGGACGCAGACCTGAGCGAAGGGGCAATCTACCCAAGGTGTGCTCGTCGTGCCCTGGACTACTGAACCAGCAGCCTGGACGGCGACGTTCGTGAGCGTCTGCGTCTTCTCGTCGCAAGAGAGATTCCAGAGCGCCGCTGAGCCGACATCAAAGCGTGAGAAGATCTCGCCGTTGTACGTGAGCGTGACACCGTTGATGGGCTGGAAGTTGAGAGGGTTGTAGTTGCCGTTGCCAGGCGTTGAGTTGGCCGCCGTCGTGAGCCAGAGGACGATGCTCTTGACCTCACCAGCGCGGAATCCTGTAAGATTGACACTTAGGAGATCCGTCGTGCTGGCCGTGGATGTGACCTGGATCTGCGTCTCCTGCTGCGCGAAGTACATGAGAGGAAGCGTGTAGGCGTGGGAGTTCATATCAACACGGCGAGCGAGGAGGTCAGATGAGTCCGTGATCATCTCCTGCTTGACCTGGAGTTGAGCCGCCGCAAGAGCCGCTGAACCAGCCGTCAAGTTGAGGTTGGCCGTACCACTCTGATTGATAAGAACCTGGTTGAAGGCTAAGAGCTCAATCGTGATGACGATGGGCTGCACTAGGAGGTCTGAGGGGAAGGGGAGAGGCTTACCGGCAGCGCGGACAGAGTTGTGAGGGAGCTTGATATAGACGTAGGCTGACTTGTCCGCACAAGCTGAGCCGACGTACGCGTTACCACCAAGCGTTGAGATGTCAATCGCCTTCTGGGAGTTCTCCGCGTCAATTAAGTTCTGGAGATACATCTGCGCTCCAGAGAAGAAGTACTGCGCGGATGATCCGTAGCGTACTGAGAGACGCGCGATGAGAGCGTAGCCCCAGCCCTGGTTAAGAGCAAGAGTCGTGTAGTTGGCACCAGAGGCCGCAGGGGTGACGAACTGGGCGATGATGTCAGAGACTCCACCCTGGGGTGAGATTACGAATTGAGATGATCCAGCTCCAAGATTCGTGAAGTTCTGGACGAAGCGCGTATTTACTACGGCTGGGTACGCCTGCTTCTCAAGATTGCTCTCTCCATAGTAATAGGTATCAACCATCTCGCCAGGGCGAATTGACGCTTGCACTGATTCGGTCAAGTCGGAGTTCATTATACTTGAGCCCAATAAATTAATTTTGAATTAAAATATATTCTCTATATAGAAATGTCAAGCAAAAAGAACTCCAAGCACTTAGATTCTGACCGTAAGGAGACACGTGCGTCCGGAGAGAGCAAGAAGACAGGCCTAATGGATGGTATCGTTGGTGGTCTTTCTCGCAGAGTGAATCCCCCAGTCGTTGATGGTATCGTCCGTGGCGTTAGTAAGAATATGAATCCTGATCTTGTTGGCGGCCAGATGAGTCGCGTGGATCCTGGTGCGACGAAGCAGGAGCGTGGCTCGTTTGGCTCCGGAGCGTTCCCCCAGGGCAAGTGATTACTTAGGGGCTAAATATACCTCTACTCTCAAATACCCTTTTTTCTGATAAACCTTATATTCCATAAGTATTCCTGAACCATACAAGATACAAGACATTTTCTCAAGACAATATAATTCTTTACTTTTTGGTTCATTATCTACCTTATAAGATTGGAATGTAACACCGTCCTTGATGTAATCAAGAAACAAGTCATCAGCCATATCAATGGCATACTTTGTCTGGTTCTCATCCCATTTAGTATAGTGTGTCAAGTCCATCTTATTGGTGCTACCTAAGGACACCTGAGCCTTTCAATTTTTGGTGCGTATTTTTTTACCAATTCATATCTCTCCGGAATCCAGAGTAATATGAAGTGGTTGCCTCTTGACAGCCAATACGCCGTCTCAGAAGAAGGATATGTAATGAACGTCAAGACCGGACACATCTTGAGGCCATCAGATGACCGTAGGGGCTATGAGAGAGTAGATTTACACGGTAAGCACAGAAAAGTCCATCGTCTGGTGGCTGACAGATTTCTTCCGGCACCCACTGAGCAGGGTTTGGTGGTTGATCACATAAATCGCTGTCGCACAGATAATCGTGCGTCAAATCTCAGATGGGTGACTGTCAGAGAGAACAACCGTAACTCTGGAATCTGTCAGAAGTGCTACATGGCGAGTCTCACTTCATCTTCGCCTTGCTGAGCTCCTCAATCCGTGACTCTAAGAACTTCTTGACGACCTTATTCTTTGGTTTCTTCTCTATGATTCCCTGGATCGCGATTTCTATATCGGCCGTACCCTTGGCTGGCATCAAAGATTCTGACTTCTTGACAGATGGCGCATTCATGTCTTGCTTCGTCATGTGTTTTCTGTGCTGCATAAAGTCGTGGAGGAATGCTGGGATCTCGTTGGGCATATCTACTATTGTACAATAAGAAAATATTGTCTATATAATAGTATAGATGTCACACTCTCCTTCCAGCAGTGATTCAGAATCTGACGACGACAAACCAAAGGCAAAGAAGGAAGAGCACCAGAGTGGTGACTATATGAAACAGGCAATCATACAGAATGTTGCAGGAGTAAATATACCTGTCCTTAATGTTGGTTCAATTGAATTACCGGATCCTAAGTTTGGCTGTTCATTTATCTTGTGTGGTTCAACACGCTCCGGTAAGACTACAATGCTAAATTATCTCTATAAAACACATTTTAAGAATCATATCTCAGTACTAATGTCTAATTCCTTGAACTCTGATGCTTACGATATGCTTAAGAAGACTTGTGCTGCATCTGATTTTTATCATCCTGAGATACTCAAGGAAGCATATAAAATTAATCACGCCACAAAAAACAATTACCAATTTTTTATGATTATAGATGACGTACCGGATAAAAGAGAGGATCCTGAGATGAAGCGTCTAATGACAATATACAGAAATTCTCGTATCTCATCAATTGTCTGTGCTCAAACTGCAACGATGGTAAATAAGATGGCAAGATCTAATATTAATTATGTGTTTCTCGGTCGGATGAACTCATCTTCAGAAGTAGAAAGAAATATAAAAGATTATCTCCAAGGTCATCTTCCGACCAGTCTCAAAATGACTGAGAAGATACGCCTCTACAAAGAATGGACTTCTGATTATAAATGGATTGTGATGGACAACATAAACGGCACTATGTTCTTGACTAAACTTCAACCTTCACAGATTATAGGCACTTGAAAATTTGAACTACACTTTATGAGTATAAAATAGTATGTGGCTACAGTATGATGACAAGTATGACGTATCATCAGATGGAGAAGTGCGTAACAGAAAGTCTGGTCGGATATTAAAATCATCAGATGTAGGGGATGGATACCAAGGGGTAGTTTTGTGTCATAAGGGTATTATGTATAGTAAGCGTGTAGCAAAGATAGTAGCCGATAGATTCTGTCCTAAGATTAACCTAGATGGCCTGACAGTGGATCATATAGACAGAGACACTACAAATGATAATGCATCTAATCTACGATGGGTTGATAGAAGCACCCAGCAAATAAATAGGAATATGCCTCTATCAAGTAGTGGTAATAGGCATATTTATCTACTTAAATCTGGTAAAGTAATGTTCCGCATCTGTAGATATAATATGAAAATTGTACAGACTTACGATACATTAGAGGAAGCCATTACGGCACGTAATAAAATTATATACTCATTATAGATGTCCGTGCTCCAGACTGGGGTTTATATTAATCCAGAGACCCCTATCTGGCTCTCAGCCTTGACGACACCCATTGTAGCACCTGCTAATATACAAGTCTCAACGATGACGACGAATTCCTCTGGAGGTGTAATTCTGACCAACAATAACTTGAACTACCCCAACAATGAAAGT
>Ga0209085_1001168_pt1 | contig 16731 bp, 14 predicted proteins | sample C_131016_EF_Meta_FD_187310 | JGI IMG/M metagenome (GOLD analysis project Ga0209085, IMG submission 187310) | Freshwater microbial communities from Lake Croche, Canada to study carbon cycling - C_131016_EF_MetaG (SPAdes) (version 2) | ecosystem: Environmental > Aquatic > Freshwater > Lake...
ATGGCGTCTTGATCATCGGCGGGCCCGCCAAGGTGGCTCGTGACCTGACGCCCGAGCAGATCGAAGCCCTTCGTCAAAGTGCGCGTCACTATGTTGAAAATGGCGAGCGCTTCCGGAATGGGTTGAAGAGAATTGGATGAACCGTCCTCCTGAGTTCGCGCAGGACTGGGTGCCTGGACAGGTCTACACGCTGCATCAAGGGTGCTCTCCACTCTTGGTTAGCGTTCCTCATGCGGGGCGAGAGTTGCCACCTGCGCTGTCCAATCGCATGGTGCCAAGAGCTCTTGAGGTCGAGGACACGGACTGGCATGTCGAAAAGCTCTACAACTTCGTTAAGGACCTGGGCGCCAGTTTTTTGGTCCCCAGATTCAGTCGTTACCTCGTTGATCTCAATCGGCCCCCCGAGGACCTACCGATGTACGCCGGAGCCAACAACACGTCGATCTGTCCGACGACTTTTTTCAATGGCGATCCCCTTTACGTCCTCGATCAGATTCCAGATCGCCTTGAAGTTAATGAGAGAATTAAGAATTATTGGCAACCCTATCATGACTCGATTGCCGCCGAACTGACGCGACTTCGGGCCCTGCATGGCTATGCGATCCTGTTTGATGGCCACAGCATTCGTAGCGAAGTGCCATGGCTGTTTGAAGGGAGCCTGCCCGATCTCAATTTGGGCACCGTTAACGGTTTGAGTTGCGAATCCTCCCTGCGCGAATGTTGCGTCGACGTGCTCAACCGGCAAACTCAGTTCAGTCATGTCACCGACGGTCGGTTTAAGGGGGGGTACATCACTCGCCATTACGGTCGGCCCACTGAGGGGTGGCACGCCGTTCAGATGGAAATGAGCTGGTCAAGCTATCTAGAAGAGTCGAACCCAAAGCAATGGGACCCTTTCAGAGCCGAGCCCGCGAGAGTGGTTTTGCAGAGTCTTCTAGATGCGCTCGCGCAATGGCGGCCAGTTTGAGTCTTACCAACCGTAGGACGATCCTTAGGGTACCCAGTGCCTTGCTCGCAGCCAGTGCCTTCGGCGAATCGAGCCTCCATGCGCAGACGGTATCCCCCAATGGGCGTCCGGTTCGACTGGTCGTGCCCTATCCCCCAGGCGGTCCGCTGGACTTGTCGGCCCGTGCGCTGGCGGAGGCCGCACGTCCGACGCTTGGACAGATCCTTGTGGAAAACCGATCGGGCGCCGGAGGCAATCTCGGCGCCGATGCGGTGGCCAAGTCTGCGCCCGATGGGCAGACCCTTTTGTTGGGTGCGGTCGCTACCCATGCGATTAATCCCTGGCTTTATTCAAAGATTCCGTACGATGCCGAGCGCGATTTCATCCCAATCACGTTGATCGCGAACGTACCAAACGTGCTGGTACTTGAAACGAACTTTGCCAACCGTCACCGGATCGATTCAGTTCCTGCTTTTGTTCAGTATCTTCGCGTCCATCCGGGGCAACTGAGCTTCGGATCGGGGGGTAACGGCAGTGCGGGACACTTGGCCGGAGAATTGTTCAAGATGCAGACAGGGACCTTTGCGGTCCACATCCCGTATCGGGGGGCCGCGCCGGCGCAGTTGGCGCTGCAGGGTGGTGAAGTTCAGTTCTTGTTCGACAACCTAGCGTCGGCTGCACCGCGGATCCGGGACGGCCGGATTCGGGCGCTCGCGATCACAACCCGCCAGCCCTCCAGCGCATTTCCTGAACTCAAACCGCTGGCAAGCAGCGGGGTGGCTGAGCTCAAAGCCTTCGACATCAGCACGTGGTTTGGTCTGTTTGCGCCAGCGGGCACCCCTCTAGAGGTGATCGAGCGCTTGCACGCAGGATTTACCGGAGCCATGCAAACCCGGTCTTTTCGCGATCTGATGAGCACTCTGGCAGCTGAACCGATGCCAACGTCTTCGAGCGAATTCGCCACCTTGATTGCTCAGGAAAGTCGAAAATATCAGGCGATCGTCCGCCATGCTAAAGCCACGGTGGATTAAATGATGTCGATTGCACGTGACCTTGATTTGGTGTTCCCGGCGACCGTAGTTCCCCCGCTGACTCCGTTCAGAGCGGATGGCGCTGTTGACAAAGTCGCACTCGAGCGAATGATCAATTACGTTGTCGAAGACTGCGAAGCGACGATGGTGATTGCCGCTGGTGTTGAAGCGCAGGAGTACCAGTTTTTGAGTCTTTCGGATCGTAAAGATCTGATTAAGAGCACGATCGAACTTGTTGGTGGGCGACGTCCGGTTGCGGTCGGAATTTCCCATCCGTCCACTCGGACTGTCCTCGAACTTGCCGAATTTGCTCAGGATCAAGGCGCTGCAGCGCTGCAGTTGTTGGCCCCGATGAAACCGACTGGTGGGCAACCTCGTCTGAGTGAGCTTGTTCGCTATTTTGAGACGGTCCTGCAGAGAACGACGTTGCCGATGATGCTTTATCTCAACCCAGGCCCAGGTGCAGACGTGTCGGTCAGGGATACGGTCGAACTCGCAAAGTTGGAGGGAATCGCGTTTGTGAAGGAAAGTTCACGCGATCTAACCCGTGTGTCGCGACTCATCGAAGAAATTGAGCATGGCGGTTATGCACACTACTTCACCACGCTGCAGATGAATCTGGCGTCCTTGATGCTCGGCGGCACCGGCGTGACGCTCCCGCCCCCGGCCGCGTTCATCTCGAACAAGATTCATCGGGCGTTTAAGGCCGGAGATTGGGTTGAGGCCGCGCGCCTACAGAGGCAGTTCACGCTGTTTCCGTCGCGCTGGATGGAATTTGGCCTGGCTGCGGTAATGAAAGCGGCGCTGAATTTGCAAGGCATGGCCCTTGGCGACCCTTATCCCCCTTACGAACCGCTGCCGCCCGCTGCACTCGATTCCTTGCAGGCCTACCTCAAGACGATGGATTTGTGATTGTTTAAGTTTTTTGAATCGCTTCTGGATCCTTATCCAGAGCAGGAACCTGCCCCTACGCCTGCCACTTTTCCGCAATTCTTATGGGCAGCCTCGGCCGGTACTCGGGGCTACATGGTTGCGGTAGTTGGTTTGACGGCTCTGATCGGTGCCTTCGAAGCGCTGTTGTTCGCCTTGGTTGGCGAGATGGTCGACTGGATTTCGCTGGTCGAGCCGAGTCAATTTTTTGCGCAACGCGGTCGGGAGCTTTTTTCGCTTGCGGCCCTGCTAATGGCGAGCGTTCTGATCGTTGGACTGCAGGCGCTCTTTAAGCATCAGACCTTGTTCGGCAACTTCCCGATGCGTTTGCGCTGGAATTTTCACCGCTTGATGCTTTCTCAAAGCATGAGTTTCTATCAGGACGAGTTCGCTGGGCGAATTTCCACCAAGGTCATGCAAACGGCCCTCGCGGTACGTGATGTCTTGATTGGCGTTGGCGACATCATGGTGTTTGTGGTTATTTATTTCGTCACCATGGTCAGCGTGGTTGGCACCTTTGACGTGCTGCTCCTGCTGCCTTTTGCCCTCTGGGCATCTTTGTACGCAGTGGCGCTCCGATTTTTCGTCCCACGAATCGGTCGCGTCGGTAAGGCGCAGGCTGACAAACGCAGCCTGATGACGGGCCGGATCACGGATGCCTATACCAACATCTCGACCGTCAAACTTTTTTCGCATGCAGACCGCGAGGCGCAGTACGCACGCAATGCCATGCAGGAATTCATGGAAACCGCCTACGCGCAGATGCGCCTGGCAAGCGGCTTTGAGATTGTGAACCATGTTCTTGGAATGGTTCTGGTGGTCTCGACTTCAGGCCTCGTCCTGTGGCTTTGGACTCAAGGCAGTGTCGGGGTGGGTTCAGTGGCTGCTGCGACGGCGATGTCGCTGCGCCTGAACGGCATCTCGCACTGGGTCATGTGGGAGTTGGCTAGCCTGTTTGAAAACATCGGCACGGTTCGGGATGGGATCAATATGCTTTCCAAACACCAGGCCGTCGTCGACCGTGAGGAGGCAACCGAACTCAAGGTTCGGGAGGGACAAATCCGATTCGAGTCGGTTCGTTTTACCTACGATGACAATCGCAATGTCATTCACGGTCTCGATTTGGTGATCCGCCCAGGCGAAAAAGTTGGGTTGGTGGGCCCGTCAGGCGCCGGTAAGAGCACGGTGACCAACCTGTTGCTACGCCTGTATGACCTCAGCAGTGGCCGCATTCTGATCGACGGACAAGATATTTCTCAAGTCTCGCAAACGAGTCTGCGGGCCAATATCGGCATGGTGACGCAGGACACGTCGTTGCTGCATCGGTCGGTGCGGGACAATTTGTTGTACGGTCAGCCCGATGCGTCGGCGGCCGAAATTCGTCAGGCCCTGCAGCGCGCTGAGGCGGAGTCCTTTATTGAACTCTTGAGGGATCCATCTGGACGCAAAGGATTGGACGCCCATGTCGGTGAGCGAGGCGTCAAGTTAAGTGGAGGCCAGCGTCAGCGGGTCGCGATCGCTCGGGTCATGCTAAAGAATGCACCGATCTTGATTCTGGACGAGGCGACGAGCGCGCTCGATAGTGAGATCGAAGCCGCCATCCAGCAAAGCTTGTATCGACTGATGGAAGGAAAAACTGTTCTGGCAATTGCGCATCGCCTCAGCACAATTGCGGCCATGGACCGTTTGATCGTCATGGATGAGGGGCGCGTCGTCGAAGAAGGGACGCATCAAGAGTTGCTCGAGCGGGGCGGGCTTTATAGCCGCCTCTGGGCCCATCAGAGCGGCGGCTTCTTGGCCAGTTCGCCGGTTGAGTTGATGAACAATTCGTCCATCGACGCCTGAAGACGAATCTGCCCCTTCTCGAGAACATAGGCCCGATCGGAAACCCACTGAGCGAAATGCAAATTTTGCTCGGATAACAGGATGCTGACACCTTGGCGCTTGAGTTCCAGAATCATGTCGGCCATCTGCTCAATGATCACTGGGGCGACGCCTTCGGAGGGTTCATCGAGAAGTACGAGTAATGGGTTGCCCATCAGGGTTCGGGCCACCGTGAGCATCTGCTGTTCGCCCCCGCTCATTCGGCCGCCGGCGCGGTCTTGCATCTCTCCAAGATTCGGAAACAATTTGAAAAGTTTGTTGGGCGTCCATTCGGGTGCCGGTGATCCATCGGGGAATTGCCGCGCCGGTTGACGGCCGACGCTTAAATTCTCCAGAACGGTTAGATCGGTGAAGATCCGTCGATCTTCGGGGACATAGCCAAGCCCCCGGCGGGCCATCTCATGCGGCTGCGCCTGGGCGATTCCCTGCCCCAGAAATTCGATGACGCCGCCGCGCCTGGGCCCCATCCCCATGAGGGCTTTGAGTGTCGTTGACTTACCGGCGCCGTTGCGTCCCATGAGCGCGACCACTTCGCCGCGCCCAACTTCGAGTTCGACGTCAAACAGAATTTGGGCCGCGCCGTACCATGCGTTGAGGCTCCGTGTTTTGAGCAGGCAATCTGGATTCATAGCGACTTCGCGGCCTGATGGTTCAAGTATGGCGCTCAAAGGTTCGGCTCAACGATGCGACTCGAAGGTTCGGCCGCTCCCGAAGTAGACCGCCTGTACTTCGGGATGCTCTCGAATGGTCTGTGCGTTGCCCTGCGCAATCAGTCGCCCGCGAGCGAGCACGAGAATTCTGTCCGCATGCCCGAACACGACATCCATGCTGTGTTCCGTAAATAGGACTGCTAGCCCACGCTGATGTACGAGCTTACGGGTCAGCGCCATCAGCTGCAGGCGTTCCGCAGGTGCCATTCCGGCAGTCGGTTCGTCCATCAGCAGGAGTCGTGGTTCGTTGGCCAGCGCGATGGCCAGTTCGAGCCGTTTGATATCGCCATACGCGAGTTCGTTACAGGGGCGTTCCGACTGCGCCTCGAGCCCGACCTGAGCCAGCAGGCTGAGTGCGTCGGCCCGCCGGTAATGGGTGGCGCGTCGCCAGAACGAATAGAGTTTTGCATCGCCCGAGAGCAGTGCCATCTGAACGTTTTCAGCGACTGTCAGCGAGGCGAACGTTTCAGCAATCTGGAACGTACGACTAACGCCCATCTGCCAAATTTCGCGAGGCTTGCGGCCGATCAGGTTCCGTCCTTCTAAAAGCACTGACCCGGCATCGGGCCGTAGTTGCCCGTTGACCATATTGAACGTGGTTGATTTGCCGGCGCCATTGGGTCCGATAAGAGCCAGCACTTCACCTGGCTTGAGGTCGAACGAAACGTCATCCACCGCGACATTGCCGCCGAAGAGCTTTCGCAGACTGCGGATCTGTAAGAGGCTCATTGCAGGCGTCGGGTACCGAGTCGTTGCTGTACAAAACCGGCCAGGCCCTGCGGAAACGCGAGGACGAGCAGCAAAATCGTGCCGCCAAGAACCGCTCTCCAGTAGTCGGTGCTACGGGCGATACTGTCTTGGAGCCACGTAAAGCTGACGGCCCCAACAATCGGTCCGATGACGGTCTGAACGCCGCCTAATAACACCATGACCAGGCCGTCGACGGAGCGTCCGACCGCGAGGCTGTCGGGAGAAATGCTGCCTTTGGAGAATGCGAACAGGGCTCCGGCAAGCCCTGCAAAGAGGGCGGCTATCACGAACCCGACCCATTGCAATCGTTGGACATTGATGCCAATCGCATCGGCTCGGAGCACGGAATCCCGACTAGCGCGCAGCGCGTAACCGAAGGGCGAGAAAAGCATCCGGCGTAACGCGTAGATGCCACACCCGGTCAGAATGAGCGTGAGATAGAAATACGCTCTCTTGTCCTTTAGCCATGGGCTCGGCCAGACCCCTGTCAGGCCGTTGCTGCCGCCGGTAAAAGTATCCCACTGGAAGAATATCGACCACAAAATTTGACCAACGGCGAGTGTGAGCATCGCCAGATAAACGCCGGACAAGCGCACGCAGAACCAGCCAAAGAGCGCTGCCGCAAGCGCCGTGATCAGCGGCGCGAGAGCCAAGCTCGCCTCCATCGGGAGCCCTGCACGTAAGGCCAAGAGGGCAGCGGCGTAAGCCCCCAGGCCAAAGTAGGCGGCGTGGCCAAACGAGTGCATGCCCGCTGGGCCCATGATGAAATGCAAGCTGCAGGCAAACAACGCAGCGGTCATCAAGTCGATCGCCAGGACGACCGTATACGGCGATTGGGCAGTCAGCCACGGCAACACCCCCAGTACCGCCAAGCAGCCGATCCAGATAAGTTGATAGCCCGACCCGGTCAGACGAAGGGGCGCCTCGGCCGTGTTGGTCTGGCGTGTCGGTGCCTGCACGCGCCCTAACAATCCCCATGGCCGAATCATCAAAACAATTGCCATGATCAAAAATTCGACCACGAGCGTGAGTTTTGAGAATGAGAACGACATTCCGCCCCATTGCACCGTACCCAGTCCCACGCAGAGGGCTTTGATTTCTGCGATCAGCAGAGCGGCGAGATAGGCACCTGGCAAGGAACCCATTCCACCAACCACCACGACCACAAAGGCGTCACCGATCGTGAGTAAGTCGAGGCCGAGATTGGCAGGCTCTCGCGGCAGTTGGAGTGCACCCCCTAATCCGGCGAGCGCGCAGCCCAGGGCGAACACAGCGGTGAAGAGTCGGCTCTGGTGGATGCCGAGTGCCCCGACCATCTCACGGTCCTGCGTGGCGGCTCTGATCAGCACGCCAAACCGGGTTTGTGTGAGCAGAAGCCAAAGTAGGCCAAGCACGAGCGGGCCCAGGACCATGAGGACGAGGTCATAGGTCGGAAAGCGTCGACCCAGAATATCAATCGCACCGGCCAGACCGGGCGCTCTGGTCCCAAGCAGATCTTCGGGGCCCCAAAGCCAAAGGGCCGCGTCTTTGATGACGAGAACCAGTGCAAAAGTTGCCAAGAGCTGGAACAGTTCTGGTGCTCGGTAGATTCTTCGAAGCAGCACTATCTCAACGAATGCTCCGACCAGGCCGGTGATCAGGCTGGCCGCGAGAATCAACCACCAAAAGCTCATGCTAAGACCTACGGCGCGGCCGATGTGCTCCGTTAGGCTGTAGGCAACGTAGATGCCCAGCATGAAAAACGAGCCATGGGCAAAGTTGACGATTCGGGTGACCCCGAAGATCAGTGATAGCCCCGCCGCAACGAGAAAAAGAGAAGACGCGCCCGCCAGTCCATTAAGCAGCTGGACCAGAAACCCCGAAAAATCCATGGCCGTTCGTTGTTGCGGCTGGCGCAGGCTGCCTAATCAGCCCTTCGAAGCTTCTTCACATCGTCATTGCTGGGTTGAAACGCAGCACCGTCGAGGTATCTGTAGTCGACCATGACGCCTTTGCCGTTGTCATTTTTGGTTCGACCAACGAAGGCGCCCATGGTGGACTGTTGATCCTGCGCCCGGAAGGTCGCCTTGCCAAAAGGTGTCTCGATCGCCAGACCACGGAACGCGGTGATGAGCTTCTCGGTTTCAGTACTGTTGGCCTTGCGGATGCCGCTCGCCAATGAATAGATCATGGTGTAGCCGACGACCGAACCCAGACGTGGGTAGTCTTTGTGACGGGCCTGATAGGCTGCGAGGAAGGCCTTGTGCTCGGTTGTGTTAATCCCGTTCCACGGATAACCCGTCACGATCCAGCCATTTGGGGTCTCGTCCTTGAGCGGGTCGAGATATTCAGGCTCGCCGGTTAGAAGGCTGACGACTTCGCGACCCTGGAACAGGCCCCGGGTGTTTCCTTCGCGCACGAACTTCGCCAGATCGGCACCAAAGAGCACATTAAAGATGGCATCCGGCTTGGCATCCGCCAAGGCTTGCGTGACCGCGCCGGCATCGATCTTGCCAAGCGCCGGCGCCTGTTCGCCAACGAACTCCACATCAGGTTGCGCAGCCTTCAGCAACTCTTTGAAGGTCGCGGCGGCCGATTGACCATACTCATAATTGGGATAAACGACCGCCCAGCGCTTTTTTTTCAGCTTGGCCGCTTCGGGCGCCAGCATCGCGGCCTGCATATAGGTGGAGGCGCGCAGGCGGAATGTGTAGCGGTTACCGTTTTGCCAGACAATCTTGTCGGTCAACGGCTCACCCGCCAGAAAAAAGAACTTTTTTTGATTCGCGAAGTCAGCGACGGCGAGCCCGATGTTGGACAGAAAAGTACCCGCCAGCACATCGACTTGCTCGCGTGAAACGAGTTCTTCGGCGGCCCGCACTGCATCGCCCGGATTGGCGTTGTCGTCCCGAATAATCAGCTGCAGCTTGCGACCGTTGACGCCGCCTGCAGCGTTGATCTCGTCGATCGCCAGTTCCATGCCTTTTTTGTACGGCTCAAGAAATGCGGGTTGTGCCTTGTAGCTATTGATCTCACCAATCTTGATCATGGCTTGAGCAAATGCACTCGAAACCCCGAGGTCCGGGAGCGCTTGGAGTGCCATCACGACGGCCAGGCTGAAGCCCACTTGAATCATTTGGCGACGCCTACCCGACGAGGGCGACTGAATTGGGGTCGAGATCACGTTCATCGGTAAACCACGGGACAGGGGCTCCGTTAAATCCAGTCCTTAGCTTAGCCCATCCTGATTGCCGATATTGAACGAACGGTCATTTTGGCGGCGGGCCCACCGCGCCCAATGGTCAGAGGACGCGGCGGTGGGGGTGAATCGGGTTTATTTGGGTTTGTGTGGCGGGACGAACCAGGATTCGTTCGCTTTGCCGATCCACGCGGTGAGCTGCTTTTCAGCCTCTTCGCGAGCGACGCCGTAGCGCTCCTGAATTTTTCCGCTGAGTTGGTCGCGCTGACCAGCAATGCGGGTCAGATCATCATCGGTGAGCTTGCCCCATTGTTCCTTTGCTTTGCCGGTTATTTGTTGCCAGTTGCTTTGAATGCGGTTCCAGTCCATTTCAAACTCCCAGTGACGTTAAAGGCCTCGTGATTCGAGGGCTTCAGTCCCTCAGCATTTGGTGTGCCCGGGGTCCATCGTGTGCGCCATCCTCGAGTTGCCAGGCGTCGCGCACCAGTAACCCCTGTCCAAACCACAAACCCAGCAGGGGCAGTGCAATCATCGCGGCGACGAAGACTTCGCGTGCTGCGCCGTGATCGATCGCCCATGCTTCGACGGCGACACCCACCGATTGGCCGATGAAAAAACAGGCTGCAAAGAGGGATACCGACGTGCCACGAATCTGGGGCAGTAGCTGCGACGCGTTGGCCTGCAGGGTGTTGTGCATCATGTAAAGGCCGCCGCCGCCCAGCAGACAACCTGCGGCCGCCCATTCCCAGCTTGGCCCAAAGGCGACGAACCCCATGGCGGCCCCGACGGCGCAGCCACCGACGATTGCCATTCCGCGCTCGCCGAGATGGCGGATGAGCGCCTTCGAAAATCCCGTGTAGACCAGCCCGCCCAGACCGAACAGCGCCATCACGGCGCCCGCCCAGGTGATGCTCAAACCGAATTCGTCGTGCAAAAAGACTGGGATGAACGAGAGTGTGGCGAAGGCAAACCCGCCCTCGATGGCGACGACCGCCAATACCCGCCGCGCCCAACGCAAACGGATCAGGCGCTGGATTTGGCGTGCCATGCTTGGGTCGGGGGTACTTGGGGAGCTTTTGCCCGGGTTGCCTGGATCGGGCATGTCTGAAAGCGGCGCTGAGCCGCGCGACTGATCGCGGGTGACCCATCGCAGAGGGAGGGTGATCGCCAGAAAACCTGCGGCCAACCCCAAAAACAGGGCCCGCCACCCCGCCCAATCGGCAATCAGTCCGCCGATCCATTGGCCCGCAATCAGGCCCGTGATGGTCACGATCATGAGGCGCGATAGCGCTTCCTGGCGGTGCTCATATTCGAACGAGTCGCCCACCAGGGCGATGCTCAGGGGGATGATCCCAGCGCCCCCAATGCCCGCGAGCGCTCGGCCCAGGATCATGAGCTCGAGCGACGGGGAGAGCGCAATCATGAGATTGGCCAGGGCGCAGACCGCGACCGCGACCGACATGACCCGCAGCTTGCCCAGTCGATCGCCCAACGGACCATAGAAAAACTGGAGAGCTCCGTAGGCGATGGCGAACGCTGACATGGTTTGGGCTGCGACGCCCGGACTTACCGCGAATTCTTTGGCCAGTAGCGGCAGAATGGAGTCGCACGCCCGCATCGACATCATGCTGGCGAAAGCGGCAAAACCGACTAGCACCAGGGTCCGAGGGCTGGCCTTTAAGGGATTGGCCTCCACGGGGTTAACCTCTAGGGCTTCTGGGGTCTCCAGGGCAGTCATACGGGTCAAAGAAGGGGTTCCATGAAGTTATCGGTTCTCGATCAGTCCACGGCCTCAAAGGGCAAGACGCAGGATGTTGCGATTCGAGAATCTCTGGCGCTGGCGCAGCAATGCGATGCACTGGGCTATCACCGCTATTGGGTCTCAGAACATCATAACGCCAGCAATATTGTCGGGACTGCCCCCGAGGTCTTGATGGCCGCGATTGCAGTCACCACCTCCCGAATTCGGGTGGGTAGCGCGGGTGTCATGTTGCCGCACTATTCCGCGCTCAAAGTGGCCGAACAGTTTCGGGTCCTGGAGGCGCTCGCACCAGGCCGAATCGACCTCGGCATTGGGCGAGCGCCAGGGTCCGATTCTTTGACTGCTCACGCGCTCAATCCTGCCCCGCAGCCCGTCGAAGACCACTTTCCCCGCCAGGTTCAGGAACTCCAGCATTGGGTGTCGGGGCAGCCTTTACCAGAGGGGCATCCATTTCGGCGTGTCGTCGCCCATCCAACGGGACCGACATCGCCTGACCTCTGGATTCTGGGAAGTTCGGACTACGGTGCCCAGTTGGCGGCGTACTTTGGATTGCCCTATGCGTTCGCGTATTTCTTCAGTGAAGGCACGGGCGTCGAACAGGCGCTTGCGCTATATCGGGAAACGTTTCGACCCAGTTCAGTTTGCCCGAAGCCCTATGCGACGATTTGTGTGGCGGCGCTGGCAGCCGACACCGAGGAAGAGGCCCAATGGCAATTCAAAACACGAGAACGTTCTTCGATTGATCGTGAATTTGGTATCCGTCTGCCCTTGATTTCCCCGGCCGAAGCGTCCGAGCGTTTACTTAACCTGGCGGAACAGCAAGTCGCCGAACGTCTACGGCGCAAAGCTCTGGTCGGCTCAGGTGAACACGTGGCCGAGCGTCTGCAGGAACTGGCGACACGGTTGGCGTTGGATGAGTTGGTTGTGGTGACCTGGACCTTTGACCCCGAACCACGTTTGAGGTCTTATCAATTACTGGCAAAAGCCTTTGGAATGAAAGCCTGAAGACGACCGGATCGGTTGGTGGTAGGGTGCTGAACCATGCAACACACAACCATATTTCGGTCCCAACTGCTGACCCGGTTGTTGCGATGGATTTGCACGGCGATTTTGCGGGCGGATGGTTGGCGAATCGAGGCCGGATTGCCCGAGGGTCTGTCGAAGTGCGTGCTGATTGCGGCGCCGCATACGAGTAACTGGGATTTCGTTTACCTGTTATTGGCCGCGTTTGCACTCCGTTTGAATATTTACTGGATGGGTAAGGCTTCCTTGTTTGCGGGGCCCTTTGGCCCGGTCATGCGGTGGCTGGGTGGCATCGCGGTCAATCGAGAACAGTCGGGCAATCTGGTGGCGGCCTCGGTCGAAGCGCTCAAGAATGCGGAAGGGCCGGTGCAACTCGTCGTTCCACCCGAAGGAACCCGCAGCCGCGTGAGGCGCTGGAAGACTGGTTTTTACTACATTGCCGTAGGCGCAGAGTTACCCATCCTGCCCGCCTATCTCGACTTTGGTCAACGGAGGCTCGGTCTCGGACCGGTGTTCCATCCGACCGGAGATATCGAGCGCGACATGCCGCAGATCCAGGCGTTTTACGCGCCAATGCGGGGCAAGAATCCACAACAGTTTGACCTGGGATCCTCCGGTTAGACATAGCCATGCAGCGATTCACGATTTCACTTCAGGACGAACTGGCTGAGCAGTTCGATACCTGGATCGCTCAACGTGGTTACGAAACCCGTAGTGAAGCGGTGCGCGATATGCTGCGCGCTGAGCTTGAGCGCGACAGGCAGCAGGCCGCCCAGTCACTGCACTGCGTTGCGAACTTGAGTTATGTCTATCGATTTGGTCAACGAGAGTTGGTCGAGCGGCTCGCCCGCTTACAGCACGATCATCACGATGTCGTGGTCTCGACGATGCACATGCAGCTTGACCATGAGCACCGCCTCGAGACGTTGATGCTGCGAGGCGCAACAGCGATTGTGTCGGCCCTCGCCGACGTGATCTGTGCCGAGCGCGGGGTACATCACGGGCATCTCAATTTGGTGAGCGTCACAGAACACCTCTCGCACGTTCATCCGCACCACGAGACAGATCACGAAGGGCACCACGAGTCTCACCATCAAGAACATCGGCACATTCATTTCAAGCCGACGCATTGATTAATGACGCGCACAGGGACGTAAGAAGTTTTTGATAGACTTCTTACATTGGGCGTCCATTGCCCGCCAATTGCGACCTATAAGTGTGAATTTCCATGCGGATTTTAATGCGGGCTAAACACGCAGTGACGGGGCGCTGTTCGAGTCCCGGCGGGCTTGCCCTTGCGGCGCTTCTTGCCCTCGGATTGAATGGGCCAAGTGCTGCGCAGCTCGATTCCGTCGAAATCCGAGGCCACTACGACAACGCGGTGGGAACGAGCGATGCCGCGTCCCAGGGCACGATCCGCGCCGAGTTGCTCAAGAGCCGGCCGGCACAGAGACCGGGAGAAGTGCTCGAATTTATCCCCGGGATGATCGTCACCCAACATTCTGGCGATGGCAAGGCGAACCAGTATTTTTTGCGTGGGTTCAACCTTGATCACGGGACTGACTTCGCGACCTCTCTAAACGGGATGCCCGTCAACATGCCAACGCATGCGCACGGGCAGGGTTATTCCGATCTGAATTTTTTGATTCCTGAGTTGGTCGATCGGATCAGCTATCGGAAGGGGCCTTACTTTGCCAACGTCGGTGACTTTGGCTCTGCCGGTGCTGCTGAGATTCAGTACCGCTCAAGTCTCGATGCCCCCTTTGCGCAGCTGACCTTGGGTGAGCATGGATATCGCCGGGGGTTGTTGGCAGGGTCCCGTGAAACCCCTAGCGGCGTGACCTGGCTGGGTGCGCTCGAGTGGATGGGCAACGACGGCCCCTGGACCGTTCCCGAGAACTTGAAGCGCCTCAATGCCGTGTTGACCGCAACGGGCGGGACGCGTGCAGAGGGATGGCAGGCCAGCGCGATGGCTTACGACGCAAAATGGACCGCGACCGATCAGATTCCACAGCGGCTGATCAATGCGGGTAGCTATCTCGGTAAACCCTTCGGGCGCTACGATTCTCTCGATCCGACGGATGGCGGCGGAACCTCTCGATACAGCCTTTCAGGTCAATGGCACCAGGTCGATGACCGCAGCGCAACTCGCGTTTCGGCGTATGCGATGCGTTATGCGCTCGGGCTGAATTCCAACTTTACTTTCGCGCTGGATCGACCGGAAACCGGTGACCAGTTCGCGCAGCGTGACCGCCGAACCGTGTTAGGTCTGAATGCCGTCCAGAGCATCAATCATCAGTGGCTTGGGCGCTCCGTTCGCAGCGAGATGGGTTTACAGGTCCGTCGTGACGGCATTTCAGTCGGGCTTTTCGACACGGCTCAGCGCCAGGTCATCAGCGTGACACGTGACGATGCTGTGACCCAGACCTTGGTTGGCCTGTATGGTCAGAGCACGGTCGAACTCACGCCCTGGTTGCGGACCCTGGTCGGTGCGCGGGCCGATCGGATGGACATGCAGGTCACGAGTAAAACACTGGGCGCCAATTCGGGGAACTCGGGCGATCTTCAAGTCTCGCCGAAATTTTCATTGATCGCGGGGCCGTTCGCGAAGACAGAATTGTTCTTGAATACAGGTCGTGGTCTGCACAGTAACGATGCCCGGGGCACAACCGCGACGGTTGATCCGCGTTCGGGTGATCCGGTCAATAAAGTCCCCGTGCTGGTCGCCTCACGAGGCGCCGAAGTGGGTGTCCGAACTGAGGCCGTTCCCGGGTTGCAAAGCTCACTGGCACTCTGGCGTCTGCACGTGGATTCGGAGTTGGTTTACGTAGGCGACGCTGGTGTGACGGAGCCCAGCCTGGCGAGCATCCGGCGTGGCGTCGAATTCAATAACCGCTGGCAGCCCCGGCAGTGGCTCTTATTCGATGCCGATCTGGCCTGGACCCACGCTCGTTTCGATAACAGCGACCGGATTCCAAACGCCGTTGATCGGGTTGGTTCAGTGGCCGCCACTTTGCGAGACTTAGGTCTCTGGAGTACCAGTGTGCAGTTGCGCTACCTTGGATCAGGCGCGCTGATCGAGGACAACAGTGTGCGTTCCGCTCCCTCGGTGACCACCAACTGGCGTTTGAGTCGGCGCACAAATGAATGGTTTGGACGGGGCAGTGAGATCACTCTGGATGTGTTTAACGTCGGAAACCGTAAAGTCAACGATATTCAGTATTTCTACGAGTCGCGACTTCCTGGAGAACTCGGCGCGGTCGCGGATCGTCATGTGCACCCTGCAGAGCCGCGGACAGTCCGGCTGACGCTTCGCATCCCGTTGTCACCATCTTGACATGGAGGCTCTGCAGAATCTCGGGCAATGACGGGACCCCCCGCCCCATTGGCCCGGAGAATTCATGCAAGCAACTGAACCTTCCAACCTGCTTTCGGATGCCGTTTACGGGCACCGTGCGGAAGGCCAGGTCGGGCTGTTGGACCGACTCTTCGCGCGCTGGTTCGAGCGTCTCGTCTATACCCAGATTTGGGAAGATCCGGTCTGTGATCTCGAGGCGATGCAAGTCGAGTCGCATCATCGAATCATCACAATTGCTTCAGCCGGCTGCAATGCCCTGGCTTATTTGCTCGCCGATCCAGCCGAGGTGGTTGCCGTTGATCTGAATCGGGCGCACCTGGCTCTGCTTGATCTGAAGGCTGCCGCGGTTCGAGCGTTTCCAAACTACCCGGACTTTCTGGAGATGTTCGGGCGCGGCCACTCGAAGGCGAACATCTCGCGGTTTCGTCAGCAGATCGCGCCGCTGCTGTCGGTCGAAGCGCGTCGTTGGTGGATGGCGCGCGATGCCTTCGGGCGGCCACGCATCAGCATGTTCACTTCGGGCCTGCACCGGCACGGTCTGACCGGACGATTTATCGGAATCATCCATGCATGGGCGCGACTGCGGGGCGTGCGTCTCGAGGACTGGACGCTGGCGAGGACGACTCAAGAACAGGCGGAATGGTTTGATTCGAAAGTCGCGCGCCTCTTTGATGGCGCGCTTGTGCGGCGTCTGGCCGCTTCGCCGCCGGTGGTTTGGAATTTAGGGATCCCGCCATCGCAGCACGATGCGCTGTGCGAAGGTCAAGTTCAGACGATGGCCAGTGTTTTGCGCGAGCGCGCGCGCCGACTCGCCACCATCGCGCCGGTTGCAGACAACTGGTTCGCGTGGCAAGCCTTTGCGCGTCGTTATAACGTCGAGAATGGCCCCTTGCCTCCTTATCTGGAGCCGCAGGCTTTTGACGTCTTGAAAGCCCGAGTCGATCGTTTGCAGATGGCTCATGAAAATCTGCGCGTCGTCTTGACCGGGCGCCCTGCAGCAAGCCTTGATCGCTTTGTCTTGCTGGATGCTCAAGACTGGATGTCCGACGACGAACTCGTTCGCTTGTGGCAAGAGATCACCCGAACAGCCCGCCCCGGTGCTCGCGTGATTTTCCGGACGGCCGGTGTTGGCTCCCCGCTTGAGCGCGCGTTGCCGAAC
>Ga0209085_1001170_pt1 | contig 16719 bp, 16 predicted proteins | sample C_131016_EF_Meta_FD_187310 | JGI IMG/M metagenome (GOLD analysis project Ga0209085, IMG submission 187310) | Freshwater microbial communities from Lake Croche, Canada to study carbon cycling - C_131016_EF_MetaG (SPAdes) (version 2) | ecosystem: Environmental > Aquatic > Freshwater > Lake...
ACGCTGATCCTCCCGCAATTCGGCGATTTCCTTCCCCCCGATGAGTGTGCTCAGGCGCGTGTTGAGATCTCCAGGTGCGATTCCGTAGCCCGCACAGCGTTCGCGGTCGGGATCGATCCTGAGCTGCGGGATCAGGGATTGCTGGTCGAGCTTGGCATCCTCAAAGCCGGGAATTTTCTTCGCGAGGGTTTGAATCTGTGTGCCGATATCTCGAAGGGTTTCGAGATCGGGGCCGAAGACCTTGATGGCCACAGGTGCGGAGACGCCGCTCATCATGTGTCCGATGCGGTCGGCCAGTGGGCCTCCGACAACAGCAAAAACACCGGGAACCGACTTCACACGGGCTCGGATGTCATCGAGAATTTCTTTGCGGGAGCGTTCCTTCTTCCCGCTCCCCGATCTGCGGAAATCCACATCGAATTCGGCAGTCGAGACAGGAACCACATGGTCGCCGCGTTCCGCCCGCCCAAGGCGGCGGCCGACTTTCTGCACTTCGGGCACGGAGAGTATTTGCTCTTCGATAACATCCGAGATGAGGTTCATTTCATCGAGCGAGGTGCCGGGCGCCGATGTCGCCGCAATAAGCGCCGTCTCCTCTTTGAATGAGGGGAGAAAATCCTTCCCCATTTTCGGGTAGAGGGAGAATGCCGCGAGCACGGCTATTCCAAGCCCGGCCAAGACGGGCCAGGGATGCTCCAAGCTGATCCTTAAGGCGGTAGCCTGCAAAACTCGTTTCATGGCTCGGACGATCCAAGTTTCCTGATGCTCGACAGTGGGCTTCGGATTCAAAAGGAATGAGCAAAGAACCGGAATCAAAGTGAGGGATACCAAAAAAGAAGTCAGCATGCTTAAGATGGTCGCTACGGCAATCGGGATGAATAATTTCCCTTCAACACCTGTCAGCCCCAGCAATGGAACGAAGACCAAAACAATCAGGAGTGTCGCGTAGAAAATAGAACTCCGCACTTCGCGCGAAGCGCGGGCTATGACTTGAATACGAGATGCTGGCTCTGGGTGGGCTGCGTTCTCCCGCAGACGCCGAAAGACATTTTCCACATCCACGATGGCGTCATCTACCACCATCCCAATAGCCACGGCCAAGCCTCCGAGTGTCATGGAATTCACGGAAATCCCAAACCACTGGAAGGTGAGCATCGTCATCCCGAAACTCATGGGAATGGCAGTGAGGGTGATGAATGTCGTTCGGAAATTCAGGAGGAACAAAACCAACACCAAGGTGACCATGATAGCCGCTTCGACGATGGCTTTTTTGAGATTCCCAATCGCATTATCGATGAAATCTTTTTGCTGAAAGAGCACAATCGTCTCAACGCCTTTCGGTAGGCTGGGTGCGAGCTCGGCGAGGGCTGCTTTCACTTTCCCGGTGAGTGCTCGCGTGTCGAATCCCTGCGCCTTTGTTAGCGACATGATAACGCCGTAGGTGGGAGTTTTTTCCGGGGCCTGGCTTACCGTCGCATCGCCGCGCATTGGCTCGATGCCCCAGACGACCTGCGCCACATCGGCAATGCGAACTGGGCGGTCGCCGATGCGTTTGATTGCGGTCTGTGCGATGGCGTCGAGATCGGTCGTCATGGCCAGATTGCGAACCATGATTTCCGTGGCACCGGTGCTCAGAAACCCGCCAGTGCTGCTGTTAGCCGCATTTGCTGCTGCATCCTCAAGTTCCGCAAGCGTGACCCCATAAGCCTGCATGCGGTAGGGATCGGGCTGAATCTCCACCTGACGGATCCCTCCGCCCATGTTGAGCACTTCCGCGACGCCGGAGATGTTTTGGATGCGGCGCTTGATGGTCCAATCCGCGATCGAGCGCACTTCGCTTGGAGTCAGATGGCCAGGCTCGCCCTTGGGAATCGTCGATCTTACTCCAACGAGAAGGATTTCTCCCATGAGGGAGGCGGCGGGAGTCATGAACGGCTGAATCCCATTGGGTAGTTGCTCTCTCACCACCTGCAGGCGTTCCTGCACGAGAAGCCGGCTTTTTTGAAGATCGGAATTCCAGTCGAACTCGGCGTAGATAAGTGAGAGTGAGACATCGGAATTCGATCGCAGGCGGGTCAATCCCGCAACTCCCATGAGTGCCGTCTCGATCGGTTGCGTGACGCGGGTTTCCACTTCCTCGGGAGCCAGTCCCGGAGCCTCGGTAAGAATGACAACGGTCGGCTTGGTGAGGTCGGGAAGCACTTCCACAGGCAGGCGGATTGCCGTGAAAATCCCAAGCACCAGAACGAGGGCTGAAATCCCCAACACGAGGCCGCGATGTGCCAGCGACCATTCGATGAGTCTATTCAGCATGGCGGCCTTTCCTGCGGGAGGCGACGATGACAAGCAGCACAAACAAACCTCCGCTGACAAACATCCAGAATTGGCTTGGTTCGGTTTTTTGAGTGGCTTCAGAAGGAGCCTTGGGTTGCTGGGTCAACTCCGATCCGTCCTCTGCATGCTCATGCCCATGCGCCGCGTCGAGGGCCTCTTTCAGCGATAGTGTTCCTCCGCCGGCAAACGCGAGCGAGTAGGCCCCACGGATTACAATCTCATCGGCAGGTAGGAGACCAGACACGATCTCCGCGCTGCTGGCGTTCAGGCTTCCGACAACAACTGGAGTTTTGACAAAGGCATTTGGGATTTCGAAGTCCTTCACATAGACGAAGCGGTTCAAAGCATCTCCCTGCAATGCGGCGCGGGGAATTGAAAAAACGCCCTCCTTTTTTCCAACGACAATCGAAAACTCGGCGCGCATTCCCGGGCGAAGGGCAAAATCGGGATTGTTGACATGGAAGGCAGCCTCGACCGTGTCGCTCGCGGCGTCTGCCACCGCGCCCAGATGCTCCAACTGCGCATCGAAAGTTCTTCCAGGGACCGCTGAGACGGAAATGCGCGCGGTTTGTCCTTGTTTCAGTTGCCCTGCCAGGTGCTGCGGCACACGGGCGATTGCATAGACTTCCGAAAGATCCAAAACCTCGGCCAGCACCTTCTCGGGATCAATCGGCTCGCCCGGCGCGATGTGTGTCTTGCTTACGAGTCCCGAGATCGGGGAGGTGAGAGTGATCGTGGGCGGTGGGTTGCCGGGTTGCCGGCTCTCCACCAGAATAGCCACCTGCTCTTTTTCGATGAGGTGGTCGTTTTTGATGTAAACTTCAAGGGCGCGTCCGGGAATCCGGCTGCTGATCACCGCACGGCGGCCGGGATAGACTTCGATTTCTCCTAGCGCAAAAACGCTCTCCTCAAAGGTCGATTCTTCGACGGCTTGGGTTTCGATGCGTAGGTTTTTTACCCCGTTTTCATCAAGGATGACGGTTTTGCTCGCGCCTGACCCTGTGGCTGCGTGGAGGCTGGAAGCGGCGATAAGGAACAGTAAAAAAATCGGTTTCATGGATTGGTCTTGGATTCGCCGAGGGCGCCGAGCCACTCGCTGTAGGCGAGGAAATACGCTTTGCGGGCTTCGAGATCGGAGAGTTCGATGTCAGCGAGGCGGTCACGCGCTCGAAAAACGGCTTGGAGATCCACTTCGCCACGGCCATAGGCCGCCTCACACTCTCGGATATGCTCGTTTGCCCTGGGAAGAACCTTGGCGCCGAATTCCGAAGCGGCTTGGAAACGGAGGGACATGACGCGATAGGTTAGAAGAACCTGGTTCTGCACGGCAAAGCGGAGAGATTCCAATCTCGCGCCCATGCGTTTGCGTGCAGCCTCTTTTTCAGCAACCTTGCCGGAGCCACTTTGCCAGAGGGGCAGGGGAATGCTGAGCTTCAAACCTGCGAGTGCCTCGGGCTCGATGCCCGTGGGGTTGTCTTGAAATCTTTCCCCTTCCACAAACACTCCCACGCCCACATCGTCCCAGCTCGTGGCTTTCGAGAGCGAGACATGGGTTTCGCCTGAGCGCACAGCCATCTCCGCGAGTTTCAAGTCCGCTCGGTTCCCCGCAGGCCTGGACGCTGGAGCCGACTTCGGAAGGCTGAGCTTTTGATTGAGGGTAAAAGAGGCGTCCGCCGACAGTCCGAGCCATTCGCTCAATCGGGCGGAGGATTCCATTTCCAGGCCGCGCAGAGATTCCGCCTTTGCCTGGAGATTGGATGAGGACAGATTTGCTTCCTGCAAATCGAGTTTCGAGCGGAATCCGCCATCCACGCCTTCTGCCACGGTTTTCGCGAAAGCCTCTGCCAACTGTGCCTGCCGGCTTGAAATCGCGAGCGCCTCGCGCGCAGCGGCGAGATCGCAAAAGGCCTTTCGAACGGACAAGGCGAGTTGCCATTCTTTTTCCCGCACTTCCAATCCGGCCATTTGCACGTCCAAATCGGAAAGCTTCCGTTCCAAACGAAGTCGGCCTGTCAGGGGGAATCTTTGCATGATTCCTGCAACCACACGCCCCTCGAAATCTTGCCCGGCAGCCACCTCGGCTTCTAATTCCGGGTTCGGCAGGATGCCAGCTCCACGCGCTCGGCCCGCCGCCTCTTGGACGAGAAACCTCGCCGCTGCGAGTTCCTTATTTCCTTTGATGGCCAATGCCACTGCTGAGTCGGCGGTGAGCGGGACCTTGGACGGCTCGGCCCGCAGAGGTAGGAAGGAGGTTCCCAGAACCAGGCAAAAAATGGCGATCGCGCACGGCAGTCTGGAAGTGGATGGAAAGGGCCTCACGCGATCTTTAACGAGAGCGAATCGCTAAATCCCTCAGGCGTTTTGATTTTTTCCGAGAAAATTCCGAAGCTTTGCGCGGGCGCGGTAGCATTTCGCTTCCACAGCCTTCGGGGAAATTCCCAAACGCCGCCCGGCCTCTTCGTGCGACATCCCCTCCAACGCCGTCAGCACCAGAGGCTCGCGCAGGTGGATGGGAAGCTCGGCTATGGCGTCCTGCAGGAGTTCCGTGGCCTCATCCTGCAAGGCGCTGGCCGGGGATTCCGGCATGTTCCAGGCTTCATTCAGCGGGATATTTTGGCTCTTCTTTAGCTGCGCACGGCTACGGAAATAATCGAGACAGAGGTTGCGGGCTATTCGATACAGCCAAGCGGCAAAGTGGGCTCGCGGTCGGTATTGCTGAATCTGGAAAAACGCACGCACAAAGGTCTCCTGAGCCAGTTCCTCCGCATCGCGGTGGTTTCCCGTCATTCGCCAAATGAAGCCCGTCACCTCGGCATGGTGCCGCTTCATAAGGCGGTCGAGAGCCGCAGTGTCACCCGACTGCAAGGCGGCGACATCCGGCCAATCCGGATCTTTGGTGATGACTCCCTGCATGCGGAATCAGTCCTGGCGGGTATTTTCGGAGAGACCTTGGACGGTCAACTCGAGCAACCGCTCGTATTGCGCCGCATCCAAGACTTCCCGCAACTCAAAGATATGCTCCAGCGTCGCTTTCTGAAGTTGGCCCATTGCTGTGTGAATCTCGGCGACGGACTTCTCGACCTGTGGCGAGTAGGATTTGTCTTTGAAAATGTTCTCGGCGAGTTCGCCATTAGCCAAGCGGATGACCTCGTCCAAGTGGCGCTTCGTTTCCTCGTAACGCCGCTCCGAGATCAAACTGCGCCGCTCCTGCTCGGGCGTCATCTCGAGCTTCTTATGAATCCACGCGTGGTAGTCCACCGCTGGCTGCGCCGAGTCCCGGTTCACAACCCGCAGGGTCAGAAATGAACTCGCCGCGGAAATGATCGCGATCGCCGCTAGAGCAAAAACAAGAGGCAGAGCTCTGGATTTCATTTTCTTGATGCCAAAAAATTACTCGGAAGACCCGAAGCGGAATGAGAAAAAACGCCGAGATCGAGATTCCGTGCCGCAAGGCGGGAGTTCGTCGCATCGGGTGATGCCAAAACTCCCAACCCCACTCCCACCACCACCGCAACGCATGAGGCAGCCAAAGCAAGACGACCTGCGCCAAAATCCCATAAACTCCACCGCCACAGAGAAAGCGGCGGGGCAAGGGATTCCACCGCCTGCCTGTGGCGAATCTCTCGCCACACGCCCGAGCGAAAACTTTCAAAGTTCGATCCGCTCCAATTCGCCGTGGCCAACTTGGAGAGGTCGCGTTCCAGAGGATCAAGAGACTTCATATACATCTCTTAACGTAACACCCCTCCCACTCCCCTCAATTTTTCTTCGAGGATTTCCCGGGCGCAGTTTTGCCCCGTCGGCATGCATCGCTGCTGTATCTATAAGCTTACCAGTCGTGGGCCCATTTTTTCCGTCATTCCCGAGTAGCGCCTTGCTATCAGTTTTGTGGAGGCTCGGCGCGTTGGTTTTTCTGCTCCAGCATCTCCGCGCGTCGCATCGGCATTTCATCGATGAGGGCAAACCATTTCTCGAGATCCAATGTGCCGGAGCAGCGTGCAGCCTCGCCTCCGTCTTTGCCGATCAAAACAAATGTTTGAAGCGTATCACCCGCGCTGATGCGAAATTGTTTCCGCACGGCCTCGTTCTGCGAGGGATTCAATCGCACAGCGGTGGAAATTTTTTGCTCTCCCTCCGAGACATCGATAATTTTCAAGTGGCGATTCTCGATTTTCTCGCGATTCGAAGCAAGTATCGCATTCACTTTTATCGCATTCACTTTTTCGGCAGCTGCCGCTTGTGGAAGCGAGACGACAATCAAGCGGTTCTCATATCGGTAAACATCGAGCGGTTCAGCCAACGTCGGATGGCAAAATAGTGTCATCATTATAGGGAGAAAAGCGAGACGCCCGCCCCGCGAAATCTGGCGCAGGCTCGCCGTGCCCAAATTGGAGAGATCGCGTTCCAGAGAACCAATGGGCTTCATATGAGACATCAACGTAGCAACTGTCGCAATTCCTTCAATTTTTCTCCAAACTGGAGCCTGAGGCGTGGGAATTTTTTGCTTTTTTAGCAGCGTTAAACTTGGCTTTTAGCAAGATTAGGCATACTGCACTGCGATATTCGGTCGGTATCATCAAATGGATTCAGAAAAAAAATTGCCCAAGTCGAGTGTATTGCCTGCGAGGAAGTCGAGGGTTTTTCATAAAGAGCCTGAAACGCCCTCCGAGTCGCCAATATGGGTTCCGCCCAGCTTTGCCGCACGGGATCAGCAAGCCTCTCGCGAGCACGAACGAATTTTCAAATCCAAAAAGCTATCGTTCACTCCCAAGACCTCTCTGTCCCTTGAGGCGCCTTCCGAGGACACAGCACCCGAGGAAACTCGTCCTCCCTCAGAGGATTTCAAGCCGGGGTCCCCCGCTCAAGGTCATTTGACTCCCCAAATATCGGGTGTCTTCGTGGCATCGATTGTTGCAGTCGTGCTGATTTTTTTCGTCCTCGTTGGTTGGTTGGCTTACCATCAAGGCTTTATGGCGTCCCAGAACCGCCTTGCGGAGCTACGCACGGAGTTACCCCCCGCGATCCCTCCGGAATTCCAGGCCTCCATCGAGTCCGCCTTGCAGGCTTACAGCAAAGGAAATGCTGCCGATGCGGTGGAAATTTTATCCGACGTTTATCAAAAGAACCAAACGATTCCATCCACTTGCTACCTCATGGCTCTCAGTGCCATTCAGAGTGGAAACCTTTCGCTTGCGAGCGAAAAAGTGGACGAATCGATTTTGAAAGGAGAGAGGCTTACCGACTCCTTGGCCCTCAAAGCTGCCATAGAAATGGAAAAATCAAACAAAGGAGGCATGGGGGATCCCAAAGTGCGTGCGGAAAGCCTCCTGCGCTCTGCCATGGCGGCGGATATTTCAAATCCCCGGCCATACATCGAACTTGCCTCCCTGCTTCGTTTTCAAGGCAGGAACGACGAAGCCCGCCAATTATTCGAAGCCGCCAGCGTGCGTCTGAACCCTGTTGAAGGGCAAGTCTTGGTCGATACCTCGCTTTCTCTATTGAATCTCCAGCAAACCACCGACGACAAACTGCCGGAGAATTGGGATTCCGACAAGGACCAGCGCTCGCTGGTATCCGCTGCCTATGTTGCCATGCGTAAAAACGACATCCCGACTGTCAAGGCCTTGCTTGCCAAAGCAAGAGAGCGGTTGTCACCAGCGCTCTATAATTATCTCATGAATGATCCAGCTATTCGGGTCTTTTCAAAAAACCCTCAGATATCGGGACTCTTCTGATTAGAATTCCCGCATAAATGTTGACTCTCGAGCGGTCAACCTTCAACCACCTTGGGTCTTGCAAGGCACTCGTCGGCGTCTTGGAAAAATCAAGCCTCGCTTCAATTGTAACGAAATTGTCACATGGCAGGTCTTTCGGAAAGGACTGCCAATGGTTCAAGAAATTTATCCAGACTTAATGATAGCTAAACCAAGCCAGATTCCACATCCATGTTCCGAGCGGAAGGTTTCGCCCATTCTTGGCCGGGGAGCGCGAGTAGCCAATTCGTCCCAAAAGAATGGGGAGTTGCTCGAAGAGGATGTCCGTATGGATCTGGAGGATGGGGAGGAGCTCCTCAAACACGCCATCCGCAAGTGGATCACCTCCCAGAAAGGGGCCGTCGCCAAGGCTTCAAATTTCCCGCCATCCGATGACTCTCAACTAAAAGAGGAGGACACGGATGATGTCGGTAGCAGTCCGCAGCCTGCCAAGTCCTTACCTTCGGATTCGGTTCAGCCTCCACCCAAGGTTTCTCCAAATCTGAAATCCACAAGGCGTGATACAGATTCCTCACTTCGGCTCGCTCTTGAGGAATCGACAGCCACATCGGAGCGCGGTGACGAAAATACCGAAGAACCCTTCTCCTCAGGGCCCCAAGCGCTCATCCTAGCAAATCTCCAAAAAATTCTGGCCAAGCATCTCCGTATCCTTGCTGCCGCCGCTGTTTTTCTCCTGCTTCTCACGGGATTCCTTCTGGGCAAGCTCCAGTCCGGTTCGTCCGTCGAAGGTGATGCGGGTGTTCTAGCCAAGCCAAGCTCACAGCTCGTCAAGGAACTCAACGAGGCACTCGCTCTTATAGAGTCTGGCGAATCCTCCGAAGCTTTGCAAAAAATCCAAGCTCTCAGCGCCAAGAATCCCGATGTCGCCTCGCTCGATTACCTCGCAGCTATCTCCGCCATGCAGGCGGGAGACTTCAAGACGGCCCAGGAAAAAGCCTCCCTCTCAATCACAAAAAACCAAAAAGTCTCGGATTCGTTGGTGCTTCTTTCGATGACCGAGGCCATCGCTGGTGAGGGTGGAAAGTCCTCTCTGCGCGATCCAAAAATCGTGCGTGAATCTCTGCTCCGCGAAGCCGTGAGTGCGGATGTCGCCAACCCATTCCCTATGATCGAACTCGCCTCATTCCTGCGCGGTCAGAAGCGTGACGATGAAGCTCTCGAGTTGCTCAGCGCTGCCAATGCCCGCCTGCATCCGATCGATACTCATGTCGTTGTGCAAACTTCGATCCAGCTCATGAAACTGCAGCAAATGCCGGATGAGGAACTCCCCGCCGCTTGCAGCGAAGGCTCGATCACCGAAATCTTTTCCTCCGTCTACATCTCGCTCCGGAAAAAAGATTACAAACAAGCCGCCATCGCCCTCGAAAAAGGCCGCCACCAAGCCTCCCCGGATCTCTTCGCCTACCTCATCAATGACCCGGTCTTCAAGCCTTTCCAAGCTGAGCCTGTCATGACGCGGGTCCTGTGAACGGCGGATTTTAAACCCGTCTTTCGCATCGCCCTCGTTTATCAAGGTATTGTTGGCGCGCCGCCGCTGGCCCACTTGCGCGGCAAGACCGCCATTGCATCGAGCAGAAAAGCCGCTCCGCGAATGAAGCATAGGACACCAAGGGCCTGGCTTTCCCTACTTGGGATTACGAATATTGCTTCGTAGTTGAAAAATGGGGCGTGTTGACCAGAGCACTCGGAAGAGCGAAGTAAGCACATCGCCGATAGCGCGAAGGGCGCAGCGTGGGAGCAAGCCAATCGATAATTCTACCGTAGTTGTGACACGCATGCGTTGGCACGCGTGTCATTTCGACTGGGTATCTGTCTTCTTTTTCTTTGCCTCTTTTTCGGCTTTTTCGGCTTCCTCCGCTTCGCGTCTCGCCGCTTGGATGGCCCGGTAGGTTGGGTCTTCTGAATAAGATGCGGAGGACTGCTCTCGGGCCTCTTGGATCGCCCGCTTTGTTGGGTCTGGCATATTGGTGGGGAGAGGCTCCAAATCAAGTGGAGTGGGGCTTGGAGTCGCTGTAGGAGTGGGGGATGCCGTGACAAACTGTTCCGCAAGCAGAGGTCGCACTTTATGAAATAACTTTTCGACCTCTTGCTTTTGCGCGGAACTGAGTCCGCTTTGGGCCGCAGCGAGCGTCTGGATTCTAAAATTCACAGCCAGGTCATAGCTCTCGTTGGCATAAGGTATGAGGCGAAATCTTGAGAGAAGCCTCTCGAAGAGATTTCCCTCTTGCAGGGGTTCTCCCTTCGTGTTGTAGGCCGATCGGTTTGGGGAATCTTCAAGCCAGATACCCGATTCATCTACAGTGCTATATAATAGAATGGCTTTGACTCCTTCTGGCTTAGCCAGCACGATTTCCATGTTGGGAATGAAGCCGTTTTCAGCGGCAGCCTGTAGGAGTTTGCTCTCATTAACAGTCCATCCGGAATTGCGGTAGCAGACCGTGACATCGTGATATCCAAAAAATGGATAGTCCAGTGATACAATAGCCTGCATTCCATTTTTTTGGAGCTTCCAGATGTGGGAATGCACACCGTCTTCGTAAGCTGCGGTTTTCGATTGGGGCTTAGGATCGCCGACCAGTTTCCAGCCATCAATTTCCAGCGGCAGCTCAAAAAAGGCAGACCCGTCGAAATGGGTCGTATTCACTTTCTTCGCACCTTCTCTCTGAGTATGAAAATCCCAACCCCGCACCAGTTGCACGAGCCCAAGAAAAACCAGCAAAATCGTTAGGAATTTAAAAGAGCCGCCCAGTTTCAAGCTGTGCAATAGTGATGGCCGAGCGTTTGAGGATTCATGATCTGGGGCGCTGTAGTCGCGAGCAGGGTTTCGCAGTATTTTTTCCGCAAGAATGATGAGTGTAATGTAAATCGCTGTGAGGCAGAGTCCGATGGCCTCATGCTTCCAGCCTGTGAGGATTTCCACTTGGTAATAATACCAGGCCCAAGCACCAGAAACGATTCGAACGAGGTTGCCTGCCAGCACGCAGCCAATCGTGAAGATGTAAAGAATCACAGTGAAAAAGACGGAGCGCCTCATCCACATTGCGTAAAAAACGCAAATAAATGTCATAAAAAGTATCGAATTAATGCCGCTGCAGGCCTCTTCAACCAGCAAGCGCATTCCTGGAATTTCAATCACCAAGCCCGTTCGCTCGTGAGGAATCAAAACGGCATCGAGAATGCGACTGCTTCCCGCGACGGCCCAGCCTTGGAGCAAGAGGGCGAATCGTTCGTCCAGTTTGAGAGGAGGTGGAAGCACGGTGAGAAACACAAACCAGCTTGGAAGAATGGCCTTTACAAAAGGCCAACCGCCCAATCCCCAGACAACGCCCAAGGTCATTAACAAAAAAGACAGGGCTCCCAACCATGGCGACCACACCACAGATGCAAAAGCTAAGAACAAGAGTGCGAGTGGGATCAGAAAGAGAGGAACCAAAAAACCGCCTGGAGTCAGTGGTTGCTCTACTTCTCTGGTCGCCCGCAAAAAAAGCGCCACGGCTCCAGCCAAGGCAAGTGGGAAAAACTGATAAGTGTCAAACTGCCAGAGGTTGAAGAAAAACTGAGTTAATAAGGGCGCAAAGCCGAATAGCGCCAGTAAAAGGAGTAAAGTTTGATTTTTCGGAATGTCTTCCAGAGCCTCATCGTAATCTTCGGGCAAGTTGTTCATGGTCATTGTCTCTTGAGAGCTAAAAGAACGAGAGGTTATTTGCGGCAACCCACCGCTTTATCGCTTCGGCTTGTTCGCCGCCTTGGGCGAAGAACTCATGGCGCTTGTAGGCGCCGGAGAAGCTTGTTTGCGAGAAGAGAAGGAGTTTTGAACCAGCTGGATTTCCTGAACAGAAAGCTGATTCGGTTGCACCATGCGCGTTACAAGTTCGGCATCCTTCGTTCGATCATTTGCATTTAGGATTGCAGCAAGAACTGCTTTTTCATGAGGAAGAAGTGTCGATGCGGCCATGCCTTGCTCGGATGTTTCGAGAATTTTAAGAGCATCGACCGGATTCCCACTCTTGAAAACCGCAAATGCGTGCGTGACGCGGAGCGATTGATCCATAGGGTTCGCTTGGCTAAGTGCTGCTGCCTCCTTAGCGTTCTGACCCGATCCCATGAGGATCTTCAAGTAGAGAAGATCATTTTGTATGGCGATGTCCTCTGCGAGTTGTGGCGAGGTTGTTTCTGCAAGTTGATAAAAACGCAGCGTCGCTGCGGAGTCGCGTCGAAGATAAGCCGATGGAAGAAGCGCTTTGAATGAACTGGTAGCATTGATAGGATCGGACAATAATTCCCTTAGTCCGTTCTCAAACAGTTCGTCTCGTCTCGAAATATTTAAAAAAGCGAGGCATTTTAGAAACTTCTCATTGTCTCCATGTGTTTGCTCGTATGCCGATTTAAAAAGAGATTCGGCTTCTTCTTTGCGACCTGTTGCGGAGTAGGCGCTTGCCTTGTAGAGGTTAATTAAAAAATCTTCTTTGATTGGATTGGCCGGGTCATCGAGGCTTTTCAGAACTGCGGGCCAATTACCGATCAGCGAGTTGGCATCCAGCCAGACATAATAGGAAGATTCTGATATCTGCGCCTCGCTCGGGCTCAAAAGACCAGTTGCCAAGGCTGGTTCGCCCATGCGGAAGAGCCATTCCATGGCTTCTGCGCGGTCTTTAACTGGTGCCTTTTCCACACGCGCTTTGAGTTTGGCGACCACCGATTCGTGGGATGCCAAGCCAGATAAACTTTCTGTGTAATCAGCCATGCAAAGACACCGCTGACTGGACTTCGGGTGAGTCCGGATCGCTGCTATCCAGGCAGGGATTTCAGCCGAAGGAACCACGCCTATTGTTAGCGCCCTAGCTAGCGCTTCTGCTCCATACTCATCTTGAAGTTGTGAAATTTCTCGTAGGATAACAAAGACCTCTTCAGATTTTTCCTTATTCAGCGGTCGCGAAGTTAAGAATTTGACCAGCGCCCGCTTGCTATTGAGAGTTTCATCCTTCTCCACCGCTTGGCGTAATTCCGCTTCGACTGCAGTCGGGTCATTTTTGGTGCTGAGAAGTCCTGCTTTTATTAGGTGTGGGACGGCTTTGTTGCCAGTGACCCCGGTGACTTCTGCCAGACGGCTTGCCAGAGCCCAGTCCTGTTGGTTTGCAGCAACTTGAGCATACATTCCTAGGTCTTCAAGGCGCACCTTGCCAGTTGCCAGTAACTTCTTCCAATTGTCGAGCGATGTGGGATCGCCTTGTGATGTCTGAATCTGAGCCAGTAAGCGCAGGGCAGATGGATTATCGGGCATAAGCCGGAGTGAGGAGTTCAGGCTCATCACCGCATCCCTTGTTTTTCCTCTGCTCAGATAACGCTCGGCCACTTTCAGGAATTCACCGGATTGGCGGGCCTTCAATTTAGGAGCTAGCCATTCAATACCCCAGCATGCCGCAATCACTGGAACCAATGCCAGAGCCAGAAAAAGCCATTTTTTCCGGATGATTAACCTCATCAACGGCACGCGTTGGCGAACGAACGGACGGACTTGATATCCTAACATATAAATGCACTATACTTTCCACCAAGAAGCTTGAAGACAACGAAGTCATTGTCACAATTCCGTAACAATTCGAACTGGCCTGGGATAACGGCAAAAGGGCTTTAGACAGGATTTGCAGGAGGTGTTTTTAGACAGGATGTGCTTTGGACAGAATCGGAGCTTAGCGGAGAAAGACTGCCAAGGGCAGCCCGTAGGGTGAGCGGAGGCGAATCAATTAACACAATTGGGAGAGGAGGGCACGGTCGTCTCGACCGTGAAAATGCTGCAAGCCAGGAGATTTTTGACAGGAGGACAGGATGTTCAGGATTTATAGGAGGAAGTTGGTGGCGGTGTCGCACTCGTGGCGGGGACGACTTTCAGAGAATTTCGATCTATAAGCCTGGGAAAATGGCGGGGATTTTTTGGGAACGAAAGCGGCGGTATATCGAAAAATCCGCTTGGTCTATGGTGATGATTTGAGCCTTGGGATTCTGTTCGGACAGGACAACGATCGAGGCGTCGCCTGCGTCCATCGCGGGATACTTGAGCATGAGTTCCTGTGTGCGGGTGAGATTTTCTGGCCAAGGGCGCAATAGCCGGATGGATCCTTTGCTCACCAAGCTGAGCAAGGCGTGAACGGGTTTGGTGTTGCCTCCCAGGTTCCAACAGGCTTCGCCAAGCACAATCTCGCTTGTGTGGATCGGGCCTTTGACTTTTTTAAGAACGGACACACTCCACCCGTGCCATTGGTCGGTGGCATTGAGCCAACCGATCAACGGACCGGCATCAACGATTGTCCGGACTTCCATAACCCTCGCGCGTGGAAAGATCCGAAGGACCGCTGAACATCCCGCAATACGGTGCGGCCATGGCGGCGAAGTCTACATCGCCCTCCAGCTCCCGAGTCAACGCACGACGGATCGTTTCGGAAAAATGCTCCTTTTTCAGAGCGGCAGATTTCCTGAGTTTTTCGTTCAGGGCATCTGGAATTTTCGCCGTGATGGTTTTCATATGTAATACTGATCGTATTACGAACGAAGCTCGGTTGTCAACGTTGGAGAATTTTGGACAGGATGACAGGATGTTCAGGATTTGAAGGAGGTGTTTTTAGACAAAATTAACAGAATTAAAATAATTGGGAGAAGGGGGCACGGTCGATCGTGAAAAACGCTGCTGCAATCTAGGAGATTTTTGACAGGATGATCCTCCTACGTGCTTCGCGACTCCGGCGGGACAATCCACCCTGATGCTCGATTGTGGATAAATCAAATGCTTTGGGGTAAGACTATAAAGCTTGTCAGTCACAAGCCTGTGCGGGGGACTGGGCCCAAACTTCGAATTCAAAAATTCCGAACACCGCGAAATCCATTGTGTTCGCGGTGGCCAACCGATTGATGCCGCGCTCGTGGTAGGTGGCGGCGAGGTAGGTATCGAGAATGCGTTTGCGGCCAAGGCGGAATTTTTCCATCAAGGTCCATGCCTGCTCCCATGCGCGTCCGCCGGGATGGCATTGAATGACCTCTGCGGACTCCCACCAGAAGCGGGATCTTTCCAGAGCCTGATCCATAGTCAGCGGCACTTTGAACCGACGGGGATCCGTCGCCACTTGCACAAATTCCTGCAGCACCTGTGGGCAAATGGCGAATTGAACATCGCCTGACTGGCATGCCGTTCGAATGTGTGTGCGCAGGGCTTCATGGCCTGCCGCCTCCTTGATTTCGTGCGTTAGGAGCACCGTCGTGTCGAGTCCGATCATCGCTTGTCGAAAAAATCTTCCAACAAATCCTCACGCCCGGCCCAGGGGGTCAAAATCTGCCCCACGCTGGCGGCGGGGCCTGCCTCGGCGAGGGATGACTGTTTTTTAACAAGCGTTCTTCGATAAGCCTCCATGGCCTCGCGGATCAATTCGGAGGTCGAACGCCTTGCCTTGCGAGCTGCTTTTTGAAATTCTCGGTAAACTGGATCGTCCAAATGAACTGTCACTGCTTTCATATGTCACAACGTATGTTAGCGTGTTGTCTAATACAATACAAAAAGATTTATTTAACCACAGAGAACACAGAGAGCACGGAGGAGAAAAAGAAACCATGGTTGCATTCGGCGCTCTCGGCGATTTTTTGACATGAGAACAGGATGTTCAGGATTTACAGGAAGGGCTTGGAGGGACAAGCTCCGTCTCGTCTTTGGATAGTGGATAGTCGCCTAGTGATCGTCCCAGCATGGGTAATCGTCTCCGATGCGAATTGTTCTGCGAAATCTTCATTCGCTCGAGTTGAAACTGACCCATACGAAACGATGCCCTGCCAGATTCCTGGACTTCTATCGGCGTTTTGCCTGAACTATTTTCTGCTTTCCACTTTTTGCTTTTCGCACTTTCCTTCCCTTATGGCAGATGGTCCGATCCATCAACCGCATGACAAGCTCGTCAAGTCGACCTTTTCTGATCCCGACAATGCCCGCGCGTTTCTTCAGGGGCACCTGCCGCATAATCTCACTCGGCGCATCGACTGGACCACGCTGAGTCTCACCAGCGGCAGTTTCATCGATCCGGAGTTCGGCAGAATTGACCACAGAGGACACAGAGGTCACAGAGAGTGAGTTGCTTGCAATTCCGTAAGCATTCCATATCCTCTATTACCTTCAACATTCTATATCGTCCTGTAAATCCTGTCATCCTGTCTAAAAATCCTTTTTGGGACTAAAATCGCTAAGCAATCCAAAACTCAGTCAAAACGCCATGTCACTCGCCGAACAATTTCGCCAAGAAGGTCGCCAGGAAGGTCGTCAGGAGGGTCTGATTTCCTCAAAGCAGCAGGATATTCTCGAGGCCTTGGAAATCCGTTTTCAGCGAGTTCCGGAAGGCTTGCGCGAGGAGATCGAAGCGGTGAGCGATCCCAAAAAACTCACTCTCCTCCTTCGTGCTGCCATCACCTGCGCAGACATCGAGTCTTTCGCGGCGGAACTCTGAGCTGTTTTTCCGAGAACAGAATTTTGGAAGACCGCTGCAGGCAGCCCGAAGGCTGAGCGTAGTGAGTCAATTTTCAGGATTTACAGGGGGAGTTTTGGGACAAAATTAACAGAATTTGACAAATTTGAGGGAAG
>Ga0209085_1001171_pt1 | contig 16711 bp, 13 predicted proteins | sample C_131016_EF_Meta_FD_187310 | JGI IMG/M metagenome (GOLD analysis project Ga0209085, IMG submission 187310) | Freshwater microbial communities from Lake Croche, Canada to study carbon cycling - C_131016_EF_MetaG (SPAdes) (version 2) | ecosystem: Environmental > Aquatic > Freshwater > Lake...
TTGTATCTACACTAACTGCTTTTAATTCAGCCAATTCACCTATGCTGATGAGCCTATCCATCTCTTACCCATATTTTCTATTTTAATTATCGGTAAATCTAGGTATTATGGCAACTGCGAACAACCCTTTGGTGTAGCCCACGTAGAGTTAAGCTGGATTAATGTTCATTATGTTTATCAAACATATATAATATAAATCCTACCTAAATTAATGACTATATTTTCATCTGAACGTCTTCTATTTAACCCTGCTATACCTCATGCTGAGGCAGTGCCGCTTATTTTTGCTTTTCCTAATGAGTATAGTGTAGGAATCACTAGCCTAGGTTATCAAATTATCTGGTCAAGTCTAGCTATTCGTCAGGATCTACAGGTAAGTCGTCTTTTTACTGATGTCCATGAGTCTCTGCCGCAGTCTGTAGAATTAGTTGGCTTTTCTTTTTCCTGGGAATTAGACTATGTTAATATCCTAAAATTGTTAGACTTTCTGGAGATCCCCCTACATAGTCAAGAGCGCGGCAAAGAAGATCCTCTGGTCTTTGGGGGAGGTCCTGTCTTGACTGCTAACCCTGAACCCTTTGCTGCTTTCTTTGATGTTATTCTTTTAGGGGATGGAGAGATTCTCTTAGATCAGTTTATCAATGCTTATCAATCCGTCAGAACTGCTAGTCGCTCCACACAGTTACATTATTTAGCCCAGATCCCAGGTATTTACATTCCCTCACTCTATCAAGTTGACTATGAAAGTGAGACAGGACCTATCATCTCGATTAATCCTATTGATGTTAGTATCCCTGCTCAAATTCAAAAACAAACTTATCAAGGTAACACCCTCTCTAGTTCCAGTGTAGTCACAGAAAAAGCTGCGTGGGAAAATATCTATATGGTAGAAGTGGTGCGGAGTTGTCCGGAAATGTGTCGTTTCTGTTTAGCGAGTTATTTAACCCTACCTTTTAGAACTCCTTCGGTGGAAAATTCTCTCATTCCTGCTATCGAAAGGGGTTTAAAGGTAACTAACCGTTTGGGACTTTTAGGCGCTTCTGTGACACAACATCCAGAGTTTGAGAGTCTTTTGGATCATTTAGGACAGTCCCAATATGATCAGGTTCGTCTCAGTCTCTCTTCAGTCCGGACAAATACCTTAACCGAAAAGTTAGCCAGAATTCTTTCTCAAAGGGATAGTCGTTCTATTACTATTGCCATTGAAAGCGGTTCAGAACGTCTACGTAAAATTATCAATAAAAAATTAGATAATCCAGAAATCCTGCAAGCTGCTACTAATGCAGTCAAAGGAGGACTCAAAGCACTGAAACTATATACTATGGTGGGTCTTCCCGGAGAGGAAGAACAGGATCTCAATGAGACAGTCTCCCTACTCAAAACAATCAAAAAGACGACCCCTGGACTCCGTTTAACCCTAGGATGTAGTACTTTTGTCCCTAAGTCCCATACCCCCTTTCAATGGTATGGAGTTCAACACTCAGCCGAGAAAAGTCTTAAAAGCTTAGACAAACAACTAAGAATACAGGGTATAGAATTTAGACCTGAGAGTTATAATTGGTCTGTCATTCAGGCTTTAATCTCTCGAGGTGATCGCCGTTTGACTCCCTTACTGGAGTTAACCCGCAGTTATGGAGATAGTCTAGGTAGCTTTAAAAGGGCTTTCAAGGAGTTAAAAGGACAAATACCCGTTTTAGATTACTATGTCCATCAAGACTGGTCTCTAGGGCAAATTTTACCTTGGCAACATTTACTAGGACCTTTACCGGCGCCTGTCCTTCTTAAACACCTACAAGAGGCGCAAAGTCATTTTTAGGGAACCGGGAACGGGGAGCTTAGATTTCCTGTAGAAAGACTCTTATTTTGCCCCAGAGAGTAGTTAGAGACTGTTTTACCTCATTTTTTAACTTCCAATGTTGAAAATCTCTTTCATACTCATCTCCCTCTGTTTGTGTGGTTTTCCATGTTTCTAGAGAGAGTGCTAAACCCCAAGCCAAAGAAAGGTAAAATACCCAAGTAAAAGCTCCTGCACTGATTAGATTTATAGAGAAGATAAAGCCATTGATAATCAAATAACGTACCCCTTGATTTTTCAGCTTTCCTTGGCGATAGAGATTAAATTCTTGTTTCTTTTTACTAACTATTTTTTGATTTAACCAGTCTTGTTCTGCTTGCAATACTATCTGAGTATCTATATCTAGTTCAGCAGCAATTTCCCAGAGATGTTTACGAGAAAGTTCTTTAGTCTCAGTACTCTTGGTAATGGCTAAGTAAAGTATCTGCTGAATCTCTTCTGTGCTATAGGATTCAGGAGGTGGCAGTTTAGACATAATCTGGTGAGCTTCACTAGAGATGATTGAGAAATCATTTCTTATTCTAGCGCGGTCTCATCTAACTCAGGGTTACTAAAGAGGTTATAAACACTCTTGATTTATTTGGATTTATTATGTTAGCATTATAAATGTGCGTAAATGGCTTGGTAGCGCAGTGGTAGCGCAGAGGACTCATAAGCCTTTGGTCGACAGTTCAAATCTGTCCCGAGCCATGAATTTTAAACCTTTCAAACCTTTGCCATATCTTCCTTATGGCATTTTTTGGTCTTTTTAAGACCTTTTAGGTTGGGAAATTGAGGGTAAAATTGGGGTAGCTATAAGGAAGGCAGCGCTGATTGAGGATGGTATTTTTAAAAAGAAATTTGAACTACTCTACAAAAGTACAAATCACAATCACTTCCAACCAACGTTACTCAATTGAAGAGTTCACGATTCTGCGAGATTACGCCAAAATAGAGAAAGGGATTGGGAAGTTTCCTAAGGGACTTCCAAACAAAAAATCATTCCAGTTTACAGCAATTTGAGACCAGATAAGCCACAAACCCAAGGGCGCAAGGCAGGGTTCCCCGCAAGGGTTTTGGTTTTTGAATTGTGGCGTAACGAGATTTACATTTGCTGTAAGTTCTGGATTATAAAAAATATGAACAAACCATTTGCCAAGATTCAGTTGTTTATCTTGGACTAGTAGTCAAATCCATAAATGTTAAGATAAAAGTATAAATACAAAAAAATAGAACAAAATGAATACTTTAGCAGATTGGGCTTATCTGGCTGTTGATAAACATTTCAAAAAAGTTCTCAAACATGAAGCAGGGGTTTTAGAGAATAAGGACATTGAAGAACTGCATCAAATGCGAGTGGGTATGCGGCGGTTAAGGAGCAGTATTGACGGCTTTGCCATAGTTTTAAAACTGCCTAATAAAGCCAATACTATTCAAGTCGGAAAAATCGCCCGTATTTTAGGGGAATTAAGAGATTTAGATGTAATGAATGAGGTTTTACAAAGCTTTGTTCCGCAAATTCCCCAACAAGAAAATAAAGAGTTAGAATCCGTATTTAAAATTCTGGGAACGGAGCGAAAAAGAAGCTTTAAAAAGGTAAAAGCTGGGTTATCGAGTGGGCAATATCTTGAGCTCAAAGATGGGTTTAATGAGTGGTTAAAGAGTCCTTATTATTCCAGAATGAGTGAATTAAGTATTACTGCTATCTTACCAGATTTACTCTTACCCCAATTGAGTAGATTCTTTTTATATCCCACTTGGTATCTATCGGAAGTTACTCACGATGACTTAAAAGAATTAAATGAATATAGTGAATCTTTTCATAGTCTACGCAAAGAAGCCAAAAGACTCCGCTACAATCTAGAACTGTTTAATGAAGGGAGTAGTGAGTCTTATCAGTATTATCTTCAAGAAATAAGCCAAATCCAAACTATTCTAGGGAATATACAAGATGATTTTATCCTGAGACAGTTTCTGAAAGATATTTTAGAGGTAGAACTAGAGAAAGTAACACCCACTCTAGCAGATATTTTAGAAAAAAATAGTCTAGAAAAATGGCAGCAATGGCAAATACAAAAAGCCAAATTTCTCTCACCTGAATTTAAAAAAGCTTGTTATCAGGCAATTTTAGGGACGGATCTAAAGATAAAATAAAATTATTGAAACTGAATAAGGATAGTCATTTAATGAAACGTTTAGCGCTACTGAGTGTGTCTGACAAAACTGGTTTACTAGAGTTAGCGAGAGAACTGAGCGATAACTTCAACTTTGAGATTATCAGTAGTGGGGGAACTGCTAAAAGTTTACAAGCATCAGGACTTCCCGTTACTTATGTCAGTGACTATACTGGATCACCTGAAATACTAGGCGGCCGCGTGAAAACCCTACACCCGCGTATTCACGGTGGTATTTTAGGGAGGAGAAATCTGCCAGAAGATCGAAAGGAAATGGAGGAACAAAATATTCGTCCTTTTGACTTAGTTGTTGTTAACCTCTATCCCTTTGAAAAAACGATTGCTAACCCTGAAATTACACTCAGCGAAGCCATTGAACAGATAGATATAGGCGGACCTACACTATTACGTGCAGCGGCTAAAAATTTCGCCCATTTAACAGTTCTCTCTGACCCTGTGTACTATAATCAGTATGTAGAGGAGCTCCGTCAAAACCAAGGTGAAACATCTCTGGCTTTTCGTCAAGCAATGGCTTTAGCTACCTTTAAAAGAACGCAAGCTTATGATTTAGCTATTTCTAATTATTTCGCTAACCTGACTGAGCAAGAAATAAAGCCTTTTTGGACACTTTCAGGACAAATTATTCAAACCCTGCGCTATGGAGAAAACCCCCATCAAAAAGCCGCTTGGTATCAAGTTGGACAAGAGCGTACAGGTTGGGCGGCCGCAGAGCAATTACAAGGTAAAGAATTAAGTTACAACAATTTAGTAGACTTAGAAGCAGCCCGTCGCTTGATTGTGGAATTTCCTTCTAGTCAAAGTGCTGCTGCCATTTTAAAACATACAAACCCTTGTGGAGTGGCTTTAGGCTCTACTCTAGTTGAAGCATATACTAAAGCTTTTGAAGCTGATTCTGTCTCAGCTTTTGGGGGTATTGTTGCACTGAATCAGCCGATAGATTCAGAGACAGCCCAAGCTTTGAGCAAGACTTTCTTAGAATGTATAGTGGCGCCAGGGTGTAGCGAAGCAGCAAAGGAAGTACTCGCAAAAAAAAGTAATCTGCGAGTCTTACTGCTCGAAAATCTTGTCTCAGGCTTAGAATATAGCCTAGAAATGCTAGCAGGAGGCTTTTTATTACAAAGTCTTGATAATGTTCCCTCTCTGCCTGAACAGTGGAAAGTAGTTACTGAAAAACACCCTAGTCCCGAACAACTAGAGGAACTAGTCTTTGCTTGGAAGGTAGTTAAACACATTAAGTCTAATGCTATTGCTGTAACTAAAAACTTGACAACTCTAGGTATTGGGGCAGGACAAATGAATAGGGTGGGCTCAGTAGAAATAGCCTTAGAACAGGCTAAAAAACTTTCCTCTGAGGCATTCTTAGCCAGTGACGGGTTCTTTCCTTTTGATGACTCTGTCCGCTTAGCGGCTCAATTTGGTATATCTGCAATAATTCAGCCAGGCGGTTCTATCAGGGATGATGATTCGATCAAAGCAGCTAATGAGTTAGGACTAGTCATGCTTTTTACAGGTATGCGGCACTTCCTACATTAGGTAAACAATCTAGCAAAACTATTAGAAGAATGCTTTACAATGGCCTAGAGAAGCGGTAAAGAGGAGGAGAGGCAGCAAAATTGGACGAATTAAGACAAGCGCTAGAATTAGCCACACATGAAGAGTTACAACAACTCACAAACCTGTTATTTGAGCGGAAATTGAACCCCTTAGACTATTTAGCACCTGAACCGATAGAGGTGCAAAGTAGGGACCCTAGCAATTTACTGGATACACTAGAAAGTAGATTTCGTTATCTAGCTTCAGATGGACTGACCGTATTGCGGGGAAAAACAGAAGAATTTAGCTATCGAGATGCTCTCATCAAGGTCTGTCATTTTCTGAAAATTCCCTACTCTAAAAAAATGAATACCACAGAGATAGAAGCAGAAATCTTTTTAGAGTTGGTCAGTAAAACATGGAAACGTCTCCCTAAACAAGAACAACAGTCAATTAATGTTAAAATTCAACGTACCTTAGCAACAGCTAAAGCACCTGAACCTATTCCTGCTCAACTACTACATAATCCTCTCACTCTAGTTCTGAAGGGATCTAGTGCGTTAGCCTTGAGTTCTCTTTTGAAACCCTGGCTACTGAGACAAGTTGCCCGACAACTAGCTATACATATTGCTACCTATCAAGCTGCACAAAGTGCTATTGTAGCAGGTGGAGCAGCTGCTGCAGCCCAAATTGGTAATCAACTGACTCTCCAATTAGCTAAAAGAGAAATTATTGTAAGTACTGCTCGCTATGGTGCTGTGAGAACAGTTCTCACAGTAGCAGGTCCTGTTCTCTGGGGTTGGTTTTTAGCTGATCTCGGTTGGCGAGCTATATCCACTAATTACAGTAGAATTATTCCGATGGTCTATACCTTGGCTCAAATTCGTCTCACTCGTGGAGATTATTGGGCAATGGCTTAAGTCATTCTACTTTCTAACTCACCACAAAATTCACCAATTTACCTGGGACAACAATTACTTTGTGAATGGTTTTCCCTTCTAGGTAACGTTGGGCAATTTCTGATTGACGTGCATATTGCTCTAATTCTTCAGAAGAAGATTGAGATGGAACTTGTATAGTTCCTCTTGCTTTCCCCATAATGGAAATAACTAGAGTAATTTCATCTACTTCTAGAGCCTTAGAATCATAACTCAACCATTTTTGCTCGTGAACTGATGTGTTTTCGCCTATTTGCTGCCATAGTTCCTCTGCTATATGTGGTGCAAATGGGGCTAAAAGTGTCAACAGTGTTTTAATTCCTTCTGTATAAACAGATGAGGATTTTTCTTTAAATTCACCCAAAGCATTACTCAGCTTCATTAATTCAGATACTGCGGTATTAAACTGATACTCTCCCTCTAGATCTTCGGAGATTTCTTTAATTGCTGTATTTATTGCTAGTCTGAGGTCTTTTTCCGCTTTAGATAAGTTGTCGGTTTTTTTACTCTGAGCAGACTGTATTTTAGTATAATCTTGTACTAAACGCCAGACTCGATTTAAAAAGCGATATTGTCCTTCTACATCAGCACTATCCCATTCGAGGTCTTTTTCGGGCGGAGCTTTAAATAGAATAAACATCCTAGCAGTATCTGCTCCATATTTAGCGAGGATCTCCAAGGGATCGACCCCGTTATATTTGGACTTAGACATCTTTTCATAGAAGACTTCTAATGGGGCTCCCGTCACAGGATCTTTAGGTTCATTTGGGTTAATTTCACTGCTTGGAATATATTTACCCGTTTTCGGGTTCTTATATGTGATACCCTGTACCATTCCCTGTGTCAGTAGTCTTTTAAAGGGTTCGGCAAAATTCAATAATTGACGGTCTCGCAATGCCTTGGTAAAGAAGCGAGAATAGAGGAGATGTAATATAGCATGTTCTATACCACCTACATACTGATCTACTGGTAACCAGTCATTCACCTTATGTAAGTCAAAGGGTTGCTCTTGGTTTTGAGGGTCACTAAAACGAAGGTAATACCAAGAGGAATCAATAAACGTGTCCATTGTATCGGTTTCCCGGGTAGCAGGACTGCTACATTTGGGACAAAATACATTGACCCAGCTTTCTAGTTTAGCTAAAGGAGAAGCTCCGCGTCCTGTAAATTCTGCATAATCAGGTAAAGTTACAGGCAGATCTTCGACATGAACCGCCCCACATTTAGGACAATGGATAATTGGGATAGGTGTCCCCCAATAGCGTTGACGCGAGATTAACCAATCTCTCAAGCGATATTGTATTCTAGCTTGACCATAGCCCTCTTCTTCAGCTTTCTTAATGATTGCCGTTTTAGCCTCTGTCGAAGGTATCCCTGTAAAAGGTCCTGAATTTACTAAAACACCTGCTGCCGTATAAGCTGCTGTTAGGGGGGCAATTTCTGCTTCTGGTGGTACAATTACTACCTTAATCGGTAGAGCATGGTTTTGAGCAAATTGAAAGTCTCTTGTATCATGTGCTGGTACACCCATCACCGCACCAGTACCATATTCATACAGAACATAGTCAGCAATTAAAAGAGGAATGGTTTCTCCTGTAAAAGGGTTAATTGCATTTGCGCCAGTTCTGACCCCTTTTTTCGGTCGATCTTCGCTTTGTCTTTCTAACTCACTGCTCTTTTTAACTTCTGTAATAAAGGCTTCTACAATTTCTTTTTGACTAGGGGTGGTTATTTGCTCTGTTAAAGGATGTTCTGGTGCTAGAACAACATAACTAACTCCATAGACAGTATCAGGACGGGTTGTAAAAACAGCTATTTTTTCCTGAGATCCAACTATAGGAAATTCTAAATAAGCGCCAACCGACTTACCTATCCAGTTAGATTGCATTAACTTAACTCTTTCTGGCCAGTCTGTGAGAAGGTCTAGATCTTGTAGAAGTTCTTCAGCATAGTCGGTAATTTTCAAAAACCACTGACGCAGTAATTTTCGTTCTACTTGAGCGCCTGAACGCCAAGACTTGCCCTCACTATCGACCTGTTCATTGGCTAAAACAGTTTGATCAATAGGGTCCCAGTTGACATAGGCTTCCTTTTGATAAGCCAGTCCAGCTTGATATAACTGTACAAATAGCCACTGTGTCCACTTATAGTAGTCTGGTGAACAGGTAGTCACTTCACGACTCCAGTCTATAGAGAGTCCTAACTGTTGTAGGGTCTTCTTCATCTGGGCAATATTTTGATAAGTCCATTTAGCAGGTGAGATCCCTCTTTCAATGGCAGCGTTTTCTGCAGGTAGTCCAAAAGCATCCCAACCCATCGGATGTAGTACTCGATAACCTTGCATTTTTTTCACCCTAGCAATGATATCGGTAATGACATAGTTCCGCACATGCCCCATGTGCAAATTACCTGAAGGATAGGGAAACATTGATAGAGCGTAAAATTTAGGTGCCTGTGCTACTCCTTCTTCTGTCGCGATCTGGCTCTCTTCCCATCTCAGCTGCCATTTTTTTTCAATCTCAAGCGGTTTATATTGACGCTCCACCGGGAAAACTCCACTGACTTTCTCTGTCTATTTTAACAGGGAATAGGGAACAGGGAACAGAAACTGCCTCCTGACTCGGTACTCCTGACTCGGTACTCCTGACTCGGTACTCCTGACTCGGTACTCCTGACTCCTATCTTATGCGTTTTTTGCGATAGCCCTTGATCTTATTGACAGGTTAAGATATTGTGGAATGATTGTAGGAACTTTGTCGAGATTTGTGCGCTATATGCTATATATAGATAGATCTAAAAAATCTACAAACTAGTTCACAATTAACAGTTTTATTCTCTAGATCTATATAAAAATAGATGAAGGGGTTAATTTTACTCTAAAACATCTCTAGTTTAAAGATAGCAGCAAGAGAACTTTTATTTTGAAGTACCCGTCTCTTTGTAGTTTTGTAAAAAACAATCTAGGCAACACATTGACTATGTTAGAACTGAAACCACAACCGCCTAACCCCCAAAATTCACTAGAAACAAAAACAGCTATTTTAGTAATTGGGGGTGCTGAAGACAAGGTAAATCTTCGAGAAATCTTAAGTACCTTTTGGTTGCGTTCGGGTGGAAGTGAGTCTGTCATAGCAATAGTTCCCTCAGCCTCAAGAGAACCTGTGGTCATTGGCGAACGCTATCAAACTATTTTTAGTGAAATGGGGTCAAAAGAGATCAAGATTTTGGATATCCGAGATCGCGATCAAGGAGAAAATCCAGAATTCAAAGAATATATAGAAGAGAGCACAGGTGTATTTTTAACAGGCGGCGATCAACTTCGTCTTTGCGGACTCTTATCTGATACCAGTCTGATCGAACGGATTCGGCAACGTGTCCAGTCAGGAGAAATGACTCTAGCGGGTACGAGTGCAGGAGCGGCGGTGATGGGACATTACATGATAGCAGGAGGCGGCAGCGCGGAATCGCCTAACCGTTCCCTAGTTGATATGACTATCGGTCTAGGAATGATTCCTGAAGTGATAGTAGATCAACATTTTCACAATCGCAACCGGATGGCGCGTCTTTTAAGTGCAGTTTGCGCCTATCCTGAACGCTTAGCCATAGGGATTGACGAAGATACCTGTGCGCTGTTTGAAAGGGATGGCATCATTCGAGTTTTAGGCAAAGGAACAGTAACTTTTGTCGATGCGAGGGAAATGTCTTACACTAACAGAGCAGAAGCAGGAACTAACGATCCATTAAGTTTACATAACTTGAGACTCCATGTTCTCTCAAGTGGGGATTTTTATCACACAGGTAAACATTCAGCTTTCCCGAAAAACTTCGCCTAAATTTAAAACCCCAAAAAATGTTCATAATAAACAGTTAATTTGGGTTTCAGCAGACTAAGATAATTAATGGCCTATTGTACTTCCAAGCTCGCATTGTCAATAAACTTTTATGAAAATTCTCAAAACTCAGACCCTGCGCGGACCAAACTATTGGAGCATAAGAAAAACAAAACTAATTGTTATGCGTCTTGACTTGGAGGATCTAGCCCAGAAACCAAGCAGTGATATACCAGGATTCTCGGAAAAACTAGTCAAACTTTGTCCCATTTTAGAAGAGCATTTCTGTTCACCAGGTTATCGAGGGGGGTTTATAGAAAGACTGAAAACAGGTACTTATATGGGGCATATAATAGAACATCTAGCCCTTGCTCTCCAAGAAATGGTAGGACTAAATGTTGGGTTTGGGAGAACCAGAGAGACTAGTACTAATGGAGTATACAATGTAGTTTACGAGTATATAGATGAACAGGCGGGAAGGTACGCAGGTAGAGCAGCAGTTAGGATCTGTAGAAGCTTAGTAGATACAGGAAGCTACTCAGAAAAAGAACTAGCCCAAGACCTAGAAGATATTAAAGATTTACATAACAATGCAGCCTTAGGTCCAAGTACTGAAACCATCGTAGAAGAAGCAGAAGCCAGAAAAATACCTTGGATGGTACTAAGTGTAAGGGCAATGATTCAGCTAGGCTATGGAGCCAACCAAAAAAGGCTACAAGCAACTCTGAGCCAAAATTCCGGCATTCTCGGGGTAGAATTAGCTTGTGATAAAGAAGGGACAAAAACAATCCTCAAAGAGGCTGGCATACCAGTACCAAAAGGCGCACTAATTCAATATGCAGACGATCTAGAAGAAACGATCCAAGAAATAGGCGGCTATCCAATAGTAATTAAACCACTCGATGGGAATCATGGGAGAGGGATCACCATTAATATTACCACCCTAGAAGAAGCCCAAGAAGCTTATGGACTAGCCAGTGCCGCCTCAAAAACTCGCTCAGTAATCGTAGAACACTATTACACAGGAAGCGATCACCGGGTGTTAGTAGTCAATGGCAAGGTAGTAGCAGTAGCCGAAAGAATACCAGCCTTTGTCAAAGGAAACGGACAAGCCACAATACAAGAATTAATTGAAGAGACCAACGCCGACCCGAACAGAGGCGATGGACATGACAATGTTCTCACCAAAATTACCATAGATCGCACAGCTTTAAACGTTTTACAACGCCAAGGACATAGTTTAGACAGCGTCTTAGCGAAAGGAGAAATAGCCTACTTAAGAGCAACAGCCAACCTGAGTACAGGAGGCATAGCCATAGATCGCACCGATGAGATTCACCCAGAAAATATCTGGATTGCCGAAAGAGCAGTTAAATTAATCGGTCTAGACATTGCCGGGATTGATGTTGTCACACCAGATATTACCAAGCCACTTTCGGAAGTAAATGGGGTAATCGTAGAAGTCAATGCCGCACCAGGGTTCCGGATGCACGTGGCACCTAGTCAAGGAAAACCGCGCAATGTAGCCGCTCCAGTACTAGATATGCTCTTTCCCCCAGGAACATCTCCCCGCATACCAATTATTGCCATCACTGGAACAAACGGAAAAACGACCACAAGCCGTTTAACAGCTCATATTTTCAGCCAAACCCAAAAAATAGTCGGCTACACCACAACCGATGGAATTTATATAGGTAAATATCTGGTAGAAGCAGGCGATAACACAGGACCCCAAAGTGCGAGCGTCATACTGAAAGACCCAACCGTAGAAATAGCTGTTTTAGAATCAGCTAGAGGAGGCATACTGAGAGCAGGACTGGCCTTTGACCAATGTGATGTAGGTGTAGTATTAAATGTAGCAGCAGATCATCTAGGATTGGGCGATATAGACACCATCGAACAAATGGCCAAGGTAAAATCAGTGATTTCTGAAACAGTCTCACCAAATGGCTATGCTGTTCTCAATGCCGATGATCCTTTAGTGGCGGCTATGGCGGGAAAAGTTAGGGGGAAAGTAGCCTACTTCGGCTTGGATCGGGATAATCCAGTTGTAGTAAAACATCTCGTCTCTGGTGGCATAGCAGCGCTCTATAATCAGGGTGTACTCTCTATTTGGCAGGGAAAAACAGAATATCCTATTGAGTCAGCCTTGAATATTCCCGTTACCCTGAAGGGAATGGCCCCCTTTATGATAGCTAATGCCTTAGCTGCTTGTTTAGCAGCGTACCTCCAAGGGGTAGATCTAGAAACAATCAAAAAAGCTGTCAGTAGCTTTAAACTCTCAGATGAGCAAACCCCTGGACGGATGAACCTATTTAATCTAGGTGAGTATCATGTTTTACTAGACTATGCCCATAACCCTGCTGGTTATCAAGCAGTGGGAGGTTTTGTTAAGAATTGGATTACAGGGGAAAGGTACGGGATAGTAGGAGGACCTGGAGATCGTCGCGATGAAGATTTAATTGAATTAGGCCAACTCTCGGTAGAAATGTTTGATAGAATTATTGTCAAAGAAGACCAAGACAGAAGAGGCCGAGAAAGTGGCGAGGTAGCCGATCTCATCGTCAAAGGGATTCTCAGTAGTAACCCCAATGCTGACTGTGAAATTATTCTAGATGAGAAAAAAGCCCTCGAAACTGCTTTGACTAGGGTAGGAAAGGGTGGTCTAGTAGTGATTTTTCCCGAAAGTGTCAATTCAATTATTAAACTGATCAAAGAGAAGCCCACTTTTGTTGCTGAACAATAGGAAAAATGTAAAAATTGATCTAATAACAGTGTTAAAGGAGGAGCAATATGACCATTGGAATAGCTGAAAAGAGTGTTGTAGAAACAATTCGTAAACCAGCACCCCGCTATAGGGTTCTATTGCATAATGATGATTTTAACAGCATGGAATATGTTGTACAAACATTAATGCAGACTATAGCTGGCATGACTCAACCACAAGCAGTTAATATTATGATGGAGGCTCATACTAATGGGTTAGCCCTTGTCATTACCTGTGCTCTAGAACATGCCGAGTTTTATTGTGAAACCCTGAAAAGACATGGACTGAGCAGCAGTATCGAACCAGATGAATAATTACTATATTGAAAGTAAATCTCACAATTATTGCTAATCTTCCTATACCGGCAAGGCTATTAATTTTTATACTAGTCTTGCTTTTTCTTTGGCTACCTTTAGCAATACCAATTAGCCTAATTTTCACTGGTGACCCTAATTTAGTCAGCATTTTAACAATGGGACTAGTAGGACTAGAGTTTTTAGCACTTTTAAAACTCTGGAGTAAATATGTAGATAAAATTCCGCAGGGTTTCCAATATTACGGCTTAGAAAGAAGTTCTCGCAATGCTATTCATCTAGTAAATGGCTTGAGTATTGGTTTAAACTTCGCCTTCGGTCTCTTTTTCGTAGAGTCTCTTTGTGGCTGGTTAGAGGTTAAAAATCCTACTTGGAATTTATTGATAATTATAGGGCAAGGACTTTTATGTGGTTGCGCCGTTGCCTTCTTTGAAGAGTTGTTCTTTCGAGGTTGGTTACTGAAAGAACTCGAGCTAGATTATTCTCCTGTAACTGCACTCTGGATCAGTGCCTTTATCTTTGCCTTTCTCCACTTTATCAAACCCTTAGCAGCAGTTATGAAAACTCTGCCTCAATTTCCTGCTTTAATGTTGCTTGGGGCTACCTTAGTCTGGGCTAAACGCATCTGTCGAGGACGTTTAGGGCTATCTATTGGGTTACATGCTGGCTTGATTTGGGGCTATTATATTCTCAATGTGGGCGGTCTTTTATCTTATCGACCCAATGTCCCTGATTGGGTAACAGGCATCAATCGTAACCCTCTACAAGGGATCATGGGACTGTTATTTTTAAGTATATTGGCTTGGGAGATGAGAAGGAGAGCTCGATAGCCAGAGTTCTACTCATTTAATACATTCCCTTAACCTAGTCTTAACTACTTAATATTTTAAATGCTATATAGTAAGTAGAGCATCTTAAGACAGAACTTTGTGACTTATGTCTGAAATCAATAACTTTCCCATCTTTATGGCCATCAGTATTTTAATCAACGTTGTTCCAGGACCTTCGGCCATATATATTATTGGGATTAGTATAGCTCAGGGTCGTATTGCGGGCTTGCTTTCCTCATGGGGAACAAACACTGGATCTTTTATATATACTATAACAGGCGCATTAGGGATATCGGCATTACTAACAGCCTTCCCTTATTCACTTACGATAATTAAATATCTAGGTGCTATTTATCTGATAGTGCTAGGAATTAATTACTTTTTAGAGCAAAAAGAGCAACTTGAAATTACCCAGTCAACCGAATCTCTGCTGACTTTTGGCCAGAAAAATCAGACAGAGATGAACTTGTCAAATCGTTGGAATATTTTCGGTCAAGGATTATTAGTAGAATTACTTAATCCTAAAGTAATAATTTTTTTTGTAACCTTTTTGCCTCAATTCATTAATCCAGATAGTGAAGTAAAAGGAGCTACTTTTATTTTTCTTGGAGCAATTATGATTCTAATTTGTGTGATTTGGGACTTCTTTTTAATAATGTTAAGCACATCAATTGTCCAATATTTACAACCGGATATTTCTTTTGGTACAAAATTCAATCGACTGAGTGGAGCAGTACTAATTATATTAGGTATAATAGTTGGAACTGGAGTTATATAAAGCCCACATTTCTCACATTACCATTAAATATTTTGTCTATTTTTAGTCTCCAAAACCCAAGGCATTAAGACAATACCAATTAAAGGAATAAAGCCAATCAAAAAGAGCACCCCAAAGGCACCTTGCAATACATTTGCTTTATTAGAGGCAATTTGTCCTACCAAAAAAGGACCGATTGCTGTGATCGTGCGACCGGCATTGTAACAAAAACCTGCTCCTGTAGCGCGTAGGCGGGTGGGGAAGAGTTCAGGTAAATAAAAAGTAAAACTCCCAAAAACACCAAAGACTGTTAGTCCGATAGCAAAATACAACCATGCCCAGGACGATATTTCGAGGGATGAACTATGGAAAGAACCAAATGTAAAAGTAACCGCTAAGCTAGATAGAGCAAAGTAAATAACAAACATCCATTTGCGTCCTAGAATTTTAGCAGCAGGAATGGTCAATAGAGTACCAATTAAGCCTCCTATATTAAAACTGTTGGTCAGAGTAGTTTTCCACTGTTCAATAGTCGCTTGTAAATGGTCTGCTGGTATGGATTGACTTTTAGCGAAAGCTTGAGCTAGACCAGAAGCAACCACAGGAATAAATGCGTTAGAACTCCACCAGGTTAACAAGGCGATAACAGCCATTAATAAGCCACTGAGGGTATTTTTTCTCAAGCCTGGAGCAAAGATTTCTTTAAACTGGGAAGGTTCTTTTTCTTGTTCCCAAGCTTCTGGTTCTTTAATGAAAAAACGTACAGTAAAGGCTACTACAGCTGGAATTAAGCCTGCTAGAAAGACATAACGCCAAGAAGTCTCAGGGGAGTCATGGAAGAGGACACCTGCGATCTGAGAGTTAACAAAAGTGGCTAAAAATAAGCCCATAGGGGCAGATGTATAGAGTAAGGCTCCCGCTTCTATCCGGTATTTTTCTGGCATTACCTCGGCTACCATAGAGGCTCCTGCTGCCCATTCTCCCCCTATACCTAAACTAGCGATAATTCGACATAATAGTAATACTTCTATATTAGGAGCCAAGGCACAGCTAGCTGTCCCAATGGCATAGAGAAGCATAGTTAACAGAAGGGTTTTGACGCGACCAATGCGATCAGCAACGTAGCCAAAGACAATGCCACCAAAAGCCCATCCTAACAATAAGACAGAGGTGATTAAACCTGTCCAGTAAAGTGTGGCGGACTTAGCTTCGGGTGAGCCAATAGTCAAGTGTAATAATGTTGGTACACAGTTAGGAGCGACATAGTTAAACAGTAGTCCGTCAAAAATGTCAAAACCCCAACCCAACCAAGCAGCAAATAAAACAGTCCATTGATAACGAGTTAAATTCATACAGCCCTTTGCAGAATATAAAGATACAATTATAATTGGAAAAAGAAAAGAACGGAAGTAATAATGAACGCATATTCACTGGATATGAGAGAAAAAATTGTTCCTGCTTATGAACAGAGAAAAACCTCGCTCCGGAAAATAGCAGAAAGGTTCCTAGACCCATGTAATTTGGTTTTCTTAGATGAAAGTGGAGTTCATTTAGGTCTTAATCTGCAAAGGGCTGTAAATAGAGTAAGGGACTTGCTTAAAAATAACTTACCAATTATACTGGGTAAATAACTTAGAGAGACCACATTAATACTATAATAATACATTAATTTAGTTTTAAATGTTAACCGAAAAAATTAAAACAACCCTAAAA
>Ga0209085_1001173_pt1 | contig 16696 bp, 12 predicted proteins | sample C_131016_EF_Meta_FD_187310 | JGI IMG/M metagenome (GOLD analysis project Ga0209085, IMG submission 187310) | Freshwater microbial communities from Lake Croche, Canada to study carbon cycling - C_131016_EF_MetaG (SPAdes) (version 2) | ecosystem: Environmental > Aquatic > Freshwater > Lake...
AGCGCCAATCTTACCTATCAGGATGAGTCAGGGGCTCTGAACGAATCGTTTTCCGATGTGATGGGCGAAACGATTGAGTTTTACGCCCAGCCGGATGGTCGATCCGTTTACCCGAATGACACGCCAGGAGCCGCAGATTGGAAGTTGGGTGAGGATTGCTGGCTGGAAGGAAGTTGTCTGCGGGATATGCGAAATCCCGCGAGCACGGTCACGATGAATTCAGGCTATCAGCAACCCAGCAAGGTTGGCGGTACCTACTGGCAAAATTACAAGACCGACACGAGTGACAACGGAGGTGTTCATCAAAACAGTGGCCCGCAAAACTTCTTTTACTATCTGCTTTCTGACGGTGGAAGTGGTACGAATGATGGTCTCAGCTACAACGTCACGGGAATCGGAATTACCAATGCCCGCTTGGTGGCTTATCGGGCTCTGACCGTTTACTGCACGACAACCACGGACTACAAGGGTGCTAGGGATGCATGGGTTTCGGCAGCCAATGATTTGAATCCTGCTTGGGTGCCGAGCGTTAAGGCGGCTTGGAACGCCGTCGGGGTGCTCGGGACGAGTCCGGTGATCACGAGCGCGACATCCTTACGTGGGGCGGTGGGCAGTAGTTTGAGTTATCAGATTGTAGCCACCCAAACGCCCATTTCCTTTGCGGCGACAGGTTTGCCAGCGGGGGTAACCGTGAATTCCGGCACAGGATTGATCTCTGGGACCCCAACCGTGGCTGGCACATTCAATGTTTCCATTTCGGCGACTAATTCGGACGGCACGGGAACAGCCAGCCTGCAAATCTTGGTTTTCCCGGCTGACACTGGAGTGCCCGTGATAAGCTCCATTACCCCCAACAATGGCGTGAAGGGCAGTCTTGTCGTTCTGACAGGCAGCAACTTGGCTGGAACCACCTCAGTCACTTTTAACGGGTCTACGGCCGCCTTCACGGTTGATAGTGCCACCCAGATTACCGCCACAGTTCCTTTTTCCGCGACGAACGGGCCCATATCCGTCACGAACTCTTTTGGAACTGGGTCGAGTGCCACGGATTTTCAAGTTTTAGTATTGCCGGTGGTGATCAGCCAAGTGTATGGCGGAGGCGGCAACTCAGGAGCGCTCTACAAGCAGGACTACATCGAGCTTTATAATCGCAGCGCCTCCAACCAGTCCCTAGCCGGTTGGTCAGTTCAGTACGCCAGCGCCACGGGGACCTCATGGACCCCGACCACGTTGAGCGGATCGATCGGGCCGGGGAAATATTACCTCGTGGCCATGAGCACGGCAGGGACAACGGGATCGGCCTTACCCACTCCGGATGCCACCGGAAGTACGGCGATGGCAGCCACAGCGGGGAAGGTGGCGTTGGTGAACTCCACGACGGCGCTTTCTGGGGCCAATCCCGTGGGAGCCTCGGGACTGCAGGATTTGGTGGGGTACGGCGCGACGGCCAACGGGTACGAGGGAACCGGGCCGGCGCCAGCCCCCTCGGTCACCACGGCTGTTTTCCGGGCCGGGGGCGGGACGACCGATTCCGACAACAACGCCGCAGATTTCACGACGGGCACGCCCAACCCGAGAAATGGCGGGAGTGTGGCGGCGGCCCCGGTGATCACCAGCACCAATGCGGTGAGCGGATTCGTGGGGGTCAGCCTTTCGTATCAGATCACGGCTTCGAACGGGCCGACCTCGTTCGGTGCCTCCAACCTGCCGACCGGTCTCTCGGTGAACACCACCAATGGACTGGTTTCCGGCGCTCCCACGCTGGCGGGCACCAATGTGGCCCAGATTTTCGCCAGCAACAGTTCGGGAACCGGAACAAGCAATGTCACTTTTACCATCGCTACGCCACAGATTCCGGTGATCACCAGTTCAGGGACAGCCAACGGGACGCTCGGAACAGCTTTCAATTACATCATCACAGCGTCGAACAGTCCCTCTAGTTTTGGTGCTTCTAATCTGCCTGCTGGTTTGAGTGTGAACACGGGCAACGGTGCGATCACTGGCACCCCGACGGTGGCTGGGACCAACACGGCGATCATCTATGCGGGGAATTCGGCCGGAACATCCTCGAACAATCTGGTCATCGGCATTGCACCTGCGAGCGGGGGAGGGGCGGTGACGTACCTGAACGAAAACTTTGCCTCATGTACGAACGGGAATAGTACTAATACCGCGTCGACCGATCAGTCGACGCCATGGCTAGGCGATTCCAACTTTCCGACTGTCTCTAAGGCATATCAAGCTGGGGGTGCCGTCAAACTGGGAAGCAGCAGCGCCATTGGATCGATAACTTCCAGGAGCTTGGATCTCAGTGCCAATGGGGGCACCTATACCATCGCCTTTCTCGTCAAGGGATGGACGACCAACGAAGGCCCAGTGGTGATCGTGGCGAATGGGGTATCCAACTCAGTGACTTATTCAAATTTAGTTAGTAACACGTTTGAGCCCAAGACTCTCTCTCTCTCCGGGGGGACCACCAGTTCAGTGATCACCTTCCAGACGGCCAGCACCAAGGGAAGATATTTCCTGGATGAAGTCGTGATTTCCTCCACTGCTCCGACTGGGGCACCGACCACGATCACGAGTGCGACGAATGTGTCCGGCCAGGTGGGTAGTAACCTCAACTACATCATCACGGCCAACAACGCGCCCAGCTCCTTCGGTGTCTCCACGAATTTGCCGACTGGACTCAGCCTGAATTCTTCAAGTGGATTGATTTCTGGAACCCCCTCCGGGGCCGGAACGAATGTGGTGACCGTCTCAGCCAGCAACTCCTTCGGCGTCACCTCCACCAACGTGACCTTTGCGATCGGACCGCTGCTTGCGCCCGTGATCACCAGTGCCACCAACACGAATGGCACGGTGGGACAGGTCTTCAGCTATCAAATCACTGCCTCGAACAGCCCGACTTCGTTTAATGCATCCAATCTTCCGACCGGATTGAACGTGAACACCAACAGTGGGTTGATCTCTGGCATTCCCCAGGCGGCCGGGACTAACACTGTGGCCCTTTATGCCAGCAATGCGGCGGGCGTGGGGACAAAGAACCTGACCTTGGGAATCGCTTCTGCGTCCTCCGTGATAACTTTGGCGGCTTGGGATGTGAACTCTCAAACCAATTTTGGAACCTCTCCTCTAAGTCCAACAACCTTGGCGGCCAATCTAACGGCGGTGGGTTTAACGCGGGCCTCTGGATTGACGACATCGGGCACAGCCTCAGCGGGCGGGTGGGGAGCCAGTGGTTGGTATCAGGGTGCGAACGGGACCGTTTCGAATGCTGTGGCGGCGAACCAATTTGCTACTTTTTCGATCGGTGCAACGAATGGATACAAGCTCAGTCTTTCCTCGATCACGAAACTGCAATATCGCAGGTCCAGTACCGGTCCGACCAACGGGGTCCTTCAGGTTCAGGTTGGGTCGGGGGCCTTCGCGGATATCACCAATCTGAGTTATTCGAGCACTAGCAACAGTGGGGCACCGTTGGGTCCGATTGACCTGAGCACGAACGCCCAACTCCAGAACATTTCAAATGGGGTGACGGTCAACTTCCGATTGGTAAATCTGGGATCAACAAATGTGACCGGAACTTGGTATGTTTACAAAACCAGCACAACGAACGAAGCCAGCTTGGTGATCAGCGGAACCTTGGTCACCACATCAAACGTGACGCCTGTGATTTCGACCAGCGGAACTTTGGGAAGCGTGAGCACGACCTATGGAACGGCATCTTCGACTCCGACCAGTTTCCGTGTGAGTGGGGAAAATCTGGCACAGGGGATTCTGGTTTCCGCCCCGGCAGGGTACGAGGTTTCGGCCACCGGGGTGGCGGCGACGGATTATGCCTCTTCGGTCACGGTAGGATCCTCCGGCACGCTGGCGGCCACCACGGTTTACGTGCGGCTGGCGTCCACAACTGTGCCGGGAACGTACGCGGGCAACGTGCAGTGTACCAGTCTGGCGGCGACGCCGGTCAACGTGGCCACGGCGAGCAGCACGGTGGACAAGAAGCCGATATCGATTTCTGGAGTCACGGCTGCACCCAAGACCTACGACGGCACGAGGGACGCCGTCCTGGTGGGATCCCCGGGGTTAGTGGGACTGGAGGCGCAGGATGCCGCAAACGTGGGATTGGGTAGTCCCTTGGTCAATTTTGTTACCTCGGACGCTGGGCCCGATATCGAAGTGGTGGCGACGTATAGCCTGACGGGAAGTTCCGCCGTGTATTACAACCTGTCTCAACCTGTTGGACTGATGGCGGAAATACTGCAGAAGCCAGCAACAATTCGGGCGAATGACCGCACCAAGACGGCCGGCAAAGTTCTGAACTTGGGTACGGGCCAGACAGAGTTCAGCGTCCTTGGTTTGATTAGCGGGGAAAGAATCGCCTCCGTCACGTTAACTGCCAACGGAGGCACCACGGCGGATGCCGCCGTCGCAACCTACTTGATAACTCCCTCGGATCCCGTCGCACCCTTCTCAATTATTTTGAACCCTTTTCGTTCTGCCAATTACAAGTTCACGTTTATTGACGGGACCCTAACCGTGACCGATGCACCTACGACGGTCACTTTATCGGACTGGGCAAATCAAAATGGCTTGAGTGGTGCTGATGCCGCACCGGATGCAGATCCCGATCATGATGGTGTCTCCAATTTGATGGCTTACTACATGGATTTGAATCCCAAAGGTGGGCAAGGAATGGTCGGCTATGGTCTGAAACCAGTTACAGGCAGTTCGCTTTCCCTGACCTATCGCAGAGCGAAGGGAGTCACTGGGGTTTCGGCCGTCGTACAGGCAAGCGGAGATCTCGCATCGAGCAGCTGGAGTACTCCAAGCGTCGAAGAGAGCGTGGTCGACCAGGGGACTTATGAGGAGGTGACGGCGACGGTGACGACTCCTCCGGGTTCAACGAAAATGTTTATGCGGCTGAGTGTTCAATCTCAATAATCCAAGGGGATCCGAAACTTTTAGGTTAACCTTTACGTGAAGATTCATCTGCACTGCAGCCTTGTATGGAGGTCCGTGCAGGTTGGTCTGTTGATTTGTGGGGGGATGAGGGGAGAAACTCAAGCGGCCAAATTCCTATTTGATGCGACCAAAGCGGAAATGGCCGGAAGCGCCGACTGGGTGATCGATGCGGATAGTCATAACATCAACGTGACCAGTGGAAACGGATCGGGGCGGGTGATGTCGAGCAACAGTTATGACTCCAACCCCCAGCGGTATCCGAATCCTCTGCAGGGTGGAGTCACCTCCAGCACGACCGAAACCTACTGGCAAGGGGCCCTGTCCTCGTGGGCGGTGGATTTGGTGCAGGCGGGGCACCAGGTGGAGACTTTGCCTTATAACGGCAAAATCACCTTTGGGGATTCGACCAATGCGCAGGATCTCTCGAACTATGACGTTTTTGTGCTGGTGGAACCCAATATCCTTTTTTCGGCGGCGGAGAAGACGGCTTTGATCAGTTACGTGAAGAGCGGGGGAGGATTGCTGATGGTGGCCGATCATGGTCACCTGACGGGAGGGACGGGCTCGGACCGCAACAACGACGGCGAGGACTCAGTCGATGTCCTGAACGATTTGATGACAAACACCGTGCAAAACAATCCCTTTGGGGTGTCTTTTAATGGGAATGAAGTGAGCGGAACCTACAGCTATCTCAACACCAGCAGTTCCGACCCTTTGATTCGAGGAGCCGCCGGCACGGTGAACAACATTGATTTCAACAACGGGAGTAACATCACGATCAACACCAGTCAGAATGCCAGTGTGACAATGGCGATCTGGAGTTCCTCCAGTCGGAGTGCGAGCACGGGGCTGGTGGCCTATGGAAGTTTTGGCGTCGGGCGGTTTGTGGCCTTCGGGGATAGTTCGACCTTTGATGATGGAACGGGTGACCCTGGGGACACCCTTTATAACAGCTATAACCTCACCAGCTACGGAAACAGCAAAGTGATCTTAAATGCCTCGTTCTGGCTGGCGCAAAAACCACCCCATGTGGCGACTGGGACGGCAACCAACGTGGGAACCAATAGCGCAACGGTGAGCGGAGTGGTGAATCCGAACGGACTGAACACGACGGCGAAGTTTCTTTATGGAACCACGACGAACTATGGAGGGGTGACGAATGTGAGTGGGACCCTGACGGGGACCAATGCAACTAATGTGAGCGTTGGATTGACTGGCTTGGCGGCAGGAACCACGTACCACTACACGCTGGTGGCGACCAATGCCGCAGGAAGTACTCAGGGGGCGGATCTTGTGTTTTCCACCCTGGCGCCTCCTCCCACGGTTACGACCGGCTTGGCGACCAACGTGGGAACCAACAATGCAACGGTGGGCGGATTGGTGAATCCGAACGGACTGAGCACGACGGCCAAGTTCCTTTATGGAACTACAACGAACTACGGTTCAGTGATGAATGTGAGTGGGACTTTGTCGGGGACCAATGCGACCAATGTGAGCGTGGGGTTGACCGGTTTGTCTACGGGGACGACGTATCACTATGCACTAGTGGCGACGAACTCAGCGGGGAGTGCCCAAGGGGCGGATCAATCCTTTACGACATGGACAGCGTTACAGGCATGGCGGCAGCAGTGGTTCGGCACAACGAGTAACAGCGGTTCGGCTGCAGACACTTATGTGAGTAGTGGGGATGGCCTTTCGAACCTTATGAAATATGCGCTCGGACTGAATCCTCTTGTGTTCAACAGCAATCCCATCACCTTTAGTTTGTCTGGCAATTCCCTAACGATGACAGTCCCCCGCAGTAGCAGTTCAACTGGAATCACTTATTTCTTGGAGTCCACGGAAGACCTGACAGGGGTTTGGAGTAGTAGTTCAGTGGTTATTGATTTAAATACCCCGACCCTCTTGAAGGGGCATGACATAAATCCTGCTAACGGAACGAGCCGAAGGTTTATGAGGCTCAGGGTTACCCAACCGTAGCCCCCCCCTGAGAATTCAGAAAATCGTGATGAACTAATCCCGCTGTTCAGCGGGGACGGGTAAAATGATCGATTCGGGCTCGGGATCGGGCTGGGAGGCCATGCGGGCTTTAATCCGATGTTGAGAGATCAGAACGACATCCTTCACGAGTCCAAGTTTTTCGAAAATCCAAATCAACCAAGCCGAGGAATCAGGCTGAGTCCAGTGCATTCCATGGCGGGCAGAACGAGGGAAGGCATGGTGATTGTTGTGCCAGCCCTCGCCCATGGCAAGCAGACCGAACAGCCAATTATTTCGGCTGGCATCAGTCGTTTCAAAGGAACGCTTTCCAAAGGTGTGGCAGATCGAGTTCACCGACCAGGTGATGTGCTGATTCAGGAAGAGGCGAACAAATCCGCCCCACACCAGACCCCCGAATGAGCCAAGAAGGACCGATTGCCCGAAGTAACCAGCGGTCAGTCCGCCAATGGCGGTAGGGATGAGAAGACCAGTAAAGACCCAGAGCCACCAGGTGTTGTTGATGGCAACAATGATGGGGTCTTTCAGTAGCGCGGGAGCGTAGCGTTGGATGTCGGGTTTGAAATTGTCGAGAATCCATCCCGCGTGGGCGTGCCACAGGCTTTTGAGGGGGCTATGCGGATCTTCCTCTTCGTCTGAATTGGCGTGGTGTTGGACGTGGGTGGCGGCCCAGTGAAGGGCAGGACCCTGCATGGCCATCGAACCACAGATGAGAAGAAAGGTTTTGAGCCAAGGATGAGCCTGAAAGCTTTTATGCGTCAGCATTCGATGATAGCCGAGGGTGATTCCGTAGCCGCAAAGGGTGAAAAAAGTGAGAAGAAGGGCGAGATCAACCCAGGTTACGTACGAGTTCCACAAGAGGAAAATGGCGGACACGATTCCAAAAATGGGCAGCCAAACCAGGGCCAAAAGGATGAGCTTGGTCAGGGGAGTCGTTGCGTGAGCGTGGGAGATGGACGAGGACAAGTTGTCAGTATGGTTCAGAATATGTATGGGGGCAAGTCTGGGGGTAAATTTTCTTGGATACGTCACCTACCTCTACAGATGGGCTTTAAAATCGCAAGAGGTTGAGGCTTAACGAGGGCCACGGGGTGGGTGACGCATAACGGTGAAAAAGAAGAGAAACTCCAAGGCATAGATCAGAAGAAGGGCTAGTAGAAAGAAGTCGAAACGAGCGATGGGAAGGGAGGTCAGCCAACGAAGAAGCCCGTATGCGGCGAGAGGAATCCCAAACATTTTGGTGGAAAGAGCGAGGCGAGGGCGGAGCTCCCTATAGCGGGGGTGGAGAACGGAGAGGGCGAGGGTGATGGCGACCGACCCGATGGTGATGAGGAGCAAAAGAACTAAGGCGATTTCTTCGGTGGCTTCCATTGTCCGAAGGGTAGCACGAAATTAGGGATGGGGATTGATCAAGCGGGAAAGTTCTTTTCGGCGGGTTTCGAGATCTTTCGGGGAAAGGGAGGCGAGCCGGTTGAGGCTGAAATCCTCCACGGCGAAAGAGGCGAGGAGGGTTCCCTCGAGAACTCCGTGGGCCAACGTCGAGAGATTGATCTCCTTTTGGCCTGCGAGGTATCCGGTCAAGCCTCCGGCAAACGTGTCTCCTGCACCGGTGGGGTCGAGGACTTTCTCGAGCGGAATGGCGGGTGCCGCAAAAGCGCCCTCTTTTCCTGAAAGAAAACAACCGTGCTCCCCTTTTTTGATGGCCACGTAGCGGGGCCCCCGTTCACGAAGCCAGCGGGAAGCTCGGACGAGATTGGATTCGCCTGTGAGAAGGGCAGCCTCGGAGTCGTTCAGGATCAGCATGTCGAGTCTGGGGAGGAGTTCGAGGAGGCGGGGACGGGCGATGTCGATCCAGAGGTTCATCGTGTCGGCGACGGTGAATTTGGGCTTTTCCATTTGGTCGAGAACGAGGTGTTGGAGGTCGGGGGCGATATTACCCAAGAGAACGAAAGGGAGTTTTTTTTGTGCGTTGGGAAGTTGGGGTTTGAAATCGGCAAAGACATTTAGTTCGGTGGAAAGGGTGTGGCGATTGTTCATGTTCTTTTCGTAGCGTCCGTGCCAACGGAAGGTTTTGCCCTGAGCAACTTGAAGTCCGGAAAGATCGATTTTTCGTTTTTCCCAAACGGCCCGGTGATGGGCAGGAAAGTCGTCGCCGACGATGCCGATCAGGCTGACCGGAGCATGGAAACTGGCGGCCAGACCAGCAAAAGAGGCGGAGCCACCCAGAAGATCGGAACGGTCTTCCTGAGTGGTTTCAATCCGGTCGATGCCGACCGATCCAACGACGAGTACGCTCATGGCTTTCCAGCATCCTTGAATGTGGGGTTGCTGCCAAGTCGGGAAAGAATTTCGCGGGCGGCATTTGCCGGATCGGGGGCAAGAAGGAGATGGCTGACGACGCAGACTCGGGTCGCCCCAAACGAGACAGCTTCGTTGACGCGCTCGGGACTCAGACCGCCGATACAGAAAAAGGGAATGGTGATGTAGTTTACGATTTCGCGAATTTTGGCGGGGCCGATGGGTTTGTAGTCGGGTTTGGTTCCAGTGGCGTAGAGAGGACCGAACCCGAGGTAGTCGGCGCCAAGGGCCTGCCCGGCTTCGGCCTGGCAGGGGGAGTGAGTCGAGAGTCCAAGAATCGTTGAGGAGCCGAGCTGTTTTCGTGCCTCTGGAATACCCAAGTCATCCTGGCCGAGGTGGCAACCTGCTGCCCCAGAGGGACCAACCAGGTCGGGGTGGTCATTGAGAATGAGGGGGAGACCTCGCTGGGCAAGGAGAGGGGCCAAGATTTTTGCAGAGGCGAGGATTTCATCTTTTCTGAGATTTTTTCCGCGGAGTTGAAAGATTCCTGCGCCACCTTCAGCGAGTTGGGTTGCAAGGGTCGGCCAATTGGAGGGAGAGGAGTACGAGGCATCGAGAATGGCGTAGAGGCGGGCTTGATGTAAGGCAGAGCGGGCGCGGGCAGGATCCAGAGCCGGAGCCATGGATCAAGAAGGAGTTTCGACTTTGCGTTCGAAAAACCGTTCTAGGAAGTGGGTGGAATATTTTCCGCGTCGGAAGTCCTGATCGCGCACGATCCGTTGGCCCATAGGGATGGTTGTCTTAACCCCGCGGATGATTGTTTCATCGAGAGCGCGTTGCATGCGGGCGACAGCAGTGGCACGGTCCGGCCCTACGGATATCAGTTTTCCGATCATCGAGTCGTAGAACGGCGGGATGGAGTAGCCGCCGTAGATATGAGAATCCATGCGTATGCCGATGCCGCCCGGGGGGTAGTAAAGGTTGATTGTCCCGGGGCAGGGGCGGAAGTCATTCGAGGGGTCTTCTGCATTGATACGAAACTCGATGGCATGGCGGAGTGGGCGGAGGTTGTCGAATTCGGAGCCGAGTCGTTCTCCGGCGGCGATTTTAATTTGCTCTTTTACCAGGTCGACTCCGTACACCTCCTCGGTCACTGGATGTTCAACTTGGATACGGGTGTTCATTTCGAGGAAGTAGAAGTGGCCTGCATTGTCGACGAGGAACTCCATGGTGCCTGCGTTTTCGTAATGAACGGCTTCGGCGAGCTTGATGGCGGCTTTTCCCATCCGTTTGCGAAGATCGTTATCGAGAAGGGGGGAGGGGGATTCCTCGAGAAGTTTTTGGTGGCGACGTTGAATCGAGCAGTCGCGTTCTCCGACGTGAATAATCTTTCCACGCTTGTCCCCGAGGATTTGAAATTCGATGTGATGAGGTTCTTCGATATATTTTTCAAGATAGACATCGGGGTTTCCGAAAGCTTTTTCCGCCTCCATACGTGCGGCTAGGAAGCCTTTAACCAAGCTGACGTCATTGTGGGCGGGACGCATTCCTTTGCCTCCGCCGCCGGCGACCGCCTTAATCATGACGGGATAACCGATTTTTTTAGCCGCTTTGATGGCTTCCTGCTCGGAGGTTACCGGGCCATCGCTTCCTGGGGGAATGGGGACTCCGGCTTTGCGGGCATTTTCTCGCGCTAAAGATTTATCCCCCATTCGGCGGATTGAATCGGCGGAGGGACCGATGAAGCGGATATTGCAGGATTGGCAAACCTCGGCGAAGTGGGCGTTTTCCGATAGAAATCCATAGCCGGGGTGAATAGCGTCGACATCCCCGACCTCTGCGGCGGAGATGATCCGGTCGATTTTTAAATAACTTTGGTGGCTGGGTCCGGGTCCGATACAGATCGCTTCGTCGGCGGCTTGGACATGGAGAGAGTCGTGGTCGGCTTCGGAATAGACAGCGAGGGAGCGAATTCCCATGTCTTTGCAGGCACGGATGACGCGGAGAGCGATTTCACCGCGATTTGCGATTAGGATTTTTTCGAACATGGTTGGGAGTGGGTTCGGGAGGTGGGCTCCCGAGGGAGGGGCTAGGCAGGGCGGATACGGAAAAGTGGCTTTCCGAACTCAACCGGTTTTCCGGACTCCACGAGAATTTCGGTAATGGTGCCGGACATTTCCGCTTTGATCTCGTTCATCACCTTCATGGCTTCGATAATGCAGACCACGCTTTCGGGGGTAACGACAGTTCCGACCGAGACGTAGGATGGGGCATCGGGGGCGGGTGAGGCGTAGAATGTGCCGACCATGGGGGAATTGATCGATGGGAGGGATTCAGGCGCCGGGGCGGGAGCTGGGGTTGGAGCCATGGCGGTTGGAATGGCCGAAGGAACCGGAACGAGGACAGGGGCAGAGGCAAGGCCTGGTGTGGTGGTGAAGACTTGGGGTTTTCCGTCGGGACCCCTTTGGATCCGAATTTTGGTACCGTCTTTTTCGTATTCGAACTCGGTGAGGCTGTTTTTCCTCATCAAATCGATCACCGCCTTGATCTCTTTAATATCCATATAGAGGCAACATTACTCGGCGTTTTGGGATAAAATCAAAATAAAAATACTTTATCATTAAAGTAATATTAAAATAGGCCTTAATATTGATGTAAAATCAAAATTCGATATGGATATGGAGTTTGGTTTGTATGGGCTAGGTTAGGCCTGCGATTCGGAGGCAAGATACTTCGATGGCGAGTGTGGGGTCGATATTCCGGGCGAGGGCTAAGCGGAGTTTTTCTAGGGCATCCACTTCCCGGACGATTTCGGGTCGTAGGTTCGATTCGGCACGGGCCCAGGCAGATCGGATCAGGTGGGTAATGATATCTTCGCGGACTCGAACCAGTTGGCCTGCCAAGTTGGCCGACTGGGCAGATTCATTCTCGTCTCCTTCTTCCTCCGCTTCCGGATCGTTTTGGGTGTTCAGTCGATCCCGAGTGGAGAGAAGAAAGGATTGCAGGAGGGAGGCACGGCGGTAGGCACCGAGGGCTGTGGGTTCAGAGGATTCGGCCCAGAGTCGGGTGAGCTCCTCTATGCCATGGATCGGGCTAGGGTTTTCGTCGGGAAGGATCGGGAAGGTCAGGCAACGGGAGCGAACGGTTGGAAGAAGCTGTTCGGGACGGTCTGAGGTAAGGATGAGAAGGGAGTGGTCGGGGGGTTCTTCCAAGGTTTTAAGGAAAGCGTTTGCCGCCTCGGCAGGGGGTAGACACATCCGTTCCGCTTCGAGAATCAAGGCGACTTTCAGAGGGGCTCGGTGAGGTTTGCGGGAGAGAGAGTGTTCCAACTGGCGTACTTGGGCGATTGAAACTCGTCGGGATTTTGATTCTGGTCGCAAAATAAAAAAGTCGGGATGTCCCTCAAGGTCGGCATCGAGAAGGTTGGTGGCCAAGCCTCGTCCGAGAGATTCGAGTTCGGAAGGGGGAGCTCCGGTCAGGAGATGAGCGTGGGCCAAGCGGCCTTCCTTGGCGGCGACTTGAAACAGTTCCTCAACGCGGGAGGGCGGAAAAGGCATGGCGCAGCTCCTTTTGGATGCGGGTAAAAGTTTCTTCACGGGAACCGGAGGCGTTGATCAGTTTTACCCTTTTGGGTTCCCGCTGAGCGAGGGCACGATACCCGTCGGAAACTTTTTGATAAAAACCGAGGTCGAGATCTTCGAGCCGATCCTTTTGTCCAACGGGCCGAGGTCGGCGGAGGGCTCGGGTGCGGGCCTCGGCAGGATCGAGATCCAGAACAAGGGTAAGATCCGGTTCGCGGTGAGCAATGGCAAAGCGGTTGATGAAGCTTACTTCTTCCATGGGGAGGCCGCGGGCATTCCCTTGAAAAACGGTGGTGGAGTCGTGGAAGCGATCGGCAATGATCCATTCTCCTCGGGCCAGGGCAGGAAGGATGGTTTGGCGTACGAGTTCGGCTCGGCTCGCGGCAAACAGAAGGAGTTCAGTTTCGGGCTTCATCGATTGGCCGGCGGGATCGTGCTTCAGCAGCTGGCGGATGGTTTCTCCAAGTGCGGTCCCTCCCGGTTCACGGACTTCGTGAACAGTAAGCTTTGCGCTGCGAAGCCAAGTGAGAGTGGAGGTGATTTGCGTACTTTTGCCGCACCCTTCGCATCCCTCAAAGGTGAGGAATCGACCTGAGGTGGTCATTCGGGGACGTCAAGGGCAGCGACGGCAAGGGCGGCAATGCCATCACCCCGACCAATGAAGCCGAGCTTTTCGTTCGTCGTGGCCTTCATGTTGACGCGGTCGACGGGCAACCCAAGGGCGGCAGCGATTTTTGCGCACATCGCGGGGAAGTGAGGGAGAAGTTTGGGGGCTTCGGCGAGAAGGGTGGCGTCGACATTCAGGATCGTGGCCTTTTTTTCTTTCGCAAGGCGGGTGGATTCGGCGAGGAAGAGGGTGCTTGCGACATTTTTCCATTTCGGGTCGGTGTTTGGGAAGTGGGCTCCGATATCGCCCGCACCGAGGGCTCCGAGAACCGCATCGGTGAGAGCATGAAGAAGGACATCGGCATCGGAGTGACCTTCGAGGCCCCGTTCGTAGGGAATGGTGACGCCGCCTAGGACGAGGGGGCGTCCTGGGACGAGCGGATGAACATCATAACCAAAGCCAACGCGCAACATAACCTCAATATGAGGGGGAGACGTGTCCGAGCCAAAGTTTTTCCGTCGAGTTCTTGGCAACTGCTCGCCGACAGTTTGGGGAAAGGGACGCTTTGTCTGTTTCGTTGCCGTAAGGGGTAGTTAAGCTATTCGAAGAAAATGTTTTCCATGTGAATGGGAATCGCATTCCATCCGTAACTCCAATCACAACCGTCGTAACGATAGATGAAGGCGACCTTTCCTTTGGCGTCCAAACCATGGAGTTGGACGTTTTGACCCCAATTCACCGAAGCGAAATCGATCAGGTAGTTGTTCGGCGCATCCTCGTAAACACTTGAGCAGATGGGGCTATATACATACTGATATGCGTCATAGCGCCAAATCTCCTTGGCCGTCATTTTTCTTGCGTTAATCTGATACTTACGAGCAGCACTGTAGTTTCTTGAGCTTCCCCCAGGCGATTGGTTAAAACTTCCGAGCCCGTTATCGTGAAGAAGTAAGCATCCGTCGCTTGTAATCGATACGGCGTGATGACCGATCGGCGGTAAAGTGGATCCTTCCAACGTAAGGGCATATTTTCTGAGGGCCGTAAAATTTTGATACCAAGCCTTAGCTGTATCCCCCAAAATCCATTTGATCTTTAGCGTGTTGTAATCAATGCAGATGACAAAGTCTTCACGACCGGATGCGATGATCGAGTCGTCCCGTTTGTTGTAGGTAACAGCATTGTTATGAAACCAGTCATCATACTGGCGGACGAATCCTTCAACGGCCACCAGACCCTCCCCTCCCTCCAACAAAGCAGTTTTAATGATATCTGCAAAATTCCATATTTTTAAAACTTCACCATTTTTGTCTACCTCGAGGTTTACGCACTCCGTCCATTCATCTGTGTTTACTTCCAAAATAAATCCTTTTTTTCCGGGATCATAATTATGGTGGCCCGTGTTATTGACCCCGTAATCGTTATAATAGTCCATGACGAAAGACCAGTGCCCATCCCACTCTTGACGGATTAAGCCTGAGCCGCCGTTGGATATATAAAACGCGTTATCGTACAAGATCGACGATATGGTCCCGACCCCCGCCGTTCCGACCCACCTAACTTCCGAATCCGTATCGAGAATGATAGGGGTATTTCCATAGACCCAACTTTTAAGTTGGATAAAGCTGTAACTCAGATTCTTTGTATCCGGATATTTTAAAATCGTCGGATGCCGATAAGCATAATCATCCCCGGGTGGAGTTTGTATTTTGATGGTTACCTTGTCGTTGGTGTATCCGCCTCCACCACCGCCTGCTGATTTCAATAATTGGGAAACCGTGTTTAGGAGAACTGTGTTATTATAATCCTGATATAGGCCGAAGACGGGAACGATGATTTCTGATTTGCTCTGGTTTACATAACCCTGACTCTTGAGATAGCTGAGTGTATAAGTTGCTGAAACCGGTTTAGTTTTAGATCCCGGTTTGGGTTGGATTGTGAATTGCAACCCGTTTACCAATTTTAAGCTAGCTACTTTAAGGGTTACTTTGCTGATGTATGGAGTTGGTCCGGGAGTTATGCTCGAAACTGAAAAAGATGCCGCATGTGCAGATATTTCAGTCGATTGAAAAACTGCCAACCCGATCAATCCAATGGCTACCACATAATTTTTCACAATGGGTCAACCCTAAGGTATCTAATTTCGAGTTTCAAGTAATACTGCAACACACTCCACATTCCCCCAACTTGGGACGTAGAAGTGAATCTTTTGGTCGTGATCTAAAAAACGATCCTATTTTTTGTGCCGTCCACACTTATTGAATCCGAAAATTCGAATTTATAGCTAATCTAAAACAAAGTCTTTCTTTATTAATAATTCAGAGGGCCTGCAGGGCGGGCCATCGACAGAAGGGTGAAAAGGGGATAGGGTTTACCTTATGAACGTTCATATCACGCCTCGCCACCTCCCGTTGACCGACGGGATCGACATGTATGTGCAGAACAAGCTTTCTCATCTGGATCATTTCGAATCCCGGATCATCGGCGCTCACGTGGTTCTTTGGCATGATCATAGTGCCCCGCCGAAAAAGCAGTATCGGGTGAAAGTCCATTTGGCGGTGCCTGGTCCGGATATTTTTGCCGAGGCGGGAGAAGAGGATCTGTACGCCGCAATCGACAAGGCGGAAGAGAAGTTGTCGAGCGAACTACGGAAGCGGAAGACGAAAATGGTGGATCGGAAACGCCACGTGGAGGCACGTCGCAAGGAGAGAGCCCGCCGCTTTGGAAGATAGTAACTAGGTTAGTTGGTGGCTAGGAGCGATCGCTCCAGTGCACATAATTGATACTTGGCGAGGGCAGTTTTACGTAAACGACCATATTGAGGATTTAATAAAAAAAGCCATTGCGATGAATGTATTTGTGATCATAAAGACCTTTCCATCAACACTTAAAAACAAAAAACGCAGGCTTTGGCGGCCTGCGTTTTCTGACGAACACCATCAGAGACAACCGTAATTCAAATTAACTGGACAGGCAAGTTGCTAAAACGTTCAAAATATATTTATTGATCGGTTTTTAGGAAGGAGTAATTTTGTAGGGTTCACAAGGCGCTTTGGCCAACAATCACGGCGTTTCGTGGATACAAACAAACACAAACCAAAGGAGATAGTAAATCAAATGATCAAGCATATTACAGCGATTCTTGGCGTGCTTGCAGCCGTGACCAGCTTGTCCCTCGCGGACAGCGCTCCGGAAGCTTCCGCTCAAGACACCAAAAAGATGGTTCAAAATAACTTCGTTGAGACCG
>Ga0209085_1001178_pt1 | contig 16661 bp, 22 predicted proteins | sample C_131016_EF_Meta_FD_187310 | JGI IMG/M metagenome (GOLD analysis project Ga0209085, IMG submission 187310) | Freshwater microbial communities from Lake Croche, Canada to study carbon cycling - C_131016_EF_MetaG (SPAdes) (version 2) | ecosystem: Environmental > Aquatic > Freshwater > Lake...
AAGGGCTGTGAAAATAAATGAAAAATATCGGGCGCCCAATAAACCAGACAAACAAATACAACAATAATTGCTAGGGCTGATTTGATAACACGATCACGCAGTTCAAACAAATGCGAGAGAAAAGATTCTTGTATACCTGAATCTTCAGTGGAATTATTTTCTGACATGCGAGAGTATTTTTATTCTTATTCTATTTATTTGATTGCACTGTGATGAAAACGTTTCATTCTGGCAGCGCCCGATTGAACTCGTGTGCGCACGCCTGCAGAACGTTTAAACCAAATGGGTCTAGCTGCTCGTCTAACACCCCAACTACTGCGGCCTTGACGCTTAGTCTTATCCCACACCGCTCTTTCATCAACAGGCAACTTCTCAAAACTGGTTTCAAAAATATCGGCTTGATCACTCAGATTCGTATTGGCCTCCTGAACAGTTGAGTTAATACTGTTCTCAACTTCTTTTAGGGCGGAAGCACTTTCTTCGCGGAACTTTTTAAATTCCTCAACTTCCATCTGACGATTAACTTCAGATTTAATGTCGGCCATATAGCGCTGTGCCCGACCAAATAAGTTACCCGCCATACGAGCAATTTTTGGCAGGCGTTCTGGACCAACTACGACCAAAGCGACTACTGCAATGAGCGCAAGTTTGGAAACCCCAAGATCAATCATTTAAACAGTCTTCTAAAACCACGTGGATTTCTATTGCGCTATCAAAAGTCACTTGTTGATATCTTTAGCTTGCACATCAACAGTTTTTTCTGTTGCAGCAGCAGCTTGCACGATTTGCTCTTTAGGTTCTTCGCCCGGCTTCATGCCATCCTTAAAGCCTTTTACAGCGCCACCCAAATCTTGGCCAATGTTGCGCAATTTCTTGGTACCAAATACCAACATCACGATGACCAAAACAATTAACCAATGCCAAATGCTAAATGAGCCCATTTTGAATCTCCTTGGATTATTTTTTCCAGGGACGCGGACCGCCCATCACATGCAAATGCAAGTGATAAACCTCCTGCCCTCCATCTGCACCATTATTCACCATTAAGCGAAAGCCGCCGTCCTGACCAGGACGGCAACCTTGCTCTTTGGCAAGACGCGGTGCTAATCCCATCATTCTACCCAGCAAAGGGACATCAATGCTTTCTGCCGACTCCAGCATGGGTATATGTTTCTTGGGAATCATTAAAAAATGCACCGGCGCGGCGGGATTGATGTCTTTAAATGCGTAGATTTCCTCATCCTCATATACCTTCTGGGATGGGATTAAACCTTGTGAAATCTTACAAAACAGGCAATTTGGATCGTGCGACATAGGCGTTTATTCCCTGCCAGATGCTTTTCTGGCGGCCTTTTCTTCGATTCCTGAGGTGCCCAAGCGACGATCTAGCTCTGCAATCACATCTTCAGGACGCAAGTTAAATTGCGACAAGGCAATCAAACAGTGAAACCAAAGGTCTGCCATTTCAGCAACTAGTAGCTTTTGCTGCTCAGCAGCCAAGTTCGCGCCACGAGCATCTTTAGCGGCCATGACCGCCTCAGTCGCCTCTTCGCCAATCTTCTTCAAAATTGCATCATCACCCTTGGAAAAGAGTAAAGCGGTATAAGAAGTCTGAGGATTGGCTTGACCCGCCTTAAAAGCATCACGACGTTGATCTACTACATCAGCTAAATGCGCGAATGCAGAATCCAAATTAGAAGGTTTATTGGTAGGGCTAGTCATTGGTTTATTTTATGTCTTTTAAGCAAAGGGCTTTAGCTTGTTTATTCTTTAGAAATTGACTGATCAACCCAAGTAGCCTTGACTGAGTCCCACCGCTTAAAGAAGCAACTGTGCTCACCGGTATGGCAGGCAATTCCATCCTTTTGCTCAACCATGAGCAAAATCGTATCGCCATCACAATCCAAGCGAATCTCTTTGACCTTTTGGGTATGACCAGAATCTTCACCTTTATGCCAAAGCTTTTGTCTGGAACGCGTCCAGTAGACTACTTCGCCTAAACGAATGGTTTCTAAAAGGGCATCACGATTCATCCAAGCCATCATCAAGACATCTTTACTGCCAACCTCTTGTGCAATGACTGGGACCAAGCCTTGTTCATTCCACGCAACAGAATCAAGCCATGCACCAGCTTGCAAAGACTGAATTGGGGAAAATGTACTTTGAGGCTTATTTTGGGATTGCGTCATACCTAAACTTTACAGCGAATCTAGGAATGCAGCTTAAATCCGAACCGGAATTCCTTGGGCGGCCATATATTCTTTTGCCTGCCCTACGGTGTACTCGCCATAATGAAAAATACTAGCCGCCAATACGGCGTCGGCATGACCCTTGGTAATGCCATCAACCAGATGCTGCAAATTACCAACCCCACCAGATGCAATCACTGGTACGGATACTGCATCACTCACCGCTGCCGTTAAGGCCAAGTCAAAACCATCCTTACTGCCATCGCGATTCATACTGGTCAGTAAAATTTCGCCAGCACCGCGTTTAGCCACTTCACTAGCCCACTGCACGACATCAATGCCTGTAGCTGTTCTGCCGCCGTGAGTAAACACTTCCCAATTTCCAACAGTAGTTTTTTTAGCATCAATCGCCACCACAATGCATTGAGAGCCGTAATGAGCTGCAGCATCAGAAACTAAATCGGGATTGGCTACTGCAGATGAATTCATACTCACTTTATCTGCGCCAGCATTAAGTAAACGGCGCACATCAGCAACAGCGCGCACGCCACCACCAACCGTTAAGGGAATAAATACTTGCGAGGCCACATCTTCAATAATGTGCAAAATCAGATCGCGACCATCTGATGTAGCGGTGATGTCTAAGAATGTAAGCTCGTCAGCGCCTTGGGTGTCATAACGTTTAGCGATTTCAACAGGATCGCCCGCATCGCGTAAACCTACAAAGTTCACACCCTTTACAACACGCCCTGCAGTGACATCAAGACAGGGGATAATTCGCTTAGTTAGCACTAGAGAATTTTCTTCATATACTTCAGAGTTAGCTCATCGGCATACTTTTGAGCCACTGCAAGATCAAGATCTCCAGCATAGATAGAGCGGCCCGCAATGACTCCCATCACACCCTCTTCTTCTGCTTTACAGAGCGCTTCGATGTCTTTGTTGTTCGAGAGGCCGCCACTGGCAATCACTGGAATACGAATAGCCTGAGCGAGTTTGATGGTGGCATCAATATTGACGCCCTTGAGCATGCCATCACGCCCAATGTCGGTATAGATGATTGCTTCAACACCCCAATCCTCAAACTTTTTAGCAAGATCAATCACCTCATGGCCAGTGATCTTACTCCAACCGTCTGTAGCCACTTTTCCATCACGCGCATCTAAGCCCACCATCACATGCCCAGGAAATGCAGTGCAAGCATCTTGCACAAAACCCGGACTCTTCACCGCTGCAGTACCAATGATCACAGTACTGATACCGTCATCTAATAAACGCTCAATGGTTTCCAGATCACGAATACCGCCACCCAATTGAACTGGTATCTCATCACCAACTGCTTTGAGAATCGATTTAATGGCAGATTCGTTTTTGAGTTTGCCCGCGAATGCGCCATTGAGATCAACCAGATGCAATCGGCGCGCGCCTTTACTAATCCAGTGCGAGGCCATCGCGCCAGGATCTTCAGAGAAAACCGTAGCTTTGTCCATATCACCTTGTTCAAGTCGAACGCAGTGGCCATCTTTGAGATCAATTGCAGGAATCAGCAGCATATCTAAAGGTTAAAAGTTTTAAGGTTGCCAAGAAACAAAATTTTCATAAAGCTTTAATCCGTATTCTGCACTTTTTTCAGGATGAAATTGTGTAGCAAAAATATTATCTCGCGCCACAGCAGAAGTAAACCAATCTCCGTACTCTGTAGAGCCCGTAATATCATCTTTACGCTGCGGCACAACATAGTAGCTATGGACAAAATAAAAGCTCGTTAAATCAGGAATACCGCTCCAGAGGGGGTGTTTGGAGTCTTGGCGTAACTGGTTCCAACCCATGTGGGGGACTTTATAGGCAGAGCCATCAGGCTGTTTTTTGCCTATCAACTCAAAACGACGAACTTCCCCCGAAATTAAGCCCAAACAGGGTGTCCATGGCTTCTTTTCTGTTGCGCGCACTTCAGCGCTTTGATCAAAAAGCATCTGCTCACCTACACACACTCCAAGTAAGGGTTTATTTTTAGAAGCCTCTAAGAGCGCCTCCAATAAACCAGACTCTGCAAGATGCCTCATGCAATCCGGCATGGCGCCTTGGCCAGGCAAGACAATACGATTTGCAGAAAGAATCTCTTCGGGCTTATGCGCAATCAATATATTGTCATCCGGAGCTACATGATGAAATGCTTGATATACGGAACGCAGATTACCCATTCCATAATCAACGATCGCAATAGTTTGCGCCAATTTAGCTTATCTTTCGCTGTGGTCTACAGAGCAACTAGGTTGTCTAAATTAGAGACTGCCTTTAGTTGAAGGAACGGCACCAGATGCCCGTGGGTCAATGGCTAGAGCCATGCGTAAAGCACGACCAAAAGCCTTGAACACGGTTTCAATCTGATGGTGCGCATTAATGCCGCGCAGATTATCGATATGCAAAGTGACTCCAGCGTGATTCACAAAACCACGGAAGAACTCAATGCTGAGATCAACATCAAAGTCGCCAACTCGAGCGCGGGTAAATGGCACGTTGAATTCCAATCCTGGACGGCCAGAAAAATCGACTACAACGCGCGAGAGGGTTTCATCCAGAGGCACATAGGAGTGACCGTAACGGGTAATTCCCGCTTTATCGCCAACAGCCTTAGCAAAAGCCCGGCCTAAGGTAATTCCCACATCCTCTACGGTGTGGTGATCATCAATATGGGTATCGCCATTGGCGACCACTTTGAGGTCAATCATGCCGTGGCGGGCAATCTGATCGAGCATATGGTCTAGAAAAGGGACACCAGAGGCCAGCTCAGCCTTACCAGTACCATCTAAATTGATGGAAATTTGAATTTTGGTTTCCGAAGTGTTTCGGGTAACGTCGGCTTGCCGCATTTCATTGCGCCGCGAGGCGAAGTGTTGATTGAAGCCTCATAATATCATTCCTAGAAGATATATAAATGCTGATGTCGCTTCTCTTTTATTCTGATTTTTGAGCTGAGTACCCTAATGAGCCGTTTTTGGAGCCCTGTTGTTCAAACCCTCACCCCTTATGTGCCGGGAGAGCAACCGCAAATGCAGCGGCTGGTAAAGCTCAATACTAATGAGAGTCCTTACGGACCATCCCCCAAAGCCCTTGCAGCGATTGATAATCAAAATAATGAAGGTTTGCGCCTCTACCCTGATCCAGAGGGCGTTGCACTTAAACAAGCTATCGCAAAACTACATGGTCTAGATCCAAAACAAGTCTTTTTAGGAAATGGCTCAGATGAAGTCCTAGCCCATGTTTTTGCTGGCTTACTTAAACATAACAAGCCGGTTCACTTTCCGGATATCACCTATAGCTTCTACCCCGTCTACTGCAAGTTATTTGGAATTGACTACAAAGTAGTGCCGCTTGGAAAAGACTTTGAGATCAACATAGCAGATTACAAAGTTCCAAATGGCGGAATTATTTTCCCCAACCCCAATGCACCTACTGGTAGATCTATTGCCCGCTCAGAAATCGAAACCTTACTTTCTCAAAACAAAGAGTCAGTAGTGGTAATTGATGAAGCTTATGTGGATTACGGTACAGAATCTTGTATTGCATTATTGCGTGGCGTTTCCTGTCCAGAGAATCTGCTAGTGGTGCATACACTCTCAAAATCACGCGCACTTGCTGGCTTGCGTGTTGGCTTTGCAGTTGGTCACCCTGACTTGATTGAAGGTTTAGAGCGAGTCAAAAATAGTTTTAACTCATATCCTCTTGGTCGCCTGGCACAAGCAGGTGCAATCGCTGCAATCGAAGATCAAGCCCATCTTGAACAGACTTCTGCAAAGGTCATGCAAACCCGTAGTAAATTAGTTGGCGACCTAAATGCCCTAGGCTTTGAAACACTCCCTTCAACTGCAAACTTTATCTTTACTCGCCACCCGCTACATGCTGGTACGCAGCTGTATCAAGCGTTGCGAGATCATGGCATTATTGTGCGTCATTTTAAATTACCACGCATAGATGATTTCTTACGTATTACGATTGGAACTGATGAACAAAGCAGCGAACTCGTCGCTGCTTTAAAAGAAATCCTAGCTTAATTTAACTCGAATTTACTTTCGAATTATTTATTCAAGCGCATCTCAGCTGCGCGTGCATGGGCTTGTAAGCCCTCACCGTGAGCTAGCGTACTAGCAACTGAACCTAAGGTCTGAGCACCAGCTTCACTTACTTCAATCATGCTCGAGCGCTTAATAAAGTCATACACGCCCAATGGTGATGAGAAGCGTGCTGTGCGGGCTGTTGGCAAAACGTGATTTGGTCCAGCGCAGTAATCCCCAAGTGACTCACTCGTGTAGTTACCCATGAAGATCGCACCAGCATGACGAATTTTGTCTGCCCACTTGCGTGGGTCATTAGCGCAAATCTCTAAGTGCTCTGCAGCGATCGTATTAGCGATCTCACAGGCTTCACTCATATCTTTTACTTGGATCATTAAAGCGCGATTAGTCAAAGACGTCACAATGACTTTAGCTCTTGGCATCTCAGGTAGCAGCTTATTAATACTGGCTTGCACTTGATCGATAAATGCAGCATCCGGACACAGCAAGATAGATTGCGCTTGCTCATCATGCTCGGCTTGAGAAAACAAATCCATCGCAACCCAGTCAGGATTACTTGAGCCATCACACAGTACTAAGATTTCAGATGGGCCAGCAATCATATCGATACCAACAATTCCAAATACCCTACGCTTAGCAGCAGCCACATAAGCATTACCCGGGCCGACAATCTTATCTACTGAAGGAATCGTCTTAGTGCCATAAGCTAAAGCGCCAACTGCTTGTGCACCACCCATCGTAAAAACACGATCTACACCGGCCAAATAGGCAGCAGCCAACACTAGTGGGTTGCGTGCACCATCTGGCGTTGGTACAACCATAATGACTTGCTCAACACCAGCTACTTTTGCTGGGATGGCGTTCATCAGAACGGAAGATGGGTAAGCAGCCTTACCGCCAGGAACATAAATACCGACACGGTCTAGTGCTGTCACTTTTTGACCTAAACGCGTACCGTCTGCCTCTTCATATTCCCAAGAGTGACAGCCCGCTTCAATCTTTTGCTTCTCGTGATAAGCACGAACGCGTTGTGCAGCAATATCTAATGCACTCTTTTGTTCAGGAGACAAAGACTTGTAAGCTTGCTCTAAATCTTTTTGCGGAATCTCTAGCTCAGAAACACTGGCGACATTTAAGCGATCAAATTGTTTGGTGAAGGCCAGGACCGCTTCATCACCTTTTTCCTTGACTGCCAAGAGAATCTTGGCAACAGCAGCCTCAATCGCATCATCATCAGCCATAGGTAACGAAAGGCTAGAGAGCAAGATTTCTTTGAAACCTGCGTCCTGACTCTTGAGGCGCTTGATTTTGATTTGTGCAGACATTTGAGTAAGAAGTAAGGTTGCGCTTTACTTCAGCAACTCAAAAATGGGATGCAGCTGAGCACGCTTACGTTTATATGAAGCTTGGTTTACTACTAGACGCGCACTGATATCAGCAATTGGCTCGACTTCAACCAAACCGTTCGCTTTCAGCGTATTGCCAGTGGAAACTAAATCCACAATCGCATCGGCCAAACCTACCAGTGGCGCTAACTCCATAGAGCCATAGAGATGAATCGTATCGATGTGTACACCTTTATTAGCAAAGTGCTCACGTGCACAATTAACGTACTTTGTGGCAACTTTTAAACGAGAGCCTTGCTTGACTGCAGCTGCGTAATCAAAGCCTTCACGCACTGCAACCGACATACGGCACTTCGCAATATTGAGATCATAGGGAACATAAAGACCATCGGTCCCTTTTTCCATGAGCACATCTAAACCTGCTACGCCGAAATCCGCGCCCCCAAATTGCACATAGGTAGGGACATCCGAGGCGCGCACAATGATCAAGCGTACCTCCGGATTGGAGGTCTCAATAATGAGTTTGCGTGACTTTTCAGGATCTTCCTTCGGCACAATACCGATCTTGGATAAGATTTCTGCAGTCTCTTCGAAGATGCGCCCTTTAGAGAGGGCTAAAGTCAATTTCATGGACTAATTATCCATCAGGCTTACTTTATGCGCTCAATCTTTGCGCCTAAGAGCGTCAATTTATGCTCCATGCGGTCATAGCCTCGATCTAAATGGTAGATCCGGTCAACCTGGGTTTCACCTTGAGCTGCCAAGCCAGCAATGACCAAACTAGCAGAGGCGCGTAAATCCGTAGCCATCACGATGGCGCCTGAGAGTTTTTCAACACCTTGCGCAATAGCGGTATTTCCTTCGATGGCGATATCAGCACCTAAGCGATTTAACTCTTGAACGTGCATAAAACGATTCTCAAAGATCGTTTCAGTAATTGTTGAGCTACCGCCCGCCACCGCGTTGACAGCCATCAATTGCGCCTGCATATCTGTTGGAAAGGCCGGGTATTCAGAAGTCCGGAAACTCACCGCCTTTGGACGAGTCTGCATAGAGGCCTTAATCCAATCTGGGCCCACTTCCATGTGCAGGCCCGCTTCTTTTAGTTTAGCTATGACCGCATCTAAAGTATCGGGTCGACAATGCTTCACAAGCACTTCACCACCAGCAGCGGCAACTGCACACAAGAATGTGCCCGCCTCAATGCGGTCAGGTATCACTGCATGCTCAGCGCCATGAAGTTTTTCAACGCCTTCAACAACTAAACGATCGCTACCGATACCAGAAATCTTTGCGCCCATCTTCACCAATAGTTCAGCAAGATCGCCAACCTCTGGTTCGCGTGCAGCATTCTCGAGAATCGTGGTGCCCGATGCTAAGGTGGCGGCCATCAATAAATTCTCGGTACCAGTTACCGTGATCATGTCGGTCACAATTGATGCACCCTTGAGGCGATCAGTCGGCGGCTTAGTTTCTGCTTGGATGTAGCCGCTCTTAATCTTGATACTTGCGCCCATGGCCTTCAGGCCCTTGATATGCTGATCTACGGGGCGAGCACCAATAGCGCAACCCCCCGGTAATGAAACCTTGGCACTATGCATTCTGGCGAGCAATGGGCCCAAAACTAAAATGGAGGCTCGCATGGTTTTCACCATCTCGTACGTTGCCTCTGAACTCTTAATCACTGTCGCACTCAGCACTAAATGACTACGATCACTTGCATCCGGAAAATGAACGGTCACACCAATTTCTTGTAAGAGTTTGAGCATCGTACGCACGTCCTGTAAATCCGGAACATTGCGTAGCACCACCGGTTGATCAGTCAGCAAGCATGCGCAAAGAATTGGCAAGGCTGCGTTTTTGGCTCCTGCGATGACTACCTCACCCTTCAGCGGAGTGCCGCCAACCATTCTTAATTTATCCATGAAACGATTCCAGTAAAGACTTCTGCAGTGCTGTTAGTAGTAATAGCTAATGAATATTCTTAAGCTGCAGGGTTTTCAGCAAACTCTTGCGGCGTAAATGCTTTAATCGATAAAGCATGTACTTCTGCTTTCATCCGATCACCCATCGCGCCGTAGACCAATTGATGCCGTTGCACTAAACGCTTACCTTCAAACTCGGGGCTCACAATCGTTGCATAAAAATGCTGGCCATCACCCTCCACCTGAATATGAGTGCAATCAATTCCCTGCTTAATGTAACCCTCAATTTGTTCTGGGGTTGGAAACATAAATCTCTCCTAATAAAACGCAATAATGTGAATACTTAATGGCGGAGCTTATAGCCCTTTTGTAACAAGCGCAAAGCAATCACAGAAACCACAATAAAGAAACAAACGACAATTGCCAAACTATTCCATGGAGAAATATCAGAAACCCCAAAGAAGCCATAACGGAAGCCATCAATCATATAAAAAAACGGGTTGAAATGTGACACTACCTGCCATGCTGGAGGTAGCGAATGAATCGAGTAGAAAACACCTGACAACATGGTGGCCGGCATGATGACAAAGTTCTGAAAGGCAGCAAGTTGATCGTATTTGTCCGCCCAGATGCCCGCAATCAAACCTAAGCTACCTAAAATAGCGGCACCGAAGAATGCAAAAGTCAAAATCCACAATGGGTAATCTATTGCAGGCAATCCATACCAAGCGGTGATTAGTAATACACCAAAGCCCACCACGACACCACGAAATACGGCCGCCAAAATATAGGCTGCATAGAATTCAAAATGGCTCAGGGGGGCAAGCAAAACAAAGACTAAATTACCCGTAACCTTAGATTGGATCAAGGATGATGAAGTATTTGCAAAGGCGTTCTGCAAAACACTCATCATGACTAATCCTGGAATTAAAAATGCGGTGTAACTTAAACGGCCATAGACTTCTCTACCTTCGAGTACATGGCCAAAGATCATGAGATACAAAACGGCTGTTAATACTGGGGCGGCTACAGTCTGAAACCCTACCTTGTAAAAACGTAAAACTTCTTTACGCAATAATGTTGGGAAACCACTACCGTAATCTAAAGGTGGCCTACTCAGTCCATGCTTCATGAATTGCCTTTGGACATGATGTTGACAAACACCTCTTCTAAATCCGTCTTACCTTCGCCATCTTTTTTAACCGAACCATAGCGAGCCAAAAGATTAACAGTGGTATCTAATGCAACAATCTTGCCTTGCTTGAGCATAGCGATGCGCTGACATAAAGCTTCAGCCTCTTCCAAGTAATGCGTCGTCAACACAATCGTATGGCCATCTTGATTCAAGCGGCTGATGAACTGCCATAAAGACTGGCGCAACTCTACATCCACGCCAGCGGTGGGTTCATCCAAAATAATGACTGGAGGCCTATGCACCAAAGCTTGAGCAACTAATACTCTGCGCTTCATACCGCCAGATAAAGATCGCATATTGCTATCTGCTTTAGATGTGAGATCAAGGTTAGCCATGATCTCGTCAACCCATGCATCGTTATTTCGAATGCCAAAGTAGCCCGATTGAAAACGTAAGGTTTCACGAACGGTGAAAAAAGGGTCAAACACTAACTCTTGAGGCACAACACCCAACATACGACGCGCTTCACGAAATGTCTTTTGCACATCAGCGCCCATAATTGCTGCATGACCTTTGCTTGGGGTAACCAAGCCAGCCAAGATAGAAATGAGAGTAGTTTTACCAGCACCATTAGGTCCGAGTAAGCCAAAAAACTCACCTGGCTCGATAGCCAAAGAAATATCGTCTAGAGCCTGAAGTGCCCCGTAATGCTTAGATATATTCTGAATTGAAATTGCAGCTTGCATGCGATTACAAGCCTAGCAATGCAGATACACCATAGACGCTAGCCAGTACTTTTAACTTTTCTGGGGCATGCTCTACAGAAAGGGAGCGGCCATCAGCTTGTAGCCTTTTTTGCCATGCCAATAGAACAGTCAACACTGTTGAATCAAAATCTCTGAGCGACGAACAGTCAATGACTCTTAAGTCGGCCAAATTTAACGAGCCTTCTTTTTCTAGCAGCAGAGCATTTTCCTGCGTAACTTTCTGGGGTAAAGAAAAAGTCATCGTCAAATATCTAAGTGATTAATTTGCAGGTTTAGCGTTAGCCAGCTGCTTATTGCGCTCTTGCAAAAACTTCACTAGGCCATCAATTCCATTTTGACTAATCTGATTTGAGAATTGATTGCGGTAAGCCTCAACCAACCAAGCACCCATGATATTGATATCGTAGACTTTCCAGCCCTTGTCTGTTTTCTCAAGACGGTAATCTAACGGCACCGGGTCTCCACGACCAAGGACAACCGTTTTAACAACGACTTCTTTGTCATCTGGAGCAGCACGCAGCGCCTTAAATTGCACCGTCTGATCTCGTAGCTGACTTAGAGCGCCAGAGTATGTGCGAATCAATAAGTTTTTAAATTCTAGTACCAACTGATTTTGCTGCTCAGGAGTAGCCTTCTTCCAATTAGGGCCCATTGCCATTTCGGTGGTACGACGCATATCGGTATAAGGAACAATTTTCTTCTCAACTAAATCAACAATCTTTGGAATATTGCCTTTTTGAATATCTGGATCTACCTTTATAGAAGCCATGACATCTGTCACAACCATTTTGATTAAGGCGTCGGGAGTAGTTGCTTGGTCAGGAATTTGTGCAAATACCCCACCAGAGATAAGGAGCAGGCTTACTGCCAAAGATTTAGTCATTTTCTTAAAAATTTTCATACCCAATTATCTCGCGATCGTTATCTAGATTGAGGCTCATTTTAGCCCTCTCAAGCAAATTACTTATTGGTACGGATTCTGGTAGACCGGTATCGTAGGCTCTTCATCATCACGACCTTCGTGAATCTGATACTGACGACGCTGAATATAAGCATCTCGCACGAAGCTGTACTTATCAATTGCAGCCCCATCTAATAAGTCGCCAGCTTCGTAATAGGTATTACGAGCATTTACCACGCGCAGACCAGTAATACTGTTTCGTAAGCCAATATTCTTAACGTAACTAAACAGGTAATCGGACTCTAAGTCAGCGGCCGTACCGAATGTATCACGTACGCTACTGGGTCCAAAGAATGGCAATACTGCGTATGGGCCTGCAGGTACGCCCCATACACCCAAGGTTTGACCCCAGTCTTCTTTATGCTTTTCAAGACCGCCAGGCGTTGCCAGATCTAAGAGTCCGCCTAATCCCATAGTGGTATTGACCACTACCCGCATAAAATCATTGAATGCATCAGCCGGCTTACCTTGCAATAAGTTATGGAGTGCCGTGTAAATATCGCTGTAGTTACTAAAGAAGTTATAAACTCCATCGCGCACAAACTCAGGCAATACAAAACGATAGCCGGCTACTACCGGCTTTAGGACATAAGCATCTAATCCTTCGTTAAATTCAAAAACGGAGCGATTAAATGATTCCCATGGGTCCTGCGGGGACGGCTGTACACCAGCAGGAATAGAAGCGCAACCTACCAAGGCAGAAGCTATACATAACAAGGCGCATTGCCTAGCTCTGCTAATGAACTTAACTGCTGACAGCATTATTTTGATGTGCCCTTGTCCTGCCCGCTATCGGCTGCTTTGTTATAAAGGAATTGGCTAATGAGATTTTCTAAAACAATAGCTGATTGAGTCTGGGTAATTTTTCCACCGTCAGCCAATAAATCATCTGATCCACCAGCCTCAAGGCCGATGTATTGCTCACCCAATAAACCTGAAGTCAGTATCTTGGCAGATGAATCCTTTGGAAACTTATAAGAATCTTCAATCGTCATCACAACAGTTGCTTGATAGGTTTTATCGTCAAAAGAAATATTAGCGATGCGACCAACGACTACACCGGCACTCTTTACAGGTGCGCGCGGCTTTAAGCCGCCGATATTGTCAAAACGGGCAGCAATTTTATAAGTCGGCGCAAATGACACCGCGTTCATATTGCCAACCTTTAATGCCAGAAACAAAGCTGCCAATAAACCAATGGCAACAAAGATTCCTACCCAAATATCAATTGCACTTTTTCTCATAAGAGTCCCAGTTTATTCTTTCTAGTTCGAGAACATCATTGCGGTTAGCAAGAAATCCAATGCTAAAACCGATAAAGAGGAAATCACCACCGTCCGGGTGGTGGCTTGCGATACGCCCTCAGGCGTAGGCTTAGCTTCATAGCCCTGATAAAGAGCAATAAACGTCACCGCCACACCAAAGACCACACTTTTAATTAAGCCGTTGCCGATATCCGAAAAGAGATCCACGCCACCCTGCATTTGAGACCAAAAGGCTCCAGAATCAACACCAATCAGTGGGACACCAACAAAATAGCCTCCCACCACGCCTACTGCACTAAAGATAGTCGCCAAAATTGGCATAGAAATAATGCCGGCCCATAGTCGCGGGGCAATCACACGGCCTAATGGATCAACAGCCATCATTTCCATAGCGCTTAACTGTTCACCAGCTTTCATCAAACCAATTTCTGCAGTTAATGAAGTACCGGCTCGGCCAGCAAATAATAGGGCGGTAATCACTGGACCTAATTCACGTGTCAAAGAGAGTGCGACTAATAAACCCAATGCCTGTTCTGAGCCATAGCGATTTAAGGTGTAATAACCCTGCAATCCCAGTACGAATCCAACAAATAAACCTGAAACTGCAATGATGACAAAAGAGTGGTTACCGACGAAAAGAATTTGATCGATCACTAAACGAGGTCTTTTAAGTAAGAACCCCGAACGTAAAATCACAGCTACAAACATTCGTGTAGCAAGCCCAAGACTACTCAAATTGCGGCGAACAAAAAATCCAAGACCTCCAAATAAGTCTAGAAGTTTATGAAGTGCAGTCATTAAACACTTACTCCAAAATCTTCTGCCAAGCTTTGGCCTGGGTAATGAAAAGGCACAGGACCATCAGGTGCTGCATCCAAAAACTGTCGAACAAAGGGATCGGTGGAGCGACTTAACTCATCAGGCGTGCCTTGTGCACCAATCCGGCCATTGGCAATGAAATACACATAATCAGCGATTTCAAAAGTTTCTTCAACATCGTGCGTAACCAATAGACTCGTAGCTCCAAGAGCATTATTCAGATCTCTTATCAATCGCGCAGTAATACCTAAAGAGATTGGATCTAAACCTGCAAATGGCTCGTCGTACATGATGAGTGGAGGATCTAAAGCAATTGCTCTAGCGAGTGCAACGCGTCTTGCCATACCACCAGAAATTTGTGATGGCATCAAATCGCGAGCGCCTCGCAAGCCTACTGCATTTAACTTCATCAATACTAAAGAGCGTAAAAGCTCTTCACTTAAATCAGTATGTTCGCGCAATGGGAAAGCCACATTTTCAAAAACGCTCAGATCGGTAAACAATGCGCCAAACTGAAATAACATGCCCATACGACGACGCGCAGCCATCAGTTGATCGCCGGTCATCTTGCCAACGTCTTTGCCTTCAAACAAGACTTGGCCAGATTGAGCAGTAAATTGACCGCCAATTAAACGCAGAATAGTAGTTTTGCCGCAGCCCGATCCACCCATCACTGCGACCACTTGCCCGCGACGAAACTCCATATTGAGACCAGCCAGAATTTGTCGCTCGCCAGGAGCATAAGAAAAGTTGACGTCTCTTATAGAAACGACAACCTCATCTGAAGCTGGCTTACCTACAACCAAAGAGTTTGACTGGTCACTGTTCATGCTCCCAATATTATCGGGGTAAAACAGATGACCCCATCAAATACTGATCTACTGCCTGAGCACATTGGCGGCCTTCACGAATTGCCCAAACCACTAAAGACTGTCCGCGGCGCATATCACCAGCAGCAAACAGCTTGGGAACGTTGGTTTGATAGGCATTTTGGCCATCTATAGCAGCCTTGGCATTGCCACGAGCATCTTTCTCAACACCAAAAGCATTGAGAACCTGTTGCACTGGGGACACAAATCCCATGGCTAAAAGCACTAAATCTGCTTTGATCTCAAATTCAGAGTTTGGAACTTCAGCCATCTTGCCATCCTTCCACTCCAAACGAACACCAATGAGTTTTTCTACTTTGCCGTTTTTACCTTCAAAACGCTTTGTTCCTACCGACCAGTCACGCTCACAACCTTCCTCATGAGAAGAAGAGGTCCGTAACTTTGTTGGCCAATAAGGCCATACCAAAGGTTTGTTCTCGACTTCCGGAGGCTGAGGGAGCAATTCAAACTGAGTAATCTGCTTTGCACCATGGCGGTTAGAGGTGCCAACGCAATCAGAACCAGTATCGCCACCACCAATGACGACAACATGTTTATCAGTAGCGCGGATTTGATTTTTGAAGTCGCCAGCATTCTCTTTATTTTGTGGAATTAGAAAATCCAATGCATAGTGCACACCAGCTAACTCACGACCAGGCACTGGCAGGTCACGTGGTTGCTCTGCACCACCACTAATCACCACTGCATCAAAATCTTTCATTAACTGCTCAGGTGAAACAGTCTTCGTAGAGTAATTCTTGACTTCAGCACCCATGGCTTCTTTACCAACAAAAACGCCCGTTTCAAATTTCACACCTTCAGCCTGCATCTGCTCTACACGACGGTCAATCAACCACTTTTCCATTTTGAAATCAGGAATTCCATAACGCAGCAATCCACCAACACGATCATTCTTTTCAAATACGGTAACGTCATGACCAACACGCGCTAACTGCTGAGCCGCAGCCATACCCGCAGGGCCGCCGCCAACAACAGCTACTTTTTTGCCAGTCTTGGTTTTAGATGGCTGAGGCTTAACCCAACCATTCTCCCAGCCCTTATCAATGATGGCATGCTCGATAGACTTAATGCCAACAGGAGCACGATTGATTCCTAAGGTGCAGGCAGCTTCGCAAGGTGCAGGACAAATACGGCCCGTGAACTCAGGGAAGTTATTGGTTGACTGTAAAACATCTAGAGCATTCTTCCAGTCATTATGAAAAACTAAATCATTGAAATCTGGAATGATATTGTTTACAGGGCATCCGTTATTGCAGAACGGAATGCCGCAATCCATACAACGAGCGCCCTC
>Ga0209085_1001181_pt1 | contig 16635 bp, 12 predicted proteins | sample C_131016_EF_Meta_FD_187310 | JGI IMG/M metagenome (GOLD analysis project Ga0209085, IMG submission 187310) | Freshwater microbial communities from Lake Croche, Canada to study carbon cycling - C_131016_EF_MetaG (SPAdes) (version 2) | ecosystem: Environmental > Aquatic > Freshwater > Lake...
CCCCAGACTGCGCCCCAGCACATCCTCGACGGCTTTGAAGCCACCTGAACGCGCCAGATCATCGGGATCCTGTCCCTCGGGCAATAAAGCAAACCGCAGCGATTTTCCCGGCTTGAGCAAGGCCAAAGCGGTCTCAACCGCCCTGTAAGCGGCTCTTTTACCCGCTTTATCGCCGTCAAAACACAAAATCGGCTCATCCGACATGCGCCACAGCAAGGCCATTTGCTGCTCGGTCAAAGCGGTGCCAAGCGGTGCGACGGTCTCCGCAAATCCGGCCACGCTCAAACTGATCACATCGACATAACCTTCAACCGCGATGACGCGGCCTTTGTCGTGTGCAGCCTTGCGCGCATTGTGATGGTTGAACAGGATTTCCCCTTTGTGAAACAAAGGCGTTTCGGGGGAATTGAGGTATTTTGCCGGTGCATCTTTTTCGAGCGCCCGCCCGCCGAAAGCGATGACCCGCCCCTTCTGGTCGGCAATCGGAAACATCACACGATTGCGGAATTTGTCGAAGGGGACCTTGATATCCTCGCCCGTCACCAAAAGGCCTGCTTGCTGCATATCCTCCGCGGAAACGCCTTTGCCCGCGAGATAATCACGCAAGGCATAACGCTCGCTAGAGGCATAGCCCATGCCAAACCGCGCCCAGATCTCAGGCCCCAAACCACGGGCCACAAGATAGGCACGCGCTTGCGAGGCTGCGGGCTTATGCAATTGCGCTTTGTAAAAATCCTGCGCCATGGCCATGACGTCATAGAGAGAATTGCGCCTGATCTCCTGCGCCTCGGCCTCTGCACTCATTTTGGGCAGGGTCACACCGGCATCGGCGGCGAGCTTTTCGACCGCCTCGTAAAAGCTCAACCCCTCTGTTTCCATGACGAATTTGAAAATATCGCCATGTTTGCCCGAGGAAAAACAATGGAAAAAGCCTTTTTGGTCATTGACCGTAAAGGACGGCGTTTTCTCCGCATTGAAGGGGGACAGGCCTTTATATTCGCGCCCCGCCTTGATCAATTTGACACGCCGACCCACCACGGCTGAAACCGGCAGGCGCACTCTGATCTCTTCAAGGATGGATGGCGGAAATCGCATAACGGCCTTTATAGCAGACTGAGCCCTCAAACCCGAGGCAGCCCCGCAGCGGAAGCCGCAGAGCCATGGAAATTAAAAATCATTATCCCCGCAATCCTTGATCCAAGTTGAACAAGCTGTGGATTGCTGTGGATAAGCCCTTAAACGCCAAAAGCGCCCCGAAAGGCCCTTTTGACGCATCATAATCAAAGAAAAACCGGTATTTTAAGCAAAAAGCGAAGCGATTAGCTCAATTTTGCCTTGATAACGCCGCTGGCCGCACCAAAATCCATCCGACCGGCGAAACGCTCTTTTAAAGCGGCCATGACCTTGCCCATGTCCTTGATCGAGGCGGCCCCGATTTCGGCAATCACCGAATCAATGGCTGAAGACACCTCGCCCTCATCCATCTGCTGGGGCAGATAGGATTGGATGATGGTGATTTCGCCCTGCTCCTGCTCGGCCAGATCGCTGCGACCCGCATCCTGATAAATTTTCAGTGATTCTTGGCGCTGCTTCACCATTTTCTGCAAAAGCGCGAGAATATCGTCATCTGTCAGTGTTTTGCCTGCACCGCGCGCTTCGATATCGCGGTCTTTGAGGGCCGAGGTGATCAAGCGCAAGGTCGAAACCTTCAGCTTGTCACCGGCTTTCATTGCCTCTTTCAAACTTGCGGTGAATTCGTCACGCAGTGCCATGTGATCCCCTTTCAAAGGTCAACCCTTTTAAAAACCAAGCCGTGCTTTCTCTCTGTGTTGCACACAGACGCCAAGCCCGTCTCTTCAAAACGCATCGCGAACACAGAATTTTGTTCACAGCCGTCATTGACCTGAGCGCGGACTGCGCCTAGTTTCCGGCCACACCAAGAGCAGTTTGCGAGCATGACACGAAAACCGCCCGATCCGCATCGGTTGCGGGGTCGGATTTAGGATGAAAATGGCACAGCTTCAAGATCAGGCCCGCCACAGCGGGTGGGAAGAGCCCCGCGCGACCGCCTTGTTGGTGCTCGCCAACGGATTGGTTTTGGAAGGCTTCGGTCTGGGTGCCGAGGGGGAGGCCGTGGGCGAAGTGTGCTTCAACACCGCCATGACCGGTTATGAGGAAATTCTCACCGATCCCTCCTATGCCGGACAAATCATCACCTTCACCTTCCCCCACATCGGCAATGTCGGCACCAATGAAGACGACATCGAAACCGTGAATATGGCCTCGGCCTCCGAAGTGCGCGGGGTGGTCTTGCATGCCGATATCACCACACCGTCCAATTGGCGGGCGGTCAAACATCTCGATGCCTGGTTGAAAGCACGCAATATTATCGGCCTCAGCGGACTTGATACGCGTGCCTTGACGGCCCTGATCCGCGAGCAGGGCATGCCCAATGCCATCATCGCTCATCATCCCGACGGCAAGTTCAACATTCCGGCCCTGATCGAAAAGGCCAAAGCCCTGCCAAGCATGGACGGGCTGGATCTTGTTCCTTTGGTGGGATCAAGCCAGCGCTTTGACTGGTCTGAAACCACATGGAAACTGGGGGCTGGTTACGGCAAGCGCGACGCCGAACATTGCCATGTCGTGGCGATTGATTACGGGATCAAACGCAATATCTTGCGGCTCTTGGCGCATCGCGGCTGCAAGGTCACCGTAGTGCCCGCCACCGCCACCGCCGACGAGATTTTCGCCCTGAAACCAGACGGCGTGTTTCTCTCAAACGGTCCGGGGGATCCGGCGGCAACGGGTGCTTATTCCGTGCCCGTCATCAAAGCCATTCTGGACAAACAGATCCCGACCTTCGGCATTTGCCTCGGCCATCAGATGTTGGCGCTGGCTGTAGGGGCCAAGACGCTGAAAATGCATCAGGGTCATCATGGCGCCAATCATCCGGTCAAGGATTTTACGACCAACAAGGTCGAAATCGTTTCGATGAATCACGGCTTTGCGGTTGACCGCGACAGTCTGCCCGCCAATGCCAAGGAAACCCATATCTCCTTGTTTGACGGCACCAATTGCGGTCTTGCTTTAACCGACAGGCCTGCTTTTTCGGTTCAACATCATCCGGAAGCCTCACCCGGTCCCCAAGACAGCCATTATCTGTTCGACCGTTTCATCGATCTGGTGAAGAGCAAAAAAGCCGCGTAATTCATGCGCGGTTTGACCGTCTCATCCTGCAGGCATTGACCAAACCCTTGACCTTGTGATTTGCTCATCAAAGATGACGCAGAAAGGCTGGGCCATGACATCGCAATGCAATCGCAGTTTGACCATTGCCGGAAGGGTGTTTTTGCTGGCAATCCTTGGTGTGGGATTGCTCTTTGTCTCCACGCCAAAGAGCATGGCGGCCCCCAAAGCGCAGGCGCTGAAGAATGGCGAAATGCTGGCCCGCGAAAATTGCGCCTCTTGCCACGCGACAACCGAAAAAGGCGAAAGCCCGAACGTCAAAGCGCCGCCCTTACGCACGCTCTCAAAGCGCTACAAGCTCGATGATCTCGAAGAGTCACTGGCTGAAGGCATCACGATCGGACACGGCAATGCCAATATGCCGCATTTCATTTTCGAACCCGACGATATCGGGGATCTGATTGCTTATCTCAAGAAACTCAATCGTTACTAAAAAGGCCGAGAACTACAAAAAATAAACCGTGTTCATGCGTATTTTGAGGAGGAAGCGCAATGAATTGGCTGGATTTTTGGAACGGCACCCACAGTATCTACGTCTGCGACAAACACCGCCATTGCCATCACGCGCGGGTTAGTGAAGACATCATTGATCGGCTTCAAGACCAACACGGCCTCGTGATCGATTATGGCTGTGGTGAAGCTTTGTTTGCACAAGACGTCGCGCAAAAATGCCGCAAGCTCATTCTCAGTGACGGGGCGCCGAAGGTCCGGGATTTGTTACAAGAGCGCTACAAAGACGCTTCCAATATTTCGGTTTTATCGCCTGACGATGTTCTTGCTTTAGACAGGGGAAGCGTTGATTGCATCATCATCAATTCGGTTTTGCAATATTTACCCCCAGACGAAACGGAAACTTTGCTGGGATCCTTATCGCAATTGCTGACACCATCGGGGCGAATTATAATCGGTGATATTATCCCGCCCGATCACACCATACTCGCCGATACAGGAGCCTTGCTCTATCTAGCATGGCAAGAGCAATTCATGACCAATGCCATGATCGGCTTGGTGCGGACGTTTTTATCCGATTATCGTAAAATGCGAGCGGATCATGGATTGACCTGCTACGCGCCCAGTGACCTTGAAGCGATGTCGCTGCGGTTAGGGCTTCATATCCAGAGATCACCGCTCAATATAGGATTTGATCAGGGGCGGATGACATTCGAACTGAGAAAATTAATGGTCTGATACGCCCTGCTCTGGTAGAAAAAAGAGCAAAGATCATTCCATGGCCCTCACAAATCAGTGACGGGTTGATCCGCAATCAACCCAAGCAGACGAGTGTGTTGGGTGATGTTGATGGGTGCAACCGACACTATCAGTCTTTGTTTCTTGCAGGTTTGAAGGTCCAGAATTTATTGGCCGCAAAACTCCAGAGCATAACCGACCCCGTGGCCAAGACCTGCACCAGCAAATAATGCAGGCCCCAATATTCGTGCAACACGGCCATCAGCAGGCCTGTGACGACAAAACCGATCGCCGCTACGATCACAAACCGCCACAAAGCCTCGTGATGGGGGCGATCACTCTTAAAAGCATGGCTGCGATTGAGTCGGTAGGAGATGACCCCGCCTGCCAGATAGCCGGAGAGCGTCGCGGGCACACTCGACAAGAGGCCGCTTTCCTTCAAAGCAATCAAGACCGCGTAATGAACGACGGTGGCTGCAAGGCCGACAAAAACATAAATACGAAATTGCTTGGCGAGATGTTGCAAAAACCACCACTCCCGAACGCCCTTTGAGGGCCTGATTCCAAACCTGCTTAAGCGATTTAGAATGGTTTTTCCACAAGCCCCGCAAAGAAAGGGTGACGAGGGCCTGAAATTGAGGGCATAAGCCCCAGCGCCCCCTTTCCAGCGCCGCGGATTTCCTCTAAAAGCAGCACCATCAAGGGCTGGAGCGGGATTCTTGAGACCCTATCCTGTCACCATCCTTCGAATCGCGCCGCATTTGCCGCTCAACGTTGCTTCTGTGGCCATTTGAGAATGACATCGTGTTATAATCGGGTCGCGCTTGGGTCGGATAAGCCACCAGCGCGGCCTTTTTTGCGCGACGAGACGCTGGACAATACACTGACAGGGCCGTCAAACGGCGCCTGATCAAAAGACAAGACAGGACAGACGCATGCCGAAACGGACCGACATCTCCTCCATCCTGATCATCGGCGCCGGTCCCATCGTGATCGGACAGGCCTGCGAATTTGATTATTCCGGCACGCAAGCGGTCAAAGCCCTCAAGGAAGAAGGCTACCGCATCATTCTCGTGAATTCGAATCCGGCCACCATCATGACCGATCCGGACATGGCCGACCGCACCTATATCGAGCCCATCACCCCTGAGATTGTCGCCAAGATCATCGAGAAAGAGCGTCCCGACGCCTTGTTGCCCACCATGGGCGGGCAAACCGCACTCAATTGCGCCTTGTCGCTCAAAAAAATGGGCGTTTTGGAAAAATACAATGTGGAAATGATCGGCGCCACCGCGGAAGCCATCGACAAGGCGGAAGACCGCGAATTGTTCCGCAATGCCATGACCAAAATCGGTCTGGAAACACCGCGCTCCCATCATATCAAAACGCTGGCTGCGGCGCTTGAGGCTTTGAAAGATATTGGCCTTCCCGCCATTATCCGCCCCTCCTTCACCATGGGCGGAACCGGCGGCGGCATTGCCTATAACAAGGCCGAATTCATCGACATTGTGGAACGCGGGATCGATGCCTCCCCGACCAGCGAAGTGCTGATCGAGGAAAGCGTTTTGGGCTGGAAAGAATATGAAATGGAAGTGGTCCGCGACAAAGCGGACAATTGCATCATCGTCTGCTCGATTGAAAACATCGATCCCATGGGCGTGCATACGGGCGACTCGATCACCGTCGCCCCTGCTTTGACCTTGACCGACAAAGAATACCAGATCATGCGCGATGCCTCGCTGGCAGTGCTGCGTGAAATCGGTGTCGAAACCGGCGGATCGAATGTGCAATTTGCCGTCAATCCGGAAAACGGCCGCATGATCGTGATTGAAATGAATCCGCGGGTGTCGCGCTCCTCCGCTTTGGCCTCCAAGGCCACCGGATTTCCGATTGCCAAGGTCGCGGCCAAACTGGCCATCGGCTATACGCTGGATGAAATCGACAATGACATCACAGGCGGCGCAACCCCCGCCTCCTTTGAGCCGACCATTGATTATGTGGTGACCAAGATCCCGCGTTTTGCCTTTGAAAAATTCCCCGGTGCGGAAAAAACCCTGACCACAGCCATGAAATCCGTGGGCGAAGCCATGGCCATCGGTCGGACTTTTCAGGAATCCTTGCAAAAGGCCCTGCGCTCGCTGGAAACCGGTCTTACCGGCCTCGATGAAATCGAAATCGACGGTTTGGGGCAAGGCGATGACCGCAATGCGATCAAGGCGGCTCTTGGCACACCGACACCCGACCGCCTGCTGCAAGTGGCCCAAGCCCTGCGCCTGGGCTTCTCCATCGAGGAGGTGCATGCCAGTTGCCGGATCGATCCATGGTTCCTTGAACAATTGCAAGAGATCATCGAAACAGAAAACAAAGTACGAAGCCTCGGTCTGCCCGCAACAACCGGTGCCTTTCGCAAGCTCAAAAGCATGGGCTTTGCAGACGCCCGTCTGGCCGTTCTGGCAGGCTTGAGCGAGCAGGACGTCGCCCAGCGCCGCCGCGCCTTGGATGTGCGGCCTGCTTACAAGCGCATCGATACCTGCGCCGCCGAATTCGCGTCTCCCACCGCTTATATGTATTCAACCTATGCGCCCCCCTTTGCGGGACGCTTGGCGGACGAGGCCCAACCGTCCAACCGCAACAAAGTGGTGATTTTGGGGGGTGGCCCCAACAGGATCGGTCAGGGGATCGAATTTGATTATTGCTGCTGCCATGCCTGTTTCGCGCTGACCGAAGCCGGTTATGAAACCATCATGATCAATTGCAATCCCGAAACCGTCTCAACCGATTATGACACTTCGGACCGCCTCTATTTCGAACCCCTCACGGCTGAAGATGTTCTGGAAATTCTTGCCAAGGAACAGGAAAACGGCACATTGAAGGGTGTGATCGTCCAGTTCGGCGGCCAGACACCGCTCAAACTTGCCAAAGCCCTTGAAAGCGCCGGAATTCCGATTTTGGGGACCTCGCCCGATGCCATCGATTTGGCGGAAGACCGCGACCGCTTCAAGCGCCTTCTCGATAAATTGGGTTTGCGCCAACCTGAAAACGGCATTGCCTATTCGGTTGAGCAAAGCCGCCTGATCGTGCAAGAGCTCGGCCTGCCTTTGGTCGTGCGTCCTTCATACGTCTTGGGCGGTCGCGCGATGGAAATCATCCATGACGAAACAAGCTTTGACCGCTACCTGCTTGGCACTCTGCCCGAACTCGTGCCCAACGACATCAAAGCCCGCTACCCCAATGACAAGACCGGCCAGATCAATATGGTGCTCGGCAAAAATCCCTTGCTGTTTGACCGCTATCTGTCCAATGCCATCGAGGTGGATGTGGACTGTCTATGCGACGGCAAAGAGGTCTTTGTCGCAGGCATCATGGAGCATATAGAAGAGGCCGGCATCCATTCGGGCGACTCGGCCTGCGCGCTGCCCCCACATTCCCTCTCACAAGACATCATCGCCGAATTAGAACGCCAGACCAAGGCACTGGCGCTGGCGCTTGAGGTCGGCGGCTTGATGAATGTGCAATATGCGCTGAAAGACGGCCATATCTATGTGCTCGAAGTCAATCCACGCGCCTCGCGCACCGTGCCCTTTGTGGCCAAGGTGATCGGCACACCGGTGGCCAAAATCGCAGCCCGCATCATGGCAGGGGAAAGTCTGGCCTCGTTCGGTTTGAAGGCGCAAAAATTTGACCATATCGCCATCAAAGAAGCCGTCTTCCCCTTCGCCCGTTTCCCCGGTGTCGACGTCTTGCTCGGACCGGAAATGCGGTCCACAGGCGAGGTGATGGGTCTCAACCATTCCTTCGGTACCGCCTTTGCCAAAAGCCAGTTGGGATCAGGCACGTCGGTGCCGAAATCGGGCAAGGTCTTTGTCTCCATGCGCGAAGACGACAAGATCCGGATTTTGCCCAGCATCAAAATCCTGCAAGAGCTCGGCTTTGAGATTATTGCCACATCCGGCACCCAGCGTTTTCTGGCAGAGCATGGCGTGAGCGCCGAAGTCATCAACAAAGTGCTCGAAGGGCGCCCGCATGTGGTGGATGCCATCAAAAACGGCAGCATTCAGCTGGTCTTCAACACAACCGAAGGCAAGCAGGCGCTGAGCGATTCCCGCTCGCTGCGCCGCGCGGCTTTGCTGCATCGTGTGCCCTATTATACGACTTTAGCAGGCTCGATTGCGGCGACAGAAGGCATTAAAGCTTATCTGCACGGTGATCTTGAGGTCTGTGCGCTTCAGGATTATTTTCACTAGGCGTTGCACGCTTTTGCAAGGCAGCGGGTATTGAACAAAGCCGGAGAGGTTCAAATCCGGTTTTTCAATGGCATGTCCCGTGGTGACGATCAGCCTCTAGCATAAAAGGCGGCCCTCTGTTACCATTGGGCTGTTAGGAATAGTGCAGGTTTGATATGAGCCACAGCCTCTGCGATGCTTTCATGCATCGGGATGCTGTTTTTTTATTTTTGAATGACGACGGACACGACGATGGAAAAAGTTCCCATGACGATTGAGGGCCATCAGGCGCTCGGGGAAGAATTGAAGCACCGCCAACAGGTGGAACGCCCGCGCATCATTCAGGCGATCTCCGAAGCACGCGCCCATGGCGATTTGTCGGAAAATGCCGAATATCATGCTGCAAAAGAATTGCAGTCATTGAACGAAGGCCGCATTGCCGAGCTGGAAGACAAGCTGTCCCGCGCCGAAGTGATCGATGTGTCGAAAATGTCGGGCACCACGATCAAATTTGGCGCCACCGTGCAATTGATCGACGACGATACCGAAGAAAAGAAAACCTATAAAATCGTAGGCGATGTGGAAGCCGATGTGAAACAGGGCAAAGTGTCCATTTCATCGCCCATTGCCCGCGCTTTGATTGGCAAGACAATCGGCGACGCGGTCGAGGTCAACACACCCGGCGGCGGCAAAAGCTACGAGATCACCGGCGTGGTGTATCGCTAACCGTCTCTGTAAAGGCTTATCCGCTTGGCGTATCCGAAATCAGCTTGGATTCTCACAGACGGGAAAGCCGGAGACGAGTTGCAATGTCTGGGCGTGGCGGAAGCGCTCAATCTGAAACCCGAGATCCGCCGCATTGCCCCCCGCCATCCCTATGATTGGCTGGCCCCTTGGGGGCCTGTGGATCCGGCCGAAAAACCCGATCAGCCCGATAGTCCCTTGCGCGGTCCTTTTCCCGATCTGGTCATCGGGTCGGGGCGGCGTGCCATCCCTGCCCTTCGCTTCCTCAAAGAGCTCAAAGGGGATCAGATTTTTACGGTCTGCCTGAAAGACCCGCGCACCGGCCCCACAGCAGCGGATCTGATCTGGGTGCCCGAACATGATCGCTTAACAGGGCCCAATGTCATCCGCACATTGACCTCGCCGCATCGCTTGCGGCTGATGGATTTGCAAGCCGCCCGTATCGAGCCGCCCCGCGCACTTTTGTCTTTGCCGCATCCGCGTGTCGGTGTGCTGGTGGGGGGTAACAGCCGGAACCACCTCTTCACGGACGCCGATATTCAGAGTTTCGTGGAAAAGCTTGAAAGCATCACCCGCCAAGGGGCTGCTTTGATTGTCACGATGTCGCGCCGCACCCCGAAAGCCCTTGCAGACGCCGTTCAAGGCTGTGTCGCTGCCTCGGGCGGCTATGTCTGGGACGGATCGGGCGCCAATCCCTATCGCGCCATTCTGGCTTTGTCGGACCAGTTTGTGGTGACCGCCGATTCGGTGAATATGATCTCGGAAACCTGCATCACAGGCCGCCCTATTCTCGTTTTTGAACCGTCACGGCGGCTTTTTGGCAATGCAGCAAAAATAAATCGCTTTATTTCCGGCTTAATCGCCTATGGAGCCGTGCAAAATTTTCAAGGCACTCTTGAAAGCTATGCATATAAGCCTTTAGACTCAACACCTGTGATTGCTGACGCCATCAAGCTCGCTTTCGCAAACCGCTAAGCTGCTTTTTCTTGTGTTCTTTTTCTGCGATGGAGTCTTGCGTCTCATGATGACCGCCAATACCCCTTCCCCCCTTCATTCCCGTCTGATCATTTTGGGATCAGGTCCGGCCGGTTATACCGCAGCCATTTATGCCGCTCGTGCCATGCTGTCACCGATGCTGATTGCAGGCATGCAGCAAGGCGGGCAATTGACCATCACCACGGATGTGGAAAATTACCCCGGCTTTGCCGACCCCATTCAGGGACCGTGGTTGATGGAGCAGATGCAGGCCCAAGCGGTGCATATGGGAACGCAACTGGTTTCAGACCATATCCTGGCCGCCGACCTGTCCAAGCGTCCCTTCACCCTGACAGGGGATTCCGGTCAGATCTATACTTGCGACAGTCTCATCATTGCCACCGGTGCCCAAGCACGCTGGCTCGGAGTCGAGACGGAGGAGGCCTTCAAAGGCTATGGCGTTTCGGCATGTGCCACCTGCGACGGTTTCTTCTTCCGCAACAAGAATGTGATTGTGGTGGGGGGCGGCAATACGGCTGTCGAGGAAGCGCTTTATCTGGCCAATCTGGCTGCCAAGGTCACCGTCATCCATCGCCGCGACAGTTTCCGCGCCGAACGGATTTTGCAAGAGCGCCTGTTTGCCCATCCCAAAATCGAAGTGGTCTGGAACACGGCCATCGAGGCCTTTTTGGGCGACCAATCCCCGCCCTCTTTAACCTCTGTCAAAGTGGTCAATACGCAAACCGGCGCACAATCGGAAATGAAAACCGATGGTGTGTTTGTGGCCATTGGCCATAGTCCGGCGAGTGGCTTGTTCGAAAGCCAACTGAAAATGAAGGGTGGCGGTTATATCTGGACTGCATCCGACTCCACGGCGACAACGGTTGAAGGTGTCTATGCCGCAGGCGATGTCACCGATGATGTATTTCGGCAGGCCGTGACAGCCGCGGGCATGGGATGCATGGCAGCCCTTGAAGCCGAGCGTTGGCTAACCGCGCAAGGAATGGAACACAAGGTGTCGCAGTCATGATCAATCACATCTATCACAGCCCGGGCATTGACTGGGACAAGATCCGTATTTTCTATACCGCGGCGGAAGCGGGCAGCTTTACCCATGCGGGCGACAGTCTGGGCTTGAGCCAATCGGCGGTCAGCCGTCAGGTGGGCGCGCTGGAGCGTGATCTGGGCGTGCCTTTGTTCCATCGCCATGCGCGTGGATTGATCTTGACCGAACATGGAGAGCAATTGTTTCGCACAGCGCGCGAAATGATGTTGAAACTGGAAACCACCCGCGCCCGCCTGACCGATAGCCGCGAGCGCCCCAATGGCGAATTGCGGATCACCACAACCGTGGGTCTGGGCACGCATTGGCTGACCCCGCGTCTGGGAGAATTTTTGGACCTCTATCCGGAAGTGCGGGTCCAGCTGATGTTGACCGATGAAGAGCTCGATTTGTCGATGCGCGAGGCCGATATCGCCATCCGCCTGCGCCAGCCCACACAATCGGATCTCATCCAGCGCAAATTGTTTACGGTGCATTTCCACGCTTGGGCATCGGCTGATTATATCAAGGCGCATGGCGCGCCGCAGGATGTCACCGAACTCGACAATCACCGCATCATGACCTTTGGCGGCATTGCCCCGCCTTATCTGGTGGGTGTGCATTGGCTTGCAACTCTTGGACGCGAGCCGCGCAATCCCCGCCTGCCCGCTTTGACCGTCAGCAATGTCACGGCCCTCAAGCGGGCTGTCGAGCGTGGTCTCGGCATTGCCGTTTTGCCGGATTATCTGGTGGAGCCCGAATCCGGTCTGGTGCAGGTCTTGTCCAATGTGGAAATGGCGTCACTGGACAGCTATCTCGCTTATCCCGAAGAAATGAAAACGGTGGCGCGTGTGCAGGTGTTCCGTGACTTTCTGGTCGCCAAGGCGCAACGCTGGACCCATTGAGCATTTTTGTTCGACACATATGAAAAAGGCCCTGCAAGCAGGGCCTTTTGTGATTCCGATGCAGAGCGCGCTTGCTCAGCGCAAAGAGGCACAGAATGTCTGGATTTTAATGCAGGCCTTTTCCAGCAATTCATTGGAGGTCGCATAGGAAATACGGAAATTCGGACCCAAACCAAAGGCCGAGCCGTGCACTGCCGCAACGCCTTCGCTTTCCAGCAAAGCGGTTACAAAATCCTCGTCGGTCTCGATGACTTTTCCGTCTGCGGTCTTTTTGCCGATCAGATCCGCACAGGACGGATAGACATAGAAAGCCCCTTCCGGCATCGGGCATTTCAAGCCTGTGGCCTGATTGAGCATGGATACGACCAGATCACGGCGTCCCTCGAACACTTTGCGGCTATGCCCGATAAAGTCCTGCGGACCATTCAACGCTTCGACCGCTGCCCATTGCGCAATCGAGCACGCGCCCGATGTCTGCTGTCCCTGCACCATGTCCATGGCCTTGATCAGCACATCAGGGCCCGCCGCATAACCGATACGCCAACCGGTCATCGCATAGGCCTTTGACACGCCGTTCATGGTCAAAGTGCGATCCATCAAATTGGGTTCAATTTCGGCAGGGGTTACGAATTTGAAGTCGCCATAGGTCAGATGCTCATACATGTCATCGGTCAAAATCCAGACATGGGGATGACGCATCAACACATCGGTAATGGCTTTCAGTTCTGCATAGGAATAGGCCGCACCCGACGGATTGGACGGGGAATTGAGAATGATCCATTTGGTCTTGGGCGTAATGGCCTTATCAAGATCAGCCGCCTGCAACTTGAATTGGTTTTCCAATGTGGTGGGCACAAAAACCGGCTCGCCACCGCTCATCAACACCATTTCTGGATAGCTGACCCAATAAGGGGTTGGGATGACCACCTCGTCACCGGGGTTCAGGGTCGCGGCAAAAGCATTGAACAAGACTTGCTTGCCGCCGGTGCCGACGATGACCTGCGAGGCCTTGTAATCGAGATTGTTCTCGCGCTTGAATTTTTTGGCGATGGCTTCGCGCAAAGGCACAATGCCAGCCACCGGCGTATATTTGGTTTCCCCGCGATTGATCGCCTCGATCGCCGCTTTTTTGATATTGTCCGGCGTGTCAAAATCAGGCTCACCCACCGACAGGCTGATGATATCACGGCCCTGTGCTTTCAAATCGCGTGCTTTCTGTGTCACAACGATGGTCGCAGAGGGCTTCACGCGGGACAGAGACTTGGCGAGGAAAGACATTTCGAACACTCCATTGGGAGGGACAGGGATGGGACATTAGTGAGGCAGAACGGACAGGCCAAAGCGCATCCGAATAATCAGCACACCAATCAGCATGCTGCTTCCTAGTAAAACCACAGGCCACGCAGAGCAAGACACCATCGCGCGCTGATCCCGCTTTTTTATCGAAAAGCTGTCGCTTTTTAAAAAAATGGGACAAACTCTGACAAAGGCGCTTTTCTGAAGCCAAAAAAGTGCCAAGCCCCTTGAACCGGCTGCGCAATCGCTCCATTTTGGCGGCATGGCGAAAACTCCACGTCCCCCCAAAACGACCAAACCGGAGGTGCATGACCTCGGCCCCCATCTGGCGGCCTTGCTGAATCCTGCCCTCAACAAAGGCGACGGCTTTGCCGAAGCCCCGCAAGCGGCCTTTCAAAGCGCGGAACCCGCCACCGGAGTGGAGACCCTTCTCAAACCACAGACCCGCAGTCGGGACAAAGGCTTGGGACGCGAGGCCATGCTGAAAGAAGGGCCGAGACGGGTGCGTCAGGGCCATGTGGCCCGCTATAGCGATGAAAGCGAGGAAGAGGCCGCCCCCAGCACCGGCGCCAGCGCCAGCATCGCCGCCTTGCAAGATTTGCTTGAAAAAGGCGATCCGAATTTCCGCGCCCAGAAACCCTGGTCCCCGCATCGGCCCGAGCGGCCCGCCAAAAGCGAAGGGGGCAGAGAATTCAAACTGGTGTCTGCCTATGAGCCCGCAGGCGACCAACCGCAGGCCATCGAGGCTTTGGTGGCAGGCATTGCCGAGCTGGAGCGTGATCAGGTTTTGCTCGGGGTGACGGGATCCGGCAAAACCTTCACCATGGCGCAGGTTATCGAACGCACCCAGCGTCCCGCTTTGATACTGGCTCCCAATAAAACACTGGCTGCCCAGCTTTACGGGGAATTCAAAAGTTTCTTTCCCGACAATGCGGTGGAATATTTCGTCAGCTATTACGACTATTACCAGCCCGAAGCCTATGTGGCGCGCACCGACACTTTCATTGAAAAAGAATCGACCATCAATGAACAGATTGACCGTATGCGCCATGCCGCGACCCGTGCTCTGCTGGAACGCGACGATGTGATCATTGTCGCCTCAGTCTCCTGCATTTACGGCATTGGCTCGGTGGAAACCTACACGGCCATGACCTTCGGGGTTGCCGTGGGAGAGCGCATCGAACAGCGCCAGCTGATCGCGGATCTCGTGGCCTTGCAATATGAACGCAACAATCAGGATTTCAAGCGCGGCACCTTCCGCGTACGCGGTGACCTGATCGAAATTTTCCCTGCCCATTACGAGGATCGGGGCTGGCGCATTTCCCTGTTTGGCGACGAGGTGGAAACCATCACCGAATTCGATCCGCTGACCGGCCACAAAACCGCGGAACTCGATTTCATCAAAGTCTATGCCAATTCGCATTATGTGACGCCGCGCCCCACTTTGAACCAAGCCGTCAATCAGATCAAACAAGAGCTGAAAAAACGCCTCAATGAATTAAACAATTCAGGCCGCTATCTCGAAGCGCAGCGACTGGACCAGCGCACGACCTTTGATCTTGAAATGCTGGAGGCAACCGGCGTCTGTGCGGGGATCGAGAATTACTCACGCTATCTCACCGGCCGCCTACCGGGTGAACCGCCCCCCACTTTGTTTGAATATCTGCCCGATAATGCCTTGGTGTTTGCGGATGAAAGCCATGTGACCATTCCGCAAATCGGCGGCATGTATCGCGGAGACTTTCGGCGCAAGGCGACGCTCGCGGAATATGGGTTCCGCCTGCCCTCCTGCCTCGACAACCGCCCTCTTCGTTTCGAGGAATGGGATGCCATGCGTCCGCAAACGGTCCATGTTTCGGCCACCCCCGGCAAATGGGAAATGGAGCGGACCGGCGGCGTCTTTGTCGAACAGGTCATCCGGCCCACAGGTCTGATTGATCCTTTGATCGACATCCGTCCGGCCCGCACTCAGGTCGATGATTTGTTCGGCGAGGTCAAACGGGTGACAGCCCTGCAATATCGCACACTGGTCACGGTGCTCACCAAACGCATGGCGGAACAGCTCACCGAATATCTGCATGAGCACGGCATTCGGGTGCGCTATATGCATTCGGATATCGATACCATCGAGCGCATCGAGATCATTCGTGATTTGCGGCTTGGGGCCTTTGATGTCCTGATCGGTATCAATTTGTTGCGTGAAGGCCTCGATATTCCCGAATGCGGTTTGGTGGCTATTCTCGACGCCGACAAAGAAGGTTTTCTGCGCTCGGAAACCTCCCTGATCCAGACCATTGGCCGTGCGGCCCGTAATGTCGACGGCAAGGTGATTTTATACGCCGATAAAGTCACGGGTTCAATGGAACGCGCCATTGCGGAGACCAATCGCCGCCGCGAAAAGCAGGAAGCCTATAACAGCGCGCATGGTATTACCCCCGAAAGCGTCAAGCGCTCGATCGGCGATATTCTCGACAGTGTTTACGAACGCGACCATGTGCAGGTCGATCTCGGCATGGCCGAACAAGGGGCCTCGTTCGGTCATAATTTCGAAGCGACCATTCAGGATCTGGAAAAGCGCATGAAGGCGGCAGCCGCCGATCTGGATTTCGAAACAGCCGCCCGTTTGCGCGATGAAATCAAGCGCCTGCAAGCCACGGAAATGCTGCTGGCTGATGATCCTACGGCGCGCCAATCCACCATTGAAGACAAAGCCGGTCGCTATGACGGGGAGCGCAGCTATGGCGACAGCGCCAATCTTCCGAAAAGCCGTGCCCGCAAACCCGGTCTGGATGAGATGGGTCCGGATGGCATGGCGGCTGGATCAAAACCCAAAGGCGCATCCGCACAAAAACGTCCGGCTCGCCGGACCTCACAATTTAAAAAACGATGATATTTTTTTAGGTCTTTGACGATGACGAAACTCTATATTGCCGTCCCGACCCATAGCAACACGGTCACAGTCGATACCGCCGTTTGTGTCTTGGAATTGGAGCGGACATTGCCGCAAATCGGC